>JAEEGL015181978.1_pt1 | contig 34580 bp, 29 predicted proteins | sample 9134231 | NCBI WGS metagenome assembly JAEEGL01 (sample SAMN16246548, study PRJNA631951) | gut metagenome | biome: gut microbiome; feature: rumen; material: fiber-attached | host: Bos | place: Iran: Karaj | collected 2018-10
GAGCTTGAAAAAGACAATTTAAAGTAAATTTGATTGATAAATGGGTTAGACTTGAAGACTGAAGCAAGATTAAAGTAAAAATCAATTCAAGACTTTACAAGAAGTTTAAGGGATTTATGTAATTTTTAAGATAAAACATCTTGAAAATACTTAGTAAAAAGATATAGTAAATTCATTGAAAAGAGTCACAAAAAAGCATCTTTTTGTGGGGTAGTAGCTCAGTCGGTAGAGCAACAGCCTTTTAAGCTGGTGGTCCTGGGTTCGATCCCCAGCTACCCCAAAGGTGTCAATTGTGATTTTTTTTATAGCTTCAGAGCAAAATATGAAAACAATCAACGAAGACTTCACATGTATTGAATGTTGAAAAGAAATCAAAAAAGCAGAAAAAACATGCAGAAATCACTGCCCTTTTTGCTTTACATCACTTCATGTTGATTGAGATATTCCAGGAGACAGATCAACAGAATGTCATTGAAAAATGTATCCTACTGCATATGAGATGAAAAATTGAGACTATAGGATTCTATTTACATGCACAAAATGTTGAAAAAATCATTGGAATAAAAGAGCTACTGATGATGAAATTATTAACTTACCATCGCTCATAGAAAAATATCGTGAGAAATTCAATTAAGAAAAATCTAATTATTTCACTTGATACTTATTAGCAAATAGCTATACTCTGACTATTCGGAAAAATTTATATTTTCTAAATGTATGGATTATGAAAAAAGGAATTCATGCTCAGTACTATAAAGATGTAGAAGTTAACTGCATTTGCGGAGCTAACTTCAAAATCAATACTACTGTTCCAGGTCCAATTAAAGTGGAAACTTGTTATCAATGTCATCCTGTTTTCAATAAGGATAGAGTTGTTAAAAAGCCAATTAAAGGTATGATGGAAAAATACTTAGAAAAACAAAAGAGAATCGAGGCTGCTCAAAAGAAATAGGATTACAATTTATTATTCTTGGATTTTATCGTATAGGACATTTTATACATGCTTAGAAATGTGCTTATTAAAAAATATATAGATACCAAGGATACACAACGAATAATCGGACACAGTTCTGTGGTTTATATAAAGAAGGCAATTACAACAATTGTTCTTCTTTTTCTTCTTTATGTAATTTTTGCTGTACTCAATCAAAGTAGTCCAGCAGAATATTGGAAATGGGCTTTTTGAATTGCTGGATTAGCTCTTTTTGTTAAACGAGTTATTGATTTTCTTAACCTTTACCTTGATTGTCTAATTCTTTCTAAAGATAGCATAACTTTCTTCCTACGGGAATGACTCTTAGAATATAAAACTGAAATATTTTCTTGGGATAAAATAAATACCATCTCTCGAAATCAAATAGGTTTCCGAGATAAATTATTCGGTAAATGAGATATTCTTATCAAACTAGAATTTGATACAGAATTTCCTTTCACTGATGTTGCTCATCCAAAAAAACAAGTAAGAAAACTTATGATGATGAAAGAAGATTTCCTTTCTAGGAAAAAACAACAAGTTGAAAAAGATCTTTCTGAAGATAATGATAGATTCAATGTACTTGTAGAAGCTATGAGTGAAGTTGTTAAAGAATATCTTGATAACAAATAGCCTACTTAATACATTGAAAAGCTATTTAAAAATCCTATAATGAAATCAAGACAATTGAAGGCGTTTTAATTTATAAACAATGCCTATGTTTCATCTCCGTCTTTTAAGACCAATTTGTCATTTTCTCTTAATAAATGGATTGTTTTTCTTAACATATAAAATCAGACTTTTTACTGATCTTATTCCTTGAGTACAACTTCCTATTCCTTTAATCAATGCACAAGAACTTGCTATTTTTTCAATAATCTCAAGTGCTTGTTTCGTTCTTATCTGAATCATTAAAGATTTCTATTGTTTAAATAAGAAAGTTGCAAATCACTTCCAAAAATTCTTAAAAACATGGATTTATTGGTTTATTACTATCTCATTTCTATCATATTTCTGACAGGGATTCTTATTCTTTTTCTGAATCTCAAGATTTATCCTAATCTTTGCTTGAATCTTAACATACATCTGTATTTTCTTTTTTGATCAAGCTCGAAGATGATTAGAATATAAACAATTAAAAAAACTAGGGAAAAAGATTCTCATTATTTCAGATGAAACAATGGATTCTTATGAGATATTAAAGACAATTAAAAGTAACTTTTCTCTTCCAACAGAATTCATTAATTCTAAAGATATAGATGATACAGATTTCTGAAACTATGAAATGTGTGTTGTTGTAGGTAACTTTAAAAAAGAAAAACTTCAAGATATCTTTGAAAAAACAAGATTCCATGATACAAGATTCTTCCATATTTCTGAAGGTTTCTTCTTAGAAGATGTTGTCTATCAACCAGAAATTATTCAAAATATTATTGCTCTAGAATATAAACATTCAAAACTAGATGGTCGGTCAATCATCGTAAAAAGAATCTTTGATCTAGTATGATCTATCATTTGAATAATTATTCTATCTCCTGTATTCTTAATTGTTGCAATTGCTATAAAATTAGATTCAAAAGGACCTGTTATCTACAAATCAAAAAGAGTATGAACTGGATGAGAATTATTCACATTTCTAAAATTCCGTACAATGTACACTCATTTAAGTGTAGGTTACGGTGGAAAAGAAGCAGAAGAACTATATAAAAAACTTATAAATTCTGATGCAAACAAAAGAGAATGAGTACTTCCTAAAATAGAGAATGATCCAAGAGTTACTAGAGTAGGAAGATTCCTACGTAAAACATCGCTTGATGAGTTACCACAACTCTTCTCTGTTTTTATTGGTACTATGTCCCTTGTATGACCTAGACCGCATCTAGAAAATGAAGTTGCTAATTATCAACCATGGCAAAAAAGATTACTTAGTATTAAGCCATGAATAACAGGTTATGCGCAAGTATTCTGAAGAGACGCATTAAGCTTCGACCAAGAAGCAAAACTTGATCTCTATTACATACAAAACTGGTCAATATGGTTAGATCTCTATGTGATAGTTTGAACCTTCGGAGTAATATTTAAAGGTCGTTAATATTTAATTAAAAATAGATAAAATGAAAAAAACAGTATTAAGTTTAATTGGTATTATTGGATTAATAGGAATCTGTTTTGCTTACCAACCAGATGATGAAACAAAAGCAGAAATCTCTGATTTAAAAGTTCAAGTAACTTCCCTTAGTGAAAACGATAACAGAACACTTTGGGACCTATATGAACAAGCAAGAGATATGCTTCAATATATCAAAAATGAAAAAACTTCATATGTAATAACTCAATTAAGAGATTATACATTAAATAAATTTACAACAAGAAAAGATGCTGCTAAAGCAGAAACACAAACATTAAAACAAGAATTATTAGATGCATATCAAAATTCTTGATTACAAAGCGCTGAAGAATTCTCTGAGAATTGTTATTGACGATATAATACACTTGATAATTTAAGTTATGCTTATGATTTCCCTACTGCCCTTACAATTGCTGTATGGTATAGAGAAACAAGTTGTGGATATTATCTTCCTAAAAATGGAGACGGTCCTTTTCAAATTGTTAGTAAAGATTACTGAAACTGAGAAATTAATAAAGAAATATTTGAACAAACAATAAAGGATTTCTTAGAATTCTCATGGAATAAAATCAATCGATATAATGGTAAGAATCCAGATACACCAATCGTTCTAGGATACAAATCTTTCTCATATCAAGATCTTTATAAGTTTGCTGGATTATATAACTGATTAAGTGGAGCTACTGTATATTGAGATATTTGACCAGCTAATCCAAAATATTTCTTAGAAAAAATGCCAGGTGAATATGAAAATTGAAAAAAGAACGGTTTGTTCCTACAATTCCTAAAAGCCATTGAATGGGAACTAAAACAATAACTTGAACTCTTAATTAAATTCCCTATACAAGAAACGAAACATCTTTTACTATAAATGAAAAAATGCCAAAGAATCTCGTTATTGTAGAGTCACCAGCGAAATCGCAAACAATAAAGAAGTTTTTGGGACCCGACTATGAAGTAAAAGCATCATTCTGACATACAGTTGATCTTCCTGTTAAAGAACTAGGAATCGATGTAGAGCATAATTTTGAACCTAAATATGTAGTTTCTCCAGATAAAAGAAGAGTGTTATCAGAATTAAAAAGACTTTCAGAATCAGCTGAAAAAACATGGATCGCTACCGATGAGGACCGCGAAGGAGAAGCAATCGGTTGGCATTTAGCAAACCAACTTAAATTAGACATCAAAACAACACCAAGAATAGTTTTTCATGAAATTACAAAAACAGCTATAGAAAACGCTATCAAGAATCCAAGGACAATAGATATGAATCTTGTTGATGCACAACAAGCAAGAAGAGTTCTTGATAGACTAGTTTGATTTGAACTTTCTCCTGTTCTTTGGAAAAAAATTAAGACAGGGCTTTCTGCATGAAGAGTTCAATCTGTTGCTGTTAAACTTATTGTTGAAAGAGAAAGAGAAATCCAAGCATTTGAATCTGAATCATTCTTCAAAGTATCTTGAGACTTCTTAAATAAAGAAAAGAAAAACTTTACTACAGAACTAAATAAACAATTAAAATCAGAGAAAGAAACATTAAAATTCTTTGAATTACTTAATGGTGCTGAATATGAAATAGAAGATGTTGAAGTTAAACCATGAAAAAAAGCTCCATCTGCTCCATTTACTACATCTACTCTTCAACAAGAAGCTAGTAGAAAGTTAGGTTTCTCTGTGTCTAGAACAATGCAAGTTGCACAGAAACTCTATGAAGCAGGACATATTACATATATGAGAACTGATGCTGTTAATCTTTCTGATTTTGCAATCAATGCAGCAAAAGCTCAAATCTGTAATGAATATTGAGAAAAATATTCTAAACCAACAAGATATACAACTAAATCTAAAGGAGCACAAGAAGCCCACGAATGTATTAGACCTACACATATGGAAAATCATATTGCTGGTTCTGATCCAAGTGAAAAGAAATTATATCAACTTATTTGGAAAAGAACTATTGCTTCACAAATGGCTCCAGCAGAATTAGAAAAGACTAAAGCTACTATTAAAATATCTACAACAGATAAATTTAAGTTTATAGCTAACTGAGAAGTTATTAAATTTGATGGATTTTTAAAACTCTATATTGAATCAACAGATAACGAAGAAGATGAAGATATTAAAGGAATGCTTCCTGTTCTAAATAAAGGAGATCCTGTTTATAGTGATACTATTTATGCAACAGAAAAATTTAAACAACACCCTCCTAGATATACAGAAGCTTCTCTTGTTAAAAAACTTGAAGAACAAGGTATTGGTAGACCTTCTACTTATGCTCCAACTATCTCTACTATCTTAAAAAGAGAATATGTTGTTAAAGAAGATCGTCCTTGAAAGAAAAGAAATTACCTAGAATTTGTTTACAAAAACTGAGAATTAAAAAGAGAAGAAAGAGAACAAATAACAGGAGCAGAAAAACAAAAGATGTTTCCTACAGATATCTGAATTATCGTAACAGACTTCCTTGATAAAAACTTTGCAGATATTATGAATTATGGATTTACTGCAGATGTAGAACAAGAGTTTGATGAAATCGCTGAAGGAAATCTTGAATGGGTTAAAATGATTGAAAAATTCTACGGTCCTTTCCATAACCAAGTTGAAGAAACAACATGAAAGGATAGAGTAAATACAGAAAGAGAATTATGAGTTCATCCAAGCACTGGAAAGAAAATAATCGCAAGAATGTGAAGATATGGACCAATGATCCAAATCGGAGATCAAGATGACCCAGATAAAAAATTTGCATCAATACCAACTGGGAAAACTATAGAAACAATTACTCTTGAAGAAGCTCTATCAGCTTTCGCACTTCCTAGAACAGTGGGAAAACGAGAAAATGAAGACATTATTGCTTCAACTGGTAGATTCTGACCATACATTAAATATAAAAATCTTTTTGTATCTATTAAAAAAGATTTAGGATTAGATCCTCTAACTATAACACTAGAAGACGCTATACCACTTATTCAAGAAAAATTAGAACTCGAAAAGAATAAATATATTAATGAATTTGAATACGATAAAGAAAAGATTCAGATACTAAATGGACCTTACGGACCTTATATCAAATATGCTAAAAAGAATTATAAGATTCCAAAAGGATGAAAAGATGCTACAGATTTAACTCTTGATGATTGCCTTGCTCTAATAGGAATTTGAAAAACTGAGAAAAAGACAACAGCAAAGAAGAAAACCACAAGTAAAAAGAAATAGAAATAAATATTTTATTTCTTAACCCCATAGTCATGGACACAAAACAATTTGAAGGTAAAAACATTGCTATCCTTGGATTTTGATTGGAAGGGAAATCCACGTTAAATTTCTTACTCAACAACAATTTCTCCTTCAAAAAGCTTTCCGTCCTTGATATGAAAGATCAACCATGATTAGAAAGTTTTTGAGTAGGGATAGAAACTTGAGAACACTATCTTGAACATCTTAATCAATTTGATGTTATTTTTAAATCTGCTTGAGTTCCTTACTCAAAAGAATTAATGCCTTTTCAAGATAAAATCTTAACTCAAGTTCAATTCTTCTTCAATAATTATAAGGGAAAAGTAATAACAATCACAGCAAGTAAATGAAAATCAACAATGACGTCTATTGTCTACACAATACTCAAAAATGCTTGATTTAATACAAAGCTTGTTGGTAACATTGGAACTCCTGTACTAGATGAAATCGATTTTAATGAAGAATATGATTACGTTGTTTGTGAACTTTCTAGTTATATGCTAGAACATCTAAATAAAAAGAATTACATATCAGTTCTTTGAAATATTTTCCCTGAACATATGGATTGGCATGGTGGTTTTGAAAACTATGCCCAAGCAAAACTCAACAATCTTAAATGAGCTGAATATAATTTTGTGCTACAAAAAACTGTAGATGAATACGGATTATTAGATCAATATGACAATATAGAAACATATGGAATCTGAGGAAAGACATCTCGAGCTAATGGATATTTCATCCATGATAATCAAGAATTATTTCCTACAGATGACAAACTACTTATCTGAGAACATAATATACAAAACATATCTTTAGCAATAGCTATTGCATTAAAGATAGGTGTACCTATTGATATTATCCATGAAACAGTAAAGACTTTTAGAGGTCTTCCACATAGACTAGAACTAGTAGGAGAGTTTAATTGAATAACTTTTGTTGATGATGCAATCTCAACAACACCTGAATCTACAATGGAAGCCCTAAAATCTTTTTGAAAAAGAGTTGATACTATTTTCCTATGAGGAACAAATAGAGGATATGATTTCAGAAAATTAATGGAAATGGTTCAAGAATATGAGATTCAAAACATTATATTCTTTCCTCCATCAGGAGAAATAATGGCAAAATATCTAAATAATTATAAATGAAAAATTCTCTACACAGATAGAATGGAAGATGCTGTAGCCTTTGCTTTTATAAATACAGAGCCTGGCAAGATCTGTCTACTTTCAACAGCATCACCTAGTTATAGTGTACGAAAAAACTTTGAAGAAAAATGAACTCTATTCAAAGAAGCAATTAAGAAAATTTCAGAAGACGATAATTTACCTAAAAGAGAAGAAAATATATGACAATTGCTTGAATAATAATATCTCTACTACTTGTCTTATTGTGAATCATTTGATGTATTGCACCTATTCTTCCTTGACCACAGTTAGCATATTTAGGAATCATTATATTTCATTTTATGTGTTGAAGGCCTTTTTCTACACTGTTTTTGATAATACGATTTATCATTATTGTAGCTGTTATTATTATAGATAATTTTCTACCAGTACTCGCCACAAAGAAACTTTGAGGGACAAAAAATGGGGCTTGGTGAGCAGGTATATGAACAGTTGCAGGGATTGCTTGAGGAATACGAGGAATATTATTATGACCATTTATTTGAGCACTAATATGAGAATATCTCCAAAGAAATTCTATTAAAGAAAGTATAAAACCAGCTCTTTGAAGTTTTATTGGTATCGCAATGAGTTGACTAATAAAAATCGCTCTATGTATAATCCTATGAGGATATATAATAATAGAAGCGATTCATATCTACTCTTAATTGATTATTTTACACCAGGAAGATTTGGAATATAACCTTCTGCAACTCATAGCTTATAGCATTCTCCATCTTCTACAGCAGATATTGCTGCAACAAGTTTTTCTGTAGGAATTTGTCATATTTTTGTTGATATTGGCATCTTTAAATTCATTGCAACTCTTGATGCCCATCTAGGATCTGATGCATATTTTGCATTTACTTGAGTCAATGAAAATGTTGGTTTATAAATCTTACTATTTCAATTTTTCCAATTATCAATCATCTTATATGCAGCTTTCCATCATTCATCAAATGTAGAATAAACAACATAAGGTCAATCATGTTTATATTGTTTACCCGGAATTTTTAAACTTAATGGATTCTTATTTCTAAAATCTCTTGTTGATTTATATTTTCTTTCCCACTCTTTTTGTTTTAATTCCAGAAATGCCTTTTGCATATCTTCTAATGATATATTTACTAATTGAGGATTATTAATTTTAACATATAACAGTATATCTGAATAAATTTTCTTATCATCAGGATTGGTCAAATCAATTGATTCTGGACTTTCATGCCATTCTGAAAAAAGTTCTCAAACTCTTTTTGCTGGATAAGATAAAACCTTTTTAGTAATCTCAAATTTTCACAATGAATTAATATTTTTGTCCAAAAATTCCTGAGTTTTTTTCATCCACTCTTCATGAGAACGAATTAAGTCAAAAACTTCTTCAGTTTTTTTATCAACTTGTTCTGAATTCTCTTCACTTTCTTTTACTTCTGATAATAACTTATCTTCAGGCATAGAGTTAATAAAAGATATATAAAACAATATAAGTATATTCTAATTTTTCAAAAAAACAAAAAAGACCCGATAATTAAATCGAATCTTTTTCTATATTTAATTGTTAATTACATAGATTCATGGAATGTTCTCTTAATAACTTCTAATTGATGAGCTTTAGATAATCTTACAAAGTTAACTGCATATCCTGAAACTCTAATAGTTAATGAAGGATATTTTTCTGGATGTTCATATGCGTCCATCAATGTTTCTCTATTTAATACATTAACATTTAAATGGTGAGCACCTTTCTTAAAGTATCCTGTTAACATTCCAACTAAGTTAATAATTTGTTCTTCTTTAGTTGATCCTAATGACTTAGGAACAATTGAGAAGGTATTTGATATACCATCTTGAGAATAATCATAATCAAGTTTTGCAACTGAATTCAAAGAAGCAATAGCTCATGAATGATCTCTTCCATGCATTGGATTAGCACCTGGAGCAAACGGTTCTCAAGCTTTTCTTCCATCTGGAGTAGCTCCTGTATTCTTTCCATACATTACATTAGAAGTAATTGTAAGAAGAGATAACGTAGGTGTTGCATCTTTATATGCTCTATGCTTTGATAATTCTTGCATAAGATAATGTTGAATTTCTTTACCCATTCAATCTACTCTATCATCATCATTTCCGAACATTGGATATTCTCATTCGATTTCGAAATCTTTAGCAATACCATTTTCATCTCTAATTGCTCTAACCTTAGCAAATTTAATTGCAGATAACGAATCTAACACAACAGACATTCCTGCTGCTCCATAAGCGATATCAATTCCACATCCAGAATCAATAAATGCCATTTGAGCTTTTTCATAATAGTATTTATCATGCATATAATGAATGATATACATAGCTTTAGCATAAACTCTTGCAATATTAGCAATAGCTTTTTTAAAGTTAGAAAGAACTAACTCAAAGTTCAATGTTCCATCTTCATTATCGCAATTTTCAAATAATGAAGCATCCATAACTTGAACTCCTTCATCTTCTTCTCTACCTCAATTAATAGCAAGGAGAAGTGTTTTAGCCAAATTACATCTAGCACCAAAATGTTGAATCCTCTTACCAATTTCTTGATAAGAAACACAACAAGCAATTCCATAATCATCTGATCCTCTTGATGGTCTCATCAAATCATCGTTTTCGTATTGAATTGATGAAGTATCAATTGAAACTTGTGCACAGAACTTCTTAAATCCTTCTGGTAATGTATTTGACCAAAGAACTGTTAAGTTTGGCTCTGGAGATGGTCCAAGATTATATAATGTTTGTAAAAATCTGAATGATGTTTTTGTTACTTTAATTTTTCCATCATCAAATACACCTCATACAGATTCAGTTACCCAAGTAGGATCTCCACCAAATACTTCATCATATGATCCTGGTCTTAAGTGTCTAACTAATCTTAATTTCATTACAAAGTGATCTATCATTTCTTGTGCTTCACTTTCAGTAATTTTTCCATCTTTTAAATCTTTTTCAATATAGATATCTAAGAATGAAGATACATTACCTAAAGACATAGCAGCACCATCCTGTTCTTTTACTCCTGAAAGATAAGCAAAATAAACCCATTGGATAGCTTCTTGTGCAGTTTCAGCAGGTCTAGTTACATCAAAACCATAACTTTTAGCCATTTCAGCAATATCTTTTAATGCAGAAATTTGCATAGAAATTTCTTCTCTCAATCTAACTTTTTCATCATCCATTTCGCCACTAATAGCAGCAAAATCAGCTTTCTTTTCTTCAATAAGTCTATCTGTTCCATAAAGAGCTAATCTTCTATAATCACCAATAATTCTACCTCTTGCATAATTATCTGGCAATCCTGTTAGGACATGTTTAGTTCTATACATTCTAATTTCAGGATCATAAGCAGAGAATACAGCATCATTATGATTCTTTGCATACTTAAAGATTTTTTTCACTTCAGGATCCAATTCAATTCCTCTTTCATTTAAAGCCTTTTCAACAACTCTAACACCTCCAAAAGGTTTAATAGCTCTCTTTAATGGTTCATCTGTTTGTAATCAAACAATAGTTTCTAATTCCTTTTTAATATAACCAGGCTTATGAGAAGTTATTGTCGAAATAGTTACTGGATCAACAGCTCTAAGACCATTATTATCTCTTTCTTCCTTTAAATACTTTCTTACTTCATCCATCAATTGATTTGTTCTCTCTGTTGGACCAGCAAGAAAAGATGCATCTCCCTCATATGGAGTAATGTTGTCATAGACAAACTTTCTTACATCAATTGTCATCTTTTATTTTTTAACCATTTAAAATACTTTTCTAGTTGGTTTTAATTTAAATCCAGCCAATTGGTGAGTCTATATATCTGACATAATTTTTCAACGGAGAATCACCTTGAGAACTTAAATTACCAACCATTTTTAATAATTGTATTCATAATCACAAAAAAAGCAAAAAAGGAAGAAGTTTTCCTACTTCTTCCTTTAATATTTAAACAGTTTTTATTTATTCTTCTTTTGAATCATTTCTTAATTTCATTAATGGGAACATAACAACATCTCTTAAATTTTCTTGTTCTGTAAGAATAGCTAAGATTCTTTCTAATCACATACCAAATCATGATTGAGGAGGCATTCAATATTCCATTGCTTCAACAAAGGCATCATCTCAACTTGTTGCTTCATCATCACCTCTTTCAGCAGCTTCAGCTTGTTTATCAAAGTTTGCTTGTTGCAACAACGGATCTACCAACTCAGAGTACGCTTTACAAATTTCCCATCAATTTACCAACAATTGAAATTGTTCAACTATTCCATTATCAGCATCAGATATTCTTGCCAATGGTTGCATAATAACAGGATAATTATAGATAAATGCAGGTCCTATAATCTTTGGTCTTAACACCTTTTTATAAAGATAATCGATTAATGTTGTTGTTCACATATCTTCCATACCTTCAAATTCAATATTCTTTGCTTTAATATCTGCTCTTAATGTATCAGCATCATCAATTCCATATTTAGTAATATCTATTCAGCAAGCATCATAGATTCATTTCGTATAATCGATTCTTTCCCATGGAGTTGTAAAATCAACATCTCTTTCTACTCAATCTTTATCTTTAACTTTAAGTTGTCTAGAAATACCCAAATTATCAAAAAGATAATCAAACATTTCCTCAGTAAAATGCATGTTATCTTCATAATTCCAATATACAGCATAATGTTCTACTTGTGTAAATTCTTGAAGATGTGACGGATCAGATCCTTCATTTCTAAAGTCTTGTCCTATTTCAAATACTCTTTCAAATCTTCAAACTGTTGCCTTCTTTAATGAAGTTTCAAATGCAATTCTTAAATAAACATCAGCATCATAATCATTATGATGAGTAATGAATGGTCTAGCAGCAGCTCCAGATGCAGCATTATCTAAAATTGGAGTTTGAATTTCTGTAAATCCATGTTTAAAATAAAATTCTCTTAATATTTTATAGAATTTAGATTTAAACAAGAATCTTGCATATGAATCAGGATTCATAGTCATATCAAGATATCTCTTTCTATACAAATCTTCTTGATCACTTAATCCATGGAACTTTTCAGGTAAAGGTCTAACTGCTTTTGATAAGAATTTAAACTCTGAAACAAAGATTGTTAGTTCTCCTTTATGAGTTTTAAATACTTCTCATCTTACACCAATAAAATCTCAGATATCTACCATTTTTTCCATAAACTTATATGCTGTCATTGTTCAAGTTTCACTTTCTGGAAAATCAAGAGTTTCAGTTGGAACATCCTCCATTTTTCAATCTTCCATTTTTGTTGTTTTCAAAATTCTACATTGATCTCTATGGAACATTAATTGAATTTGTCCTGTACTATCAAGAATTTTAGCAAAAGCTAATTTACCATGAGAACGGTAAAGCATAACTCTTCATGCTGTAGAAACTTGGATTTCAGGTTTTTCAATAATTGTTTCTATCTCACGTAAATTATTATTTTCATAATTTTTTATAATATCTTCTATATAATCAGTTTTTTTGAAACTTTGTGCATAAGGATGAATTCACATAGAAAGAAGTTTTTGAATCTTACTAATTCTCACATCTCTCTCACCGAGTTGAACTTGAGTCATTGCAATTATAAAGAAAAAAGATAAATTCAGTAAGTGATTATAGGAATTCACATATCAAATGCAAACTAATTACCCGTCAAACGAATGACCATGAAAAAAGAAAATGATAAAAAAATCCTAAATAGTTTCATAAAACGAATTGCAATTATTATTTGTATTAAAATAGCTATTATTTTTTTCTTTTTTCTTCGTGCACAACAAAAGATTCAAAATAAACAACTAGAAATACCCCAAGGACCACAATTTTGTTATAGTTGAACTTGTATCAATCTAGAAATAGCTGACACACCAGAAACAAGAGAATTAGGATTGATGTTTCGTGAAAATTTAGAAGAGAATAAATGAATGTTGTTCATATTCGACAAACCATGAAGGCATGGAATGTGGATGAGAAACACATTAATTCCATTAGATATTATTCGGATAACAACAGGTTATAAAGTCACAGATATTATACAAGCAACACCTTGTGAAGAAGAAACTTGTCCCACATATAAACCAAGAAACGATAACTTATGGGCCATAGAAATTAACAGTGGAATAGCTCAGAAATTAAAATTAACAACCGGTGAAATTATAGAATTAAAAATATAAAAAAAGAGGAGTAACTCCTCTTTTTCATACTATTTATTTAAGAATTATTCTTCATCTCAATATTTTTCAATATATTCTCTCGCTTTTGTTAATAGAAGTTGAATCTTATCTCCATCAGCAAGTTCTTCTTTCGTAAAGTTAATTTTAACACTATATGGACGAAGATATCAAGCCTTTCTAATCTTTCTAAAGAAAGTAGGTAATTTCAAGATTCCTTCACCTGGTAAAAGATGAGTCTTTCATTCTTTTGATTTATCTGAAACATAAACTAATCCTAAATAAGGAGCAAATTCATCTAGTTTATTAATAAACATTCCCTCTAAATCTTCACTATTCATATTTGAAACATCTAATGCCAAATTACATCCATATTTTTTAATAATATCTACTACATTACTAAAACGATATGCAGGAATTGGTAAAGCAAAAATATTAGTATCTTCAGGATTAATAATAGCAAAATGTAATGCTGGGTTTTGTGACTGATAAGTTGAAATGTTATTAGCAATGAAAGAATAAGATTTGAAATCAAAAAACTTTGGAGCATTAATCGTAATTAAATCACAATCAGTCTTCTCACAAAGATCTAAAACTTTATTCATTTCTTTTGTATTTAATAATGCAGAAGTTTGAATTGAATACACTGGTAATTCATATTTTTTAACCAAACTTTCTACATAGTTTTCATTCCAAGCATCAAATCATTTTGAAATAGCGAGGTCGATACCATTATATCAGCATTCTTTGGCCATTTCAAAGATGATATCAAGACCATATCATGCCATAGTATCAGTACTCAGAATAATCTTATTTCTCATCAGTTTTATATTTTTATTTTTAAAGCTTTAATCTATTATAATCGAGATTTTAATTTTGTCAAATTTTTAGGATTCTACAATTCATCCTAACTATCAAATAATAAACAAATTTGATAAAAGGTATGCAGCACCGATAAGAAGAACTCAAGCTAATGCGTAAATAATTGTCTTCTTTAATGATGTAAATGTTGCTGCATCATCAGGTTTAGTAAGAATTTTATACGTTTGAATAATAATTATCACTAATAGAGCAAATGCAACTAATCACAAAGCCCAGTTAATAACATTATAAAGAATAGGGATATCTTCTGGATCCAAAAATCTTGTACCAATTCACGAAAGATTATCTACACCTGTAGAAAGCACTTTTTCTTGTTTTCAATATACAGCCTCAACTACTTGTTTAGCTCAAGTAATTAATAGCATTCCAACAACAGTCCAAATTATAACTCACATAGACTTTTTCTTTGTTGAATCATCTTGTGCTGTTATATAAGTAAACACACGTACTATCATTAATATAACAAGAACACCCAAAGAAAGATAAATTGCAATTTTAAGGAATGGATATACCATCTCTCAATAAATCTTCTTTATCATGTTAACCGTAGTGATTTCACTTCATGTTCATCATGCAAATATTCAATCAAAAATAACACCTGTTAAATACTTAGCTGCGAACATAATGAGTATTCAAATAACTCCATATATTATTGTATTTGTTCATGTTTTTATTTGTGATTCATCCCCAGAAGTCAATACTTGATAGAAACCAACCATTGCAACAAGGACACCTGCAACTACCATTACAGAAAAAAAGACCTCAACAATTCTTTCAATTATTTCTTCTGCCTTTTCTCCGTCATCCTCATTAATAACTAGTGCATCCAAACGATTTTGTTTTGTTAACATATCAACAGACTTTCACATAGCATCATTAAAATTATTAGCCGATGCTAAATTGAATACATTTCCAATTAATCCAATTCAAAGGAATAGACCTAAAATAAATTTTTTTAATTTTGTTTTCATGTTATATTTCATTGTATTTAAATTAACGATTAAAGTATTTTACGCTGTTAATTCTGCCACCATTGGCATCTTAGGAACTTTGGTCTTCGTTAAGAAGAATATTCATATTCTAACAATAATCCATAGAATAGGAATTATTTTCCAATACAATCACATTATCCGCCAATAATAAATAAATGCAACAATTCCTAAAGAAAAGATTCATGTTAAAAGATATGTTTTTAAGTTCCACGGCATGCGATAACTTTCTTGATATTTCAATAATTCTTCAACAGATACTTCTTTTTTTCTAAACAAAAGAGAGATTCATTGTCTAATAAAAGTAAAAATCACAGAAAATGATTCTTCTGGATAAACTAAAAACCAATGTCTCATCCTTTGTTTTTGTTCTCCACTAAACACATCTGCTCAAAACAAAAGAAATACTACTCTAAGGAAAAGGAATCCTCAAAATACTAAACCAATCATCCAAGAGTTAAAAAAGAATAACAAAAGCCAAATTATAAGAAACCATAATTGAGCCTCCTTTAACCAAAAATTAGGGGCATCAAATAGTTTTGTTGAATACCATTGATAAGAAGAAAACACTGGTACGAATGAACGCAAAATAGAACTTTTTTCTTCACTTGCTATCTTAACACTATGAAATTGAATATGCTTTCATGCAATTAATATTGGTAAAGAAAAGATAATTAAAAACAAAATAAGAAAACCAAAAAACTCTGCTAAAACTGAGAATATTCACAATGAAGATAGCTCATAAACAATAATATTAAAAAAGAAAAACAACAAAAAAATCAAAAGATAATTACCAATCAAACACCAAGAATTTACAAAATTTTTTTCTTCTAAATTCCGAGTATTAGTATCTTTTCCTAAAGAATATTGTACCATTAATCAGAAAAAAAGTAGCCCTGAAAGCGCAGAGAACATCACATCATTCTGGTAGCAACTTTTTTCCTTCATGATCAACAAATAAATAAATAAAAGACTAAGTATTTCTCACATCAGTTGTAATAAATTCTTTTTCATTTGGAGATGCTAAAATTTGAACTCAAACATGTTGTGTTCAAACAAACATCAAACCTTCTCAAACTCAAACAGAAATCAATCTTTGCTGTTCAGCCTCTGAAAGTCATAGCAATTGATTAAGCGACTTAATAGAAGTAACAGACTGTTTAAGTAATATCTGCAAAGAAGAGTTTGATACAATAGGCTTTCCATATGGACTACGTATAAAATCTTCAATATCTTGTGAAATTGTAGTAATACCTAAACCATATTTTCTGGCTCTTTTAATCAAACCAAACAAGAAGTTTGCTGAAATTTCATTTTGAAGCATAATCCAAGCTTCATCACAAACAAGAAGTCTTTGTTTTTTAACTGCTCTTACCTTTGCCCATATAAAGTTAAGAACATTAAACATGGCAGGAGTTTTTAATGCTTCTTCAACATCTCTGATACTAAATACTGTTAATACATTATTGATATCAATATTAGTATAATTATTGAACAATTTTCAGAATGTTCCTGTTACATATTTACTAAGTTTTAAAGCAACTTGTTCTCATCATTGCATTCATTCTAACACATTCATAAGATCTTCCATCAATGGAGGAATCTTTCAAGTATAGTCATCCATATCAAAAGTAAATCACTTTAATGCATATGTATTTTGTAATGCTTTATCCAAAAGCGCTTCTTCTTCTGGAGTCATTTTACCAATCAAGATTTGAATAAGAGACACTAGGTTCATAATCTGAGAACGAAGAAGATCTCACTTACCATATTCAACATCTTCAAGCATTGGAGGCATATCAAACGGATTCAAAAATTGTTGAGAAGAAGTTGCAATATTTACATAAGTTCCTCACACTTTTTCACAAAGAGAACGATATTCATTTTCAGGATCAATAACAATAATATCAACTCCATTAAGAAGATATCTAAGAATTTCCAATTTTACAGTAAACGATTTTCAAGCACCTGATGTAGCAAGAATCACACTATTCATATTTGGAAGTTTAGAATTGAAACGATCAAATACAACCAAACCTCAAGTATGCGCATTAACTCAATAAAGAATTCATGTCTTTGTTATAAGATCACTTGAAATAAATGGAAAGGATGCCGCTAATGAAGAAGTAACAGCACTTCTAACTATTCACATATCATCAAGACAAATTGGTAGATTTGCTGTAAATCCATTATCCATTCTATGAATAGCATTTTTAACTCTTATTCCAAAACCTGATATTTTTTGTTCAAATTTCTTTCATGTTTCTCTTAATTTTTCATCATCATAATCATAAATTGTGGTGTAATTTCACAATTCAAAATATCTTTCTTCTTTTGTTGTTAACTTTTCTCTGATCATTTCTACATCACGGTATTGTTGTTCAACATCTTTATCGATAGTAATACCTTTTTGCATAGAATCAGATAATTCAGCCTTTAATTGAGTAGCTTTTTGTTTCAACATTGATTGAATAGCACTATCATCTTCAGGATAAATATAAAAACTCATATCCCATTTCGCATGCATACTCATAATATCTCTAGTCCACAGCATATCAATATAACTAGGATAATCTTGTGTATAATAACATTTTCACAATATTCATGAAACATTAAACTTTTGCATTTCAAACTCCCAATAAGAAGGAGAAATATGAGATTTATAGTCAGATAATAGTGAATTATAACGACCATCAACCTCTTTAATATATTGTCTTAATTCTGAAGTTAATTTTTTATCACTATATTCTTCATCTGGAAGTTGTAATAAATCTTTAATTTGTTGAGCCAAAGCAGGATGTTCTTTTACCTCTTTTGCATCCTTCTTTTCATCCTTTTTATCTTTTTCTCAACCTTTTTTTCATCACTTTGAGTCTGGAGCTAATCATATTTTTTTCAAAAAAGAATCCATCCATCACATTGCTCACTCTTTCTTTTTCTCTTCTAGTGGCTTCTCTTCAACTTTTGGAACAACAACAAAACCTCAGCTTGGAATTAGCATTGTATAATTTGTATCATATACGACATTTTGAAATCTTTCCAACATCAAGTTTTGAATATATAAACTCAAAACTAATTATAACTGAAATTTCAAATTTTTCAAAAAATCTAAATTATTTTTTATCTTATTTGTATTGACATAAACTAAAACAACTAAAAATAAACAACAAAAAATATTATGGTATAACTTTTTTTATTTTTTTTCATTTTCTGCAATAAAATTCTTGACATTCTTTTTCACTTTCTTATACTACAAACAGAGGATTTTATTTTATATAAAGAACCTCTTAAAAAGAGTCTTTATACCATTATTTTGATAAAAAATGAGTTTCGTTGTAAAAATGGATGATAAGAAGATCAAGGTTGATATTGAGTCAACACAACTAAAAGATATCTTGATCTATTGTAAACCAAAAGAAAGGCTTGTTTTGATGAGAAAGTTCTGACTTAACGGAGAAAAGGAAATTCCACTTCAAAAGATTTGAAAAGAGTATTCATTAACAAGAGAAAGAGTAAGACAAATCGAAACTCAAGCACTAATGAGATTTAGAAGATTGATTGTGGGAAACGAAGTATATATGAACGTACTTAGTGAAAGCAAAAAAATTCTCGATGTACATGGATGAATTCTTAGCGAAGATTCATTAATCGCAAAAATAATTAATAAAAACCTCTTCAAATTCTCAAAACAAGAACTTAAACTAATTCTTGTTTCTGACTTCGACATTACTTACTTAAAAAGGAATAAATATCTTTCTAAAGCATTCTATATTGAACCTTTGTATGAAGATTTACTAACTAAAATGGTTATCTTCAGTCAAAATCACTTTGCTGAGAGATGAGAGAGTCAAGACTTATATGAATTCATCGCTGTACTAAAAGATGAATTTGCTGATGATGTTAGAGATATTCCATTCTTAAAGAATGACTTGTTCTATATTAACTTCTTCTCAATTGTTAGAGATATGTCTATCCTTGATTGAAAAATCGGACTTATTGACTTCGATGATATCAATCCAAAAACAGTAAAGTTAAAGATGCTTTACACTATGAGAAGATTAAATAAACCTATCCACTATCAAGAATTACCTGCAAAGATCATGGAATGGTTCCCTAACAGTAAAGTTAAAGTTAATACTGTTCATAACGATCTTGTAAAGCACAATGATGTATTTGTAAATCTATGATTAGGTCTTTATGGATTAAAAGAATGGGGATATGAAGGTGGAAGTGTTAAAGACATTCTAATCAGAGTATTCAAGAAATTTGATAGACCTATGAATACTAAAGAACTTTCAAAAGAAGTTTTAAAGCAAAAGATGGTTTCTCAAAATACAGTTCTTCTTAATCTTCAAAAATACAAGAAAGATTTCAAAAGAATAGATAAAGGATTATATCAATACACTTGAAAATAATATACATCAAATAAAAAAACTCAGATTCAAATCTGAGTTTTTTGTTAATTATAAATTTTAATTATTTCAATTTACTATGAAGTGTCCAAACATATCTATATGAAATACACATTAACAATGATACAATAAACGCAACTTCAATAACTCAAACAGCTACTATTTTTAAACTCATTACACTAATATAAGAAAATAAGTTAACATCCAATAATGCCATCAAATAAGAATTTAAAGGAATTGATGTTATAATAAGCAATAGTATAGCTACTATAAATGCAACAATTAATGCAATAAGAATAACATTTAAGAAAGGTTGAATAACCTGAGAAGCAGATGCTCATAACAATTTCTTTGCTTGAATATCTCAATAAAAATTAGAAAAGATTGTCCTCAAGAAAAAGATTGCAAATGCAATAACTGTTAAAAGAATAGAAAGCACAACAAAATAAGCAAAATGCTGTAAGAAATTTGATAGATTAATTACAGTAAGAACTCTCTTTTCTTGTGTTTTAATTGCATTATCTGAAACATCACTTAAATTAAGAATCTTAGTTTTATTTGCCTCCAATACTTCTTTCACAATAGCAAATTCTTCTTGATTTGAATAATTAATATACAATGTTGAAGGTAATGGATTATCCATATTATATTTCTTAAACGTATCTGTTAAGTCAGGGACTCTCTTTTCAACAAAAGAAAGTGCATCATCTTTAGAAGTATAACTAACCTTTATTCACTTTTCTTCTAAAGAAGTCTTAATCCTAATAGCATCATTTTCAGAAGAAGCTACATCGTTAAGATAAATATAAATACCTAATTTATCTTTCATTTGATCATTAAATGTATTTCCAAAAAATGCTCATGCAAAAAATACATTCAACACAAATATCAATATTCACATTAAAATACTAATAGCCCACATTGGTTTTTTATATGCCTTAAGTATTGTTAAGGTATCAGAGCTAATAGGATTTAAAGTAAAACTGTTTGTAATTGGTTTTGTCATATTATATTTTTGTTAAATAAAATTTTATTTTCTAATTTGAAATAACTTTTTTGCCTTAATAAACTTCTCAAATAATGAGATTTTTGATTGATAAAAATCAACTTCTTTATCAACAAATTTCAATGATGACTTATTTTTATTAAAATAAGCAATCATTTCTTGTGCTTTTTTATACTCTTGCTCAAGTATATATAATTGAATTAAATTATATACAACTTCAGCATCCTTATTATCAATAGCAAAGGCATCTTTTACAAAAGACAACCCTTTTTCTCTATTTCCGTACCAATATTCACACAAACCATAACATCTCAATATTTCATGATTTGATGCATTGGTCATCTCCATTGCTTTTAATAAATATTTCCTCGCATCTTTCCAATTATTTTTTTCCATTTCCAAAAGTCATTTAATATACAATCCTAACGGATCATTATTATTCTTTTGTGCGTTAAGAAAATCTACGGCCTTATCCGCTTTACCAATCTCTCATCTACGATATTGGATATCTGCAATTTGCAAAATAGCATCCTCATTTTTAGGATCGCGCATAAGAATAGAATTGACTATCCTAATAGCCTCATCATATTTTCATAACTCTTTGAGTTCTTCGATTTCATCAATGAGTTCCTCAGGAATATAAACCATGGTTATATAATTTCTTATAAAAAATCGTTACTTAAGTTTACATTAAAAATCAAAAAAGATCAAAAAAATACGACATCTCATAATTAATACTCCTTTACATTTTATAATTTGTTATAAAATATTTAAACAAATGTTTTATTTCACCTTGCAAGTAAATGGGAAATAAGCATAATGAGAGCCGAGTTTTTAATTTAGTAGAGAGAAATTTTAAGCCATGAATATAAACGAACAATTAAAAAAAGCAAAAGAAGAATTAGCTAGCTGATTTTTTTGATTTTGGGTAAAACAATGGAGAACAACAATTCTTATACTATTCCTTATCATATGAATTGGAGCCTTTTCTGCTTATCGTATACCAAAGGAGTCATTTCCAGAAATCAATCTATGAATGGTAACAGTTGTAACTGTATACCCTGGATGAAGTCCAGAAGATATAGATTCTCTCATTACAAAAAAAATAGAAGATAAAATATCATGACTTGATTGAATAGATTCTATCGATTCAACCTCATCTGACAGTGTATCAACAGTTATGGCAACTCTTGAAAACAATGCTGATGTAGACAGTGTAGCAAACAAAGTACAAGATGCTATAAATACAATATCCCTTCCTGCTGATGCTAATGATCCTGTTGTAACACAAATAGATACAGATCTTATATGAACAATGATTTTTTCTCTTGTTCTATACTCTAAAGATGATCGTTACGATGAAACCTACCTCAAAGAAAAAGCAATTCAATTAAAAAAACACCTAGAATGAGTATGAAAAATTGACACAATATCCCTTAGTGATGGTTCTCAATCTTTAGCATGATTAGCAAGCAAAGCAGAATCTTATGACATCGAAATACTACTTAATCAAAATAGATTAGACCAATTATGACTTCCTCTAGCACAACTTGTAAACATCATAAAATGATTCAATGCCAGCCAACCATTAGGAACACATACTATCTGAGAAAAACAATATTCATTTAGAATAGACTGAGAAATCACAAGTATTGAAGAATTATCACAAACACCAGTCCCATTGTCTAACTGAAAAACAATTCCTCTTGAATCAATAGCATCAATAAAAAAAGTTTTTGATGGAGACTGACAAATCAATATTGGTCATTTTGAAAATTGAGAAAAGAATTCATGAAATCTTGCTATATTGCTTAATGTTAACAGAAAATCATCAGAAAGTGTGTTGTCTTCTGCTACTCAAGCAAAGAAACAAATTGATGAAGAAATGAGTAAAGAAGAATATGAATGACTAGGCTATTTCTATACGAGTGATCTCTGAGAAAAAGTATCACAACTCTACAACGACCTTGTTGTAAATATGATTTCAACACTCCTTGTCGTTTTCCTTATCGTACGGTGTTTTGTTTGAGCAATGGAATCATTTTTGGCAACAATTTCTATTCCATTAGCTTTCTTTGTAACATTCTTCGTGCTCAATACTCTTGGATATACAATGAACACACTTACAAACTTTTCACTAATAATATGTCTATGAATTGCTGTAGATACTGCAACAGTAATCATTCAATGAGCTAGTGAAAACATGAAACAATGATACAAACCACTTCATGCAGCATTATTATCTGTAAGAACATATAAAAACTCTCTTATTTCTTGAACAGCAACAACAGTAGTTGTATTTATTCCATTAATGATGTTGCCTTGAGTTATGGGTAAAGCAATGTCTTTAATCCCCATTACAATCTTTACAACATTAGTAGCATCATTATTCGTCTCTCTTACTGGAACACCAACTATATTTTTCCTAACAAATGAAGATAAAAAAACATATAAAAAAGATTCTGATAATGAAAAATATCTTGCATCAAACCAAAAACTTATACTTGAAGCTGATAGAGAATGAAAAGAAGAAAGAAATGATGAAACAGAAAAAACTTTTCGTGATAAAATATTAGACAAACTAATAGCATCATACGATAAATCTATTAAAGCAACATTGAATAGTAAGATTAGATGTGCTCTACGAATTGTAATGCCCATCGTGCTACTCTGATTTACAGCAATGTTTCTATCACCTAAGTTAGGATTCTTGTTAATGCCATCATACGATAGTGAAAACATGTCTATCACACTAACTGCAGATGCCGGTTTAACAACGGATACGATGGCTACTAAAGTTGATGAATTACATAAAATTCTTGCAGATATACCTGAACTTAAAAGTTATACTGCAACCATAAATTGAAACAAAATTACAACAACACTTAACCTTATTGATCATACAAAAAGAAATAGAACAACATTTGACATTGAAGAAGAATTAACAAAAAAATTGAATGTTTTAAAACAAAAATGATTTGATGTTAGTGTTTCAACCGTAACCAGTTCCGCAAGTGCTATGGGAAGTTCAAGTGAAGTTTGAATAAAAATTAAAGCAACAGACAATGTTAGCCAAGATGAAATAGCAAAAGTTGCAAGAGACTTTGAAAATTACTTAAAATCAATACCTGGAACAAAAAATATCACAAATTCTAGTAAAGAAAGCCCTGGTCAATTTGTATTTGAACTTGATGAAGATAAACTCGCATTATTATGACTCACAAAAACATCAATTGGACCATCTCTCTACCTAGCTTTAAACGGAATGGACGCTGGTAGTATAAAAATAGATGGAGATACCCACGATTTAAAAGTTAAATATGATGATTTAAAAGACACTGTATCTCCAGACACTCTTATGGGAACAATTATTACAACATCCGCTGGACAAATACCATTAGCAAGTATCTGAAACTACACTTTTAAACCTGCTGTTTCAAATATTGTAAGAGATGACTGAGATATTACAGTAACAATTTGAGCCAACCTTATACAAGGAGTAAAAGCAGAATGAATCAATGAACAATTGTATGCTTATTGAGATTCATACGATTTTCCTGAAGGAATTAGTTATTCAAAAGGTTGAGAACAGGTTGAAAATGCAGATCTTATCGCATCATTGCTTGCTTCTGTTGCATTAGCTTTCATTATGATTTTCGGAATTCTAGTTCTTCAATTCAATAGTTATATTCAACCATTAATTATTTCATATAGCCTATTAATGTGATTTATTGGTGCATCATTCGGAATGCTTCTTACATGAAATCCATATTCAATGATGTTCTTAATATGATTTGTTGCATTAATGGGTATTATCGTAAATAATGCGATTATTCTAATAGATGCAGCAAATGGAAACATGAATCGTTGATATTCACGCGATGATGCGATCAGAGAAAGTGCTAAATCTAGATTAAAACCTATTCTCAGTACAACACTCACAACAGTAATATGAATGGCAACACTTCTTTCAAATGGTATGTTCGCTATCCTATGATATACCATTATGTTCTGACTTTCTTTCGGAACATTTGTAACACTTTATGCAATACCTGTTCTCTACCAAGGAGAAAATAAAATTAGGATTATTATCAGAAGAGTTATCCTAAAACCATTACTTATATTTGTTGCCCCAGTTATCTTAATTGCAATCATATTCTTACTTGAATACATGTTCTGATTCAATGCTCTAAATAATATTTATTGAAAGAGTGCAATGCTTGCATTATTTATTACTACAGCAATCTTCCTAATCCTTTGGGAATTTATTAGTAATAGTAACTGACAACCATGATGGAGACAAGCACTTCTCCACTTAAAATTAGCAGCAGAAACTTGAAAGAAATTTAATAAAAAAAGAATTCTTCATAGAATTATTGTTAAATTTGGATTATTACTTGCACCTATTATTCTTACATTAATAATCACTCTAATATTTAAGATACTATGAGCATGAGAAAATATTTGTTCTCTTGCTATGAGAACCAGTTTAATCACAGGATATTTATTCTATTTTGTTGCAAACATTTACTGTTTCCGAACATCAAAGAGTAACCAATTTATTCATGATAAAGTCACAGGAATTGCTATTATTGATAAAAGTATCCCGGATGAAGAATTATAAATCATACAAATATTCACAAAAATCCTTACATGATGTAAGGATTTTTTTATTATTATTACAATTATTATCTAATGTCTTTCTGATTTATCTTTTTCATATGCTTCAATAACCTCTTGCAATGTTCATTTATACATAAAGAAATCTTCTGGAATTTCATCTACTTCTCAATTTATAATCTTTTCAAATCAATTAATAGTATCTTCTAATTTAACATATCTTCACTCCATACCCGTAAATTGTTCTGCAACAGCAAAACTTTGAGAAAAGAACTTTTCAATTTTTCTTGCTCTATAAACTGTTACTTTATCTTCAACACTCAATTCCTCCATTCACAATATTGCTATAATATCCTGAAGATCCTTATACTTTTGCAAAATTCTTTGTATTTCTTTTGCAACTTTATAATGTTTTTCTCACACAATATCAGGATTTAGTATTAATGAATAACTATCCAATGGATCAACTGCTGGATATATTCACTTATCTACAATAGCTCTATTCAACACAATAGTTGAATCCAAATGTGTAAATGTTGTAGCCGGAGCAGGATCTGTTAAATCATCTGCTGGAACATAAACTGCCTGAACAGATGTAATAGATCATTTATTTGTTGAAGTAATTCTTTCTTGTAATGCTCACATCTCACTTGCTAATGTTGGTTGATATCAAACAGCTGATGGAATTCTTCACAACAACGCAGAAACTTCAGATCATGCTTGAGTAAATCTAAAAATATTATCAATAAACAAAAGAACATCTTTTCTTTCCTTATCCCTAAAATATTCTGCCATTGTCAATCATGTCAATGCAACTCTAGCTCTAGGTCATGGAGTTTCATTCATTTGTCCATAAACCATAGCTGTTTTAGATAACACTCATGAATCTTTCATTTCATTATATAAATCATTTCATTCTCTCGTTCTTTCTCAAACTCATGCAACAACAGAAACTCAACTATGTTCAATTCAAATATTATGAATCAACTCCATCATAATAACTGTTTTTCAAACTCATGCTCATCAAAAAAGTCCAACCTTACCTCACTTCAATATTGGAGCAAGAAGATCAACAACTTTAATACCAGTTTCTAGTACTTCAGTTGTTATAGCAAGATCTGAAAATTCTGGAGCAGATCTATGGATTGGCCAATAATCTTTTCATTTAATTTGTTCTGTTCAATCAACAACTTCTCATAATACATTAAAAATATGACCAAGTACATTATTTCAAACAGGAACAGTTATCGGTGCCTGAGTATTTTCTACATCATCACCCCTTTTTAAACCATCTGTCGAATCCATAGCAATTCATCTAATAACCCCATTTTCCAAAACTTGTAGTACTTCTATTACTACATTTTTACCATTTGCATTTTTAGGTATAACCCTCAATGCATCATATACTTTAGGCACTATTGTTTCAAAAACAACATCCACAACAACTCATCTAATAGAAACTATTTTTCAAAGAATAGGTTCAGATTTTTGTTTTTTTACAGATGTTTTCTTCTTTTCAGAAACCTTTATTACCTTCTTTTCTGCTAGTTTAGTTTCTTTTTTTACTGGAGTTTTTTTCTTCGTTACCATCAATTATTCATAAAGAATAAAATATATTTCATTATTCGATAGCCGTACTTGCTCAAACAATTTCGCTAATTTCTTGTGTAATCCTATACTGACGAGTCTTGTTATAAAGCAAATTTAAATTTGTTAATAAATCACCACAATTATCTTTAGCATTCTTCATAGCAACCATCCTAGCTGCATATTCAGTAGTTTTATTATTTAAAACTGCAGAAAATATTATTGTTCTTAATAAAAGCTGCATAAAATCAAATTTAAACGTTTCAACATCAGGCTCTATTATAAGATACTTATCATCAATATTTTCCAATAAATCCATTTTCAAACCAATATTATTCAAAAAAGCTTCAAAACTTTCTTCATCAAGAGGATAGAGTTTAAATCTCGTAAACACCTGATTCATAGTATTAATATAATAATTGAAATAGACCTTTATTTTTGAATATTTTTTCTTTTCTAAAGATTCTTTAATAAAAGCTGATATAGGATTTATTTCAGCTAAATGTACTTCATCAGAAATAATAGCAGTTCAAACAACATTCCATCAATTTCTAACAAAATACTCCACCCCTTTTTTACCAATAACAAAAATATCAACATTATCTTTAACTTGACTATATTTATTCTCAACACTTTTAAATATTCTTGAATTAATACTTCAACAAAGTCATTTATCTCAAGTAACAACAATTAACAATCTTTTTCAATTTGGATCCCAAGAATTTTCATCAAAATCAAAAAGATTTATTTCCTTTCTAACAATTTTTAAAACTTCAAGAAAACTCTTCATAAAATCTTTATATGATCAAATAAGTCATTTCAATTTCTGAAGTTTAATTGTAGAAACAATCTCCAAAGCTTTTACAATTTTTTGAAGATTCTTTACTGATTTAATTCTTGTTCTAACTTGTTTCAAATTAGCCATACTCAAACAATATTTGATTTATTAAAGATTATTCACGCACTTTTTTCGATCTCTTTTCCTTTATTTTTAATAGTTGCATATCAGCCGTTAATTTCTGAAGATTAAGATATGCTCTTTCAATCTCATCAGCATTTCATGTTGCTTTTATTTCTTTTATTTGCTTCTCCAAATTTTGTTTCATTTCTAATAGCGCCTCACGATCAGACTTTGGAGTTATTGTAGCAGAAGCGACAAAAAGAATTACAGCAGTTCAATCTGTATATATTGTTCCCTCACCAACAGCTATTGCTATTTTTTCATCTTCAAAAAGGAATTCTGTATCAGCAATAAATTCACTTTGTCTTTTTTCAAGAGGAATAAATTTAACAATTCCTGGAACAATCATCGCTGTTAAAGGATTATGATGTGGTAATATTGCCAAAACACCTACCTTTGTTGGTAGTTCAACTGTTTCTACTTCTCAATCAAAAATAACTCAATGAACAGTATGTATTTTTAACAGCATACACTCAATCTTTATTTAAATAAATTAATTATATCCATTTTCTTTTAACACCTCAGAAATCAAACTTCTCATATTATTTTCAATATCCAATGTCATTTCTTTTTTATCTTTAATTTCTTGTACAAGGAAACTATATGTCGAATCTAACTTTTGATAAACCTTCTTTTCCAATTTTGTTACATCCTCTAAAGGTACTTTTTCAAAATAACCATTAATTCCCATATAAAGGAATACTACCTGTTTATAAAAAGGAATAGGTGAATCATTTGTTTGTTTTAACATTTCCATTAATTTAGCTCAATTATCTAATTTTCTTCTCGTAGATACATCTAAATCAGAAGCAAATTGAGAGAAACTTGCCAATTCATTATATGTTGCCAATTCAAGTCTTAATTTACCAGCAACCTTTTTCATAATTTTTGTCTGAGCTGATCATCATACTCTTGATACAGAAAATCAAACATCAATTGCTGGTTTAAATCAAGAATTAAACAAATCTGTTTCCAAGAATATCTGACCATCTGTAATTGAAATTACATTTGTCGGTATATATGCAGAGATATCAGAATCCAAAGTCTCAATTATTGGCAATGCTGTCAAACTTCATCCTCACCATTCAAGGTCAACTCTTGCTGCTCTTTCCAATAGTTTAGAATGAAGATAAAAAACATCTCAAGGATACGCTTCTCTTCCTGGTGGTCTTCTTAAAAGCAAAGAAACTTCTCTATACGCAACAGCATGCTTTGAAAGATCATCATAAATAATTAGTGCATCTTTACCATGTTCCATAAAGTATTCACCTAAAGCACATCATACATATGGAGCAATATATTGAATAACAGCAGGATCTGAAATTGGAGCATTTACAACAATAGTATAATCCATAGCTCATTTTTCTCTAAGCATTTCAACAATTCTCCTTACTTTTGATTCCTTTTGTCATATTGCAACATAAATACAATAAACATCTTTTCATCTCTGATTAAGAATAGTATCAGTTGCAATTGTTGTTTTTCATGTTTGTCTATTTCAAATAATCAATTCTCTCTGTCATCTTCATATAGGAACCATTGCATCAATAGATTTTATTCAAGTCTCTAATGGAACATTAACTGATTTTCTTGTAATCACTCATGGAGCAACTTTCTCAACTAATCAAAATTGTTTAGGTTTTATATCCTCTCCTCAATCTATTGGCTCTCAAATACCATTCAAAACCCTACCTAAATATTCCTCTCATACTCAAACGCTAAAAACACGACCTGTTGCCAATACTGTATCTCATTGTTTTAATTGAGAATAATCTCACAAAACAAGTACTCAAACACCATCAACAGACAAATCAAGAACTAATCATTTTATTCCATTATCAAAAACAACAATTTCTGAAAACATAACCGTATCCAGTCAAATAACAGTTGCTACTCAGTCTTTTAATTCCAAAACTTCTCATCTCTTCAAAAAATCATCATTAAGCTGAGCTTGATTAATACCGAGTTCTATCTGCCCTAATAAGTCTTGTACTACTGACATCTAGTTTATAAATAAATATAAATTATGCTAAGAGTTTATCTATATCACTACCCAAAGATCTCCTAAAAGAATATCCATGACCTCTCATATGTACAGTTAAATCATCATAAGGTATTTCCTCAAATTCTAAAGTTGCATCTCCACCAAATTGTTTCTCAAGGAATGTCTTTAAAGGTTTTACAATATTTCTATCATTAGACTTCAAAATAAAATCTAATTGTTGTTCTGAGAGTCTTGCTTTATAATCACGGATAAATCTTGATAAATCTCTTTCATTTAATAAATGAACACCATCCAAAAGATAAATAATATCCGCAACATCTTTATTTATCTTCTGTAACCCTCAAATAAATTCAGGCATCATTAGCTTTTTTCAATATTTCATAAGAAGTTTTTTAACAACCTCTAAAAGATAGAGAACTTTTTTTGCATCTTTATCCTCCAATAAACATTGTAATAACAAATCTCTATCCATAAATCCTTAAATTAATTAAAATATCTTATTACGATCCTGTAAATCTTCTACCAACACACCAAAATAATCATCTGCCAGCTCTTTATCATGTTTCAACAATCTTTTAACTACTTTCTTTGATGTTTGCTTTACAGAATCAACCCATTCTTCTTTCAAATGTCTTTCTAATTTATCTGTTTCACGACGTGCATCAGCCTTCATTAGTTCAACTTTACGTTCTCATTCTTTAATAATTTTTTTCTTATCTTCTTCTGCAATAAGATGAGCCTCATGAATTAATTCATCCTTTTTCTTTTCTGCTTTAGATATTATAAGATTAGATTCCTTTCTCGCAAATTCTATCATTCTCTTATACTCATCATCTGCTTTTTTTAATTTATTAAGTATAACCCTTCTTTCTTCTACTTGTTGAACAATTTTATCTCATAAAATCTTCCTAAATAAAAGAACTAGGACAAGAAAATTAATTATTCATGCTATTACTAAATCAATATGTATATCCATAAGAAAAAACTTCTTACAAAGATAAAACTAAGCTCATAATAAATTAAAAGCAACAACCAATCAATAAATAGCAGCAGACTCTACCAATGCCATTCAAAGAATTGTTAATACCATCAATATTGAACTTATTTCTGGATTTTTTCACATATTTTCAACAGCTGTTTTTGCAACATATCATTCTCAAATACCAACAGCTATTCAAGGTAATCAAACAGATAATGCTGCAGAAATAAACACATGAGGATCCGTCATACTAGCAGAATCAACACCAAGAATTTGTAAAGCAACAATTAATCAATAAATAGCAACAGTTTCATCCAATGCTATGAAAAGAATCATAAAAGTCATTAATTTCCCTTTCATATCTGGATTTCTTAAAATAGAATTCATAGTGGCTGCAGCAATCATAACCTCTCAAAAAGCAGCTCACATTCATCATAAACCTACTGCTAATCATGCTCATAAAAGACCTAATGTGTTCATAATATATAATAACAAGATAAAAAACTAATCTTCTGTCGCAACTTTTATAAAAATTGCTGTCAATAAAGCAAAAACAAAAGCCTGAATAACAGCAACTAAAAGTCATTGAAGAACTACTATTAAAGGTAATAATATAGGAAATTCTATTCCAGTAATATTATTTGTTAAAAGATTTAATCAAGCTACCAACATTCATAAAAGAATAGTTCATGACATCATATTTCCTGTTAACCTAAAAGATAACGAAATAACTTTCGCTATATTTCATATAATATCAAGAACTCAAACAAACATTGAAATAATAATATCGAATAATTTAACAAACACTTGTAAAGGATAATAAATCCATCAAGACATACCATCTCTTTCAATAGAAACTATATTTTTTCAAAAAATTGGCAAATAAGAATAAATGAATTTGAAAAAACCCAACTTTCTAAATTGAACATACAATATTAACCCTACAGCTATCAACGCCATTGCTATATTAAAATTAACATCTGTAGTTGGCGCTATTATATATTTATCTAATCAAGGAAACATGGTATTTAAAAAATCAACAACTGTTCACAATAAATTAGAGAACAAAATAACGAAAAATATTCAAATAACAAAAGATTTCACCCAAAATTTCTGATTTTCTCAAATTATCTCATCAAAAAATCAATATATCTTTTCAAATAATAATTCAAACAAAAGAATAAAACGCTTTCCAAAATATAAAAATAATTTTCCTGATTTAAAAAGATAATAGAATAAAGCAAAAAGTAATATTAATAACAACAAAAATAATTCCCCTCTTAATAAAGGCAAAGGAATAGAGGAAAACCAATCTCTTAAAAGAGATACAAAATCTAAAGATTTCATTCACAATTGTTGAATTGTTTCCATCCTTTAATTTATAGATTTAATCTAACGATCAATCTATAAATTTATGTCTTGAATACAAGGATTTTTAAAAAAAATCCTCTTGCTTTTATTAAAAACAATGCTAAAAGTAATCTAATATTTTATCCCCTATAGCCAAAAATATGTACAGAAATTTTCAGCATAGGCATCATAAAAGTAATAAATTAAGCCGATCTAATACAAGAATAGCTCTTCTAGAGTTTTGTGAAAAAAAATATTTTCTAAATTACTACACTTTTTCATTAAAAAAAATTGATCAAAAACTACGAGAAACATGAGTAATTAATAAAAAACTTAAAACTCTTGATATGTGGATAGGAGAAAAAACTCATTTTCTTATTTCCGACTATTTAAACCTCGTAAAAGATAAAGAAGACACAGAAGAAAATATAAATAAAATCAAAGAAGGTTTAGCAGAAGAAATGCGCTATGATTTTGAAAATTCAAAAAATAAAAATTATAATGAACCTGCTTTTTGAGAACGAGGTGGGTTATGTGAACATTATTATTGAGAAAATGTTGACGATAAATTAGAAGAAACTATACAAAGAGTTCGAGAAAATCTTGATAGTTTTATGAAATCATCTTGGATTTGAAAAATAAAAGAATATGTTGATTTAAAATATCCAATCTATATTGAGAATCCAAAAAATCCTGATTTTGAATCAATGAGAGTAAATACTCGTAATATTCCAGAACTAAGAGATATTTCTATAATGGCTAGTCCTGACTTTTGAATTAAATTCAGTAATAATAAATATCTAATACTTGACTGGAAAACATGAAAAGAACCTGAAGCTTCTTTCTGAATTCCTGAACAATTAAAAGTATATGCTCTAAAAACATTACTTAAAAAGAAAAAAAATCCTGAATTATGAGATGATGAAATAGAATCACACGAATTATATTTACCAAGTACAAATACATACGGTTGAAAAATACAACAAGAAGATCTTGACGACATTGTCAACTTAATCATTCAAGATGTTAATTTCCAAAAAACATTCCTAGTAGATCAAGACCCTTATAAAAATCAACCAGTTTCCTCTAGTGCATTCTCACGTACAACCGATGAAGAAAAATGTGCTTCTTGTCCTTTTAGAAAAGTATGTGAAGAACTAAAGAACTTTGAATAGAATTTATCAAATTTTTAAACTTATAACAAAAAAGTAACTTTGATGTTACTTTTTTTTACTTTTTATTAATTTATCTGTAAACAAAATTCAACTTAAATGATCTATTTCATGTTGAATAATACAAGCATTAAATCAATTGTATTTCTGTTTTTTATGTTTTCATTTAATATCTTGGTATTCAACAACAACCCACTGATGTCTTTCAACATATCACTGCTCTCAAGGAAGAGAAAGACAAGCTTCTTCAGATTCCTGCATTTCATCAGATTTTTCAACTATTTTAGGGTTTACCAATACTGTTTCTCACAAAAAATCTTTATCAGCATTTTTTCATTTTGGCATTTTTTTCCATTGAGTTGTTCATATAAGTGCAATATTTTTTCATATCTGTGGTGCTGCCAAACCAACACCATCATATTCCCACAATAAATCCATCAAGATTTCAGAAAATTCTTCAAGTTCACTATCAAAAACTTTAACTTCTTCTCATCAAGCCCTCAAAACTTTATTGTCTTTTCAAGTTTCCAATGGATAAAAAACTTTAATTTTATCAATATAACGCATAAAAATTCAAAAAATTTAAAGAATATATTTAATTATACAAGTTATCAATTAGTATTATATAAACTTTACAACTGTTTTTTTTCATATAATTTGCCTAAAAAAGCAATATTTAACTATTAAAACACACTATATAACTTTTCTCTTGAAAATCAAGGTCAATTAAATATACTGCCTACCGTAAACTCATTCAACCCTACATTGTTGTTGTGCTATTTGTTGTTTAGTGGAGGGATGGCAGAGCGGTTGAATGCGGCAGTCTTGAAAACTGTTAACCGATCACTCGGTTCGTGGGTTCAAATCCCACTCCCTCCGCCATTTATGATATCTTAGTTAATGACAAGAAATTCAAGA
>JAEEGL012266420.1_pt1 | contig 34578 bp, 14 predicted proteins | sample 9134231 | NCBI WGS metagenome assembly JAEEGL01 (sample SAMN16246548, study PRJNA631951) | gut metagenome | biome: gut microbiome; feature: rumen; material: fiber-attached | host: Bos | place: Iran: Karaj | collected 2018-10
CGTTAGATAGACCAAATCTAACAGAAGAGCAACGATTAGGGATGTTTGGGAAGCAGATTAAAATTGTGCCAAAGATCTATGTTGATGGAAGTGTTTTGGCATATGTAATTATTTCATTTGATAATTTTACTCCAAGTGCGAATCCTCAATTTAGAGATAATATTATTACATTTGATATTATTTGTCATTTTGATCAATGGCATCTTAAAGATTTCCAATTGCGCCCATATCGTATTGCTGCCGAAATAGATTCAATGTTTGATAACCAACATCTCACAGGAATTGGTGAATTACATTTTATGGGGGCAAGCCAGATTATTCTTAATGATGAATTTGCGGGTCTTACTTTAATGTATGAAGCCATTCATGGTGGAGAAGATAAGAAGAAAACTCCTAACCCTGCGGATCAAGAACAATTTGAAGCAGACTTTGATGAATTATTTGAACAAGGTCGTAGACAAGGATAATGAAAGATATTGATCTGGCATTATTTACTGGTGTTGATATACCAGTTCCACAATGTCAAATTGTTGTTCATCAACCAACGATAAGAGAAATTTCAATGGTTGGTGAAAAAGTATTTTTATCAGGCGTACAGGTGCTATGTATTGATAAAGATGATTTTAAGCAGGGCGAAAATAGTTTATCAAATACTCCTAATTTTCAGATATTTATGACAGTAATGAGAGCTGAAGAGGCCAAGGAGTCAAAAAAGATGGTAATAGATGCTTTATCATTAATTTTACCTAATACGAAAGTAAATATGACTCCTAGGTCATTACTGTTAAATTTTAATGGTACAAATACCATTATAGATGAAGGAAATTTTGAATATTTTCAAGAGATTTTACGGCAAGTTTTTTGTTTAAAGAAAAAAGAAGAGGATTTTAATCCAGCAAATGCTCAAGCCGCTAAGATAGCGGAAAAAATAAAAAAGGGAAAAGCCAAAGTCGCAAAAATTAAAGGCGATTCAGTTGGCAGTATATATGCTCGTTATATATCTTCCTTGGCTGTTGGATTACAACTTCCTTTAAAAGATTTATTAAATTGCACTATATATCAAATTAATGATCTTTTAGAAAGATATAGTCTTTGGACAAATTGAGATATAGATATCCGATCTAGGCTTGCTGGGGCAGATGCTAAAGGCAAGCCTGAAGATTGAATGAAAAATATCCACAAAGATTAATTTTAGAAGGAGGAAAAAAGCCCATGAAATATGGTGTTCGTGACGTAGTTGACGTTGTGTTAAGAGCTAAGGGCACAATGGATCTTGGTAACAAGCGTTTTTATAAGAATGAACCTGTACTATATTTTGATACGCTAACTACTTCAACATTAGAAGGTGCTTCTACAACTGTATATGCGCAGGGTGGTAGAGGTAATGCTCGTTTGATGGCTTGGGAAGGTGAAAGAACAGTAACCTTCACTATGGAAGATGCTTTAATCTCTCCAGAAGGACTTGCAATTTTAACAGGTGCTGGTTTAATTGAAGCTTCTGCTGAAAAGCCAATTTATCAGCATATCGTTGAGTCTACAGATGATTATGTTGTAGATACAGAGAATAATGTCTTAACATTAAAAGTTGATAAGGAGCCTTTCTTACCTCAGCCTACTGGTGACGCCGGTGCAGTTGAGAATGAAAACTATGCTTGTGTAATGTTTACAAAGGATGGCGAAATTGTTTCTGAACCTTATATTGTTAGCCAGCTGGCTGCCGATGGTGGTGTCGAATTTGACGATGGCGTTTATGCTACAGCTACAAAAGATACAGAATCTGGAAAATATATTATGGTTGTTAAGACTCATTTATGCAACTTTGGTTCAACATTAGATTGCCATGATGATGGTGATCATACATATTATCCAGAAGATTTAGTAATTGATCACGGTAAAGCGAATGCAATTCTTGTTGATTACTACACTCCAGTTCGTTCTGGCGCTAAGCAGATTGAAATTGATGCTGAAAACTTCGCAGGTTCTTTCTACTTAGAAGGATCTACTCTATGGAGAGATACAAATGGTGTTGATCACCCAGCAGAATTCATTATTCCTAACTGCAAGATTCAGTCTGCATTTACATTTACAATGGCCGCTACTGGCGATCCATCAACATTTACATTTACGATGGATGCATTCCCAGGTTACACAAGATTTGACCATGCTCACAAAGTATTCGCTGTTATCCAGCTCATGGAAGGTCAGACAGCAGCTTCTGATGCTAACAATGATCTACACCGTGGTGCTACATGGCACGCAGCTGGTCTTGCAAACCTTGAGAGCGAAGGCGCAGCAGAGGATAACCACGATAGTAGACCTGCTACAAACGGCTAGTAGAGGTAATAATTATGTTTTCTCGCTCTAGTAGAACTAAAAGAAAAGTAGTTATAAAACCAGCTACTGTTAAAGTCATTAAACCTGAGCAGGAACAAGAAGTTTTAGATTTATCTAAAGCTAAAATTACTATTATCAAACCTGACGCAGGTTTAAAGGTTATGGTTGAAGAAGAAAATGAAGGGGAGAGCGAATAGCTCTCTCCTTTTTTTATTTTAATGGAGTAAAATATGGCTTATTTACGACAAAAATGAAATTTTCATAAAGATTTAAATCCTGCTTTATTTTATAACAAATATCAAAATTTAAATGATTTTTTAGAAGATGATTCTAGTAAATATTCTCCAGAAGCTTTTTTATCAATTCAAAAAAATGTTTTAAGAGCATCATATAATAATAAAGTACCTTATAAAAAATTAAATGAATTTTTACAACAAATTAGAGATGAGGCTAAAAAACAAGGTATTGAAGAAGACCTTTTTGCTAATTTAGTAAATGGTATAAATGCAGAATTAATGAGAGCTGGTGGATTATCGGAAAGAAAAGAATTAAATAAATATAAAGATTCAGCTAATGAATATTTAAAAAAATTAATAGATATTGTTAATTTAGTAAAAGGTGATGGAGTAGTTTCACAAGAAAATATTCCAAAATTAGATAATCTTGAAGCTTTAATAAAAAATAAAGATTTTGATACGGCAAATCGTGAAAAAGGAGTATTTTTAGAAGAAGTTGGAAGATGAATTGTACAAGAAGCTGGTTTAACTGGTTTTATTACTGGAGATTGAAAGGCTGAAGATACTTTTTTTAATGAAGATACAGAAAATCAACTTATTGAAGATATAATGGGATTATGTTTACCTGAGCAAAATAATAATTTTGTTAACAAGGGTGGTATTAGTGTTGCTATTTTAGGATATGATAAAAAGGGAAGTGCTAAATTAAAACAAAAACAAAATAAAAAGCTTCAAAATTGAGTTAATAGTATTCAAGAATTAAATGGGAAAACTGTCAATGAAGGAGAAGTAAATATTGCTACAGAAATTAGTTCTGTTGAAGAATTTGTAAATTTAATTCGTTTAATTGAAAATAATAGAAATTCTGCGAATTTTAAAATTGTTATAAAATTAGATGAAAAATTATATCGAAATCTTCAACAATTGACAGTTAATATACAGTCTAAAAGTAATGCGGATAGACATTTAACAAATAATGGTAAACGTGCTCTTTATAGTATACCAGCAGATGATGAATATTTTTTAAATTGAAAAAAATTTAGTCAATCAGATGTTGTTAAAAATCGTGAAGCTGTTTCAGAAGAAGAGTTTACTAATGAATATGAAGAATTTGTGGCTTATACAAATTATTCTTTGTCAAAAAATTTATCAAATACTATTTATGGTAGAAATGAATTTTATCTTACTAAAGAAGGCTTTTTAGATTTAGCTGATTTAATGGATTTAAAAAAATTTTATATCCATATTATTAAGAAAAAAATGTCTTATAAAGAATTTTTGGAAAACACATTTAAAACTTCTTATAGTGGAACTGGAATTAGGAATAATATTTAAAAATTTTTGTTATAATATAAGAGAAAAAGGAGGTCATTCTATATGGCAAAACCAACTTATGCTAAATTAAAATTATCTGCTGATATTGCTCCAAAAGAATTAGAGTGGGGTGAGCAGAAGATTGAAATTAAACAATATTTACCAATTGAAAATAAACTTGAATTTATTGGTGATGTATTAAATGCGGCAGCAGATGAAAATCGGTTTTATTCGCAGGCAAAAGTAGATATGTTTTTTGCTATTAAAGTAATTGAAACATATACTAATTTATCAATTACTGATAAACAAAAAGAGAATCCTGCTAAATTATATGATGAAATTAAAGTTTCTGGATTTTATAATAATGTAGTTAATTTAATTCCAGTAGAAGAAATTGATTATTTGTATGATTTAGTTTGCGATATGATGGAACAAGTTTATAAGTATGAAAATTCTGCTTATGGCATTATGGATGCAATGAATAAAGATTATAATAATTTAAATTTTGATATTGATAAACTTACCAAAGAAATTGGCAATAGAGAAAATGCTCAATTCTTAGACCAAGTATTAACCAAACTTGGTTAATTAATCTATAAATCTTTTAAAATATAAAGAAGAATAGACATATTAAGACCCTACGAGGATTAATTTCTTCGTAGGGTTTATTTTTTTATATTAGGAGAGAAAGGAGCGGAAATATGCCAAAACAAATAAATGTTAAGTTAGGTGTTGAGGCCGATACCAGTCAAGCCAAAAAGCAACTACAGGATTTACAAAATAGCTTAACTAAATTATTGCAAACTTCTGGTAAAAACAGTACAATGCAAGAGTTTAGAGAAAATGCCGCTCAGGCTCAGCAATCAGTGATTAAGTTACAGACAGCATTAAATAATTCATTAAATGCTGATACTGGTAGATTAGATCTATCTAGATTTAATTCACAATTAAATGCGGCAGGAATGACAGTTGAAACATTGGCTGTTGATATGCGAAAATTGGGTCCTGAGGGTGAAAAAGCATTTTTAAATTTGGCAAATAGTGTAGTAACTGCTCAAAAGCCTATGATGGAAACAAATAAGCTGTTAGATGGTATGTGGACAGCTTTAAAGAATACGGCAAGATGGCAATTATCTAGCAGTATTTTACATGGGTTTATTGGAGCTTTACAGGGCGCTTACGGGTATGCTCAAGATTTAAATGCTTCATTAAATAGTATTAGAATTGTATCTGGTCAATCTGTTGAACAAATGGCAGCTTTTGCGGAACAAGCAAATCGTTCAGCCCAAGCTTTAAGCACTAGTACATTGGCATACACAGATGCTGCTTTAATTTTCTATCAACAGGGTTTAACTGGCGATGCAGTCACAGAACGTGTAGATACAGTATTAAAGTTATCTAATGTAACGGGAGATAGTGCTGAACAAGTATCAAGTTACATGACAGCCATTTGAAATAACTTTTATGATGGAACGCAATCACTAGAGTCTTTTGCAGATAAGATTACTGCTCTTGGTGCAGCTACAGCATCTAGCTCTGCCGAAATCGCAGCAGGTTTACAGCAATTTGCGGCTATTGGTAACACTGTTGGATTAAGTTATGATTATGCGGCAACAGCATTGGCAACAATTGTTGCTCAAACTCGTCAGTCAGAATCTACTGTTGGTAATGGTTTAAGAACAATTTTTGCTAGATTATCTAGTTTAAAACAAGGTGGTACTGATGAAGATGGTACTGATTTAACAAAATATACTAAAGCCTTGGGTGAAGTCGGTGTTAGTGTTAAAGACCAAAACGGTAACCTTAAAGAAATGGATCAAATACTTAATGATATTGGTGAAAAATGAAATACATTAAGTAAAAATCAACAAGTTGCTTTGGCTCAAACTGTTGGTGGTGTTAGACAATATGCTACATTAATTGCTTTATTTGATAATTGAGATCAATTTCAAAGAAATTTAACAGTTACTCAAGGGGCTGAAGGAACACTCCAAGAACAAGCAGACATTTATGCTGAAAGTTGGGAAGCAGCTCGCAAAAGAGTACAAACTGCTTGGCAATCAATTTATCAAGATTTAATTGATGATAAGTTCTTTATTGGTATATTAAATGGCATAGCAGAGGTTTTAAAAGGCATAGATCATTTAATTGATTCTTTTGGTGGATTAAAAGGAGTTCTTAGTGGAGTAGGTATTCTTGTTACTTCACTTTTTGGTCCTCAATTAGCTCAAAGTTTTGAAAATGTACAGCAACAGATTAAAGTATTAAATAGAACTGCTGCAGCTGAATCAAAAGCGATGGTTGAAGTTTTTAGAAATCAGTTAGATAATTTATATCCTGAAAGAGGCCTTGGTGGTGATGATTATTCAGGAACTTTTGTTGTTCAAAATTTAAAAACTCAATTTGATTTAAATTTACAATTAAAACAAGTTTATGATGATTTAGATAATAGACAAAAATCATATGCTCAAGGATTAATTGAAAATACTAAATATTTAGGAGATGAAGTTGCAAAAGCTAAAGAACTAGCAGAAAACTTAGCTATTGCCTCTGCTAAAAGTGTTTTAAAATTAAGAGATAAAGCTGGTGGTAATACCAATGCCATAGCAGCTTTAGGCCTTGGATCTCAAGAAACGATTGATGCTTTTAAACAAAATGTTGTATCTGGACTAACTGAAAAATTACGAAAGAATGAAGCTTTATACGCTGAAGCGTTAAAATCAACCACAGAAGAATTATATAAACGCTGTGATGGAACAAAAATAACTAGAGAAGAAATTGCTAATTATTTAGATACAATGGTTCAAGCGAATCAAGCAGAAGATCAAGCTAGTGAATTAGCTAAAAAGTATCAATTTTCAGTAGGAGAAACCAAAGCTGCAATAGAAGCATTAACCCAAGCAAAAGCAGAGGGAAAAACAAATGATGAAGCAACAATAGCAGCGTTAGATGCTGTTATTGCTCAAAGAACCAGAGATAAACAAGTTATTGATGAAGAAACTCAAGCATTAATTAATCAAAGAAATGTTATAGCTAATTCTGGAAAAGGGTTTATCGGTGCTGATCCAGGTAATTTTGTTCAAACTGCGCAAGCCGTAAGTCAAGTAACTTTTGGAATTAGCACTTTATCTAGCACAATAAAGGGATTAAAAGACAGCGATTTAAGTGGTTGGGAAAAATTTTCTAGATTAATTACTGGTTTATCTATGGGATTCCCTACTTTATTAAATGGATTGAGTAAATTGGGGCCTAAATTAATTGCAACAGAAACTCCTTTAGTAGATTTAAAAGATTATTTTGGTGCTGCGAATAATCCTGTTGAAGCTCTTGGAGCAAGTTTTACTGAAATTTTAAGCCCTATGGGAAAGTTTGTAGCTATAGCTGCGTTGGTAGCAGGAGCAGCATATCTTTTATATAAATGATGGAATAAAGATGCTGAAGCTGCCAAAGAAGCAGCAAAGGCAGCAGAAGAAGCTAAAGAAAATTATCAAAAGGTTCAAAATGAATTTAATAATTTAATTGGTACTTTAACAGATTATCAAAATGGTTTAAAAGCCTTAAAAGAAATGGATAAAGGTACCATTGAATGGTATCAAAGTGTTCAAAAATTAAATTCTGCTGTATTGGAATTATTAGATAAATATCCAATGCTAGCTGAATATATAGATATTGTTGATGGAGTTTATCAATTATCTCAAGAAGGAATGGAAGCTTTAGCAAATCAACAATACTATGATTTAATTGATGCGCAATTAAAATATGTAAATGCTAATAAAACTGCTACAGAGCGTGGTTTTGATAGTGAAGCTACAAATTTACGTAGAAAATATACATTTACAGAAGAAGAAGCTAATGCTAGTAATGGTTGATTAGGTAGACAACATGCTTTAACAGACAAAGAATTTCAAGATTTAATGGATGCTTGAGATAAAACTAATGGAGAAGCTTTCAATAATGTAGATTCTTTAAGAAAAACACTAGAAGAATCTGGTTCTAAATTAGCTGAAAATAATGTAGTATTAGAGTCTATTTTAAATGATAATAACTTTATAAATGAATTACAATCTCATTTTAATGAAGGTGGAGAAAATGTAGCTGGTGCTCAATTACAAATGCGCCAATTAGCTTCACAAGGCGTTTCTAATGAAATTGGTGGCGATATATCTGAAGCTTTAAGATCTGAAGAATTTGGTGATTATGCTCATTTAGATTCTACAATAAGGGGTATTCTTGAAGAAGAAGTATACCAAAAAATGCTTGAAGCGGGAGACTTAACAACAGAAGCTTACGTTGAAATGCTTCAAGAAGCTAGAGATGCTTTTAGTGCTGACCCTAGTAAATATATAGATCAAGCGCAAGCTAAAGAAACTCAACAGATAGATCAAGTACAAGGATTAAGAGATTTCTATGATAAATTAACAGACGAAGATAAGCGTTTAATGCTTACTATGGATATTGATCCAGAAGAGTCTGCTGAACAAGTAAAAGCAAGATTCGCTGAATTAAGAGAAAGTCTTAAAGATGATATTGAAGGCTTGCGATTAACTTTAGATACAGATGTTGATGAAGAAGAATGAGAGACATTAACAGATTATCTACATGCTAACGCTGATGAGATTAATAAAAATGCCGAAGCAAATGAAAGATTATCTAATGATTTATTAATTAATAGACAGGCTGCGGCAGCAGTGGCAGAAGAAATTTTAAGATTTGATGATGCTATTCAAGATGTTACTGATAATTATGATAGATGAATTGATGCTTTAAATGCTAAAGATGTTGAAGAATTAGCTTTAGTAGGTAAAGAATTGCAAGATACTTATGGAGACTTATTCGATTTAGATGGTAGTCAATTAAGTAGCCAATTTGTTGAAGATACAAAGAATCTTGAATTAATGAAAGAAGCTATTAACGGTAATGAAAAGGCTTATAATGAATTATTAGCAGCAGCTGGAAATGACATTATTGCTCATTTACATTTAAGTGAAGAAGATATGGCTAATTTCCAAAGTGAATTAGCTAATGTTCAAACATTGCTTAATGACATGAATTTCCAGAAGCTTGAAATTGGCGCAGAATTAGATGATCAAGAATTCTTAAATAGCTTGACACGTATGGTTAATGCTGCCCATATGACAAAAGAGCAAGCAGAAGCATATCTTGCTTCTATGGGAATTGATGCTAAAATTGTACAGCATGATGTAGAAGAGGAAGAAACACAAGAAGTGTCTGGTTTTGAACCACATATAACAAACAAACCAGATGAAGGATCATTCTATACTATACCAGAAGGAACTGAAGGTGGTGTATCAGATCATATAGCGCTACCTGGTATGTATCCTGAAGTTGATTATCAAGCTAAAGCTCCAGTTCCTGTTACATCTAAAAAGAAAGCAACTGGTTTCACCCTTGAAGTACAATCTGCCACGAAAAAATCTGGTGGTAATTTTAAATTTAATCAATCTACTCATGGCGGTGGTTCTCAAGGAAAAGGTAATACTCATGGCGGAGGTAAAGGTGGCGGAGGTAAAAGCAGTAGCCCAAAAAGCCCTTCTCCTAAGAAAAAGACTGTTAAAGAGCATAAAGAAGTTAAAAAAGAGGAAGATAGATATCATGATCTTAAAGAACGTATTGATGATGTTAATACAGCATTAAAGCGCTTGGGTAAAACAAAAGATCGTGTATATGGTAAATCTAAACTTAAATATTTAGATCAAGAAATTGCTAAACAAAAAGAACAAATCGCTCTTACTAAAGAGTATATTAAAGAGGGACAAAAATATTTAGATTTTGATAGAGCGCAATTATCTGGTATCAAAAAGGGTGCTAAGTATGACGAAAATGGCATGCTTACTAATTATGAAGAAGTTCTTCAAAATATCGTTGATACTTATAATAATAGTTTAGCTGAATATAATAAAGCGGTTGATAAATTTAACGCAAGCGCGCAAGAAGACGCTGATAACGAAGCGATGGACCGTGCGGAAAAAGCACTTGCGGCCGCAGATAAAGAGTTCCAAGAGAACAAAAAGATTTTAAAACAATATGAAGATACATATAACTTAATCCAGAAGAATCAAGAAGATTTACAAGATCAATTAGAGCAATATTATGATTTACTATTGGAAGTTGCTACTACTAAAGTAAAAATTGAAATTGATCTAGATAAATCTGATGTTGAATTATTACAATGGTTATATAAGTATCTTGGAGATAGCGCTGATAAGGGCGCAGATAAAATAGCTAATTTATCTAAACAAATAGATAAATTACAACATCAAATTGAGGTAACACAGCAAGGTATTACTGATATCATGGCTAATCATGGTATTACAATGGATTATGATAACTTAGATCCTGCTGAGCTTGTTTCTCAATTAAAATCCTTCTTTGCTGATGGCGGTATTGAAGGTATGACTTCAGAATTGACTCAAGCTGAAGCTGAACAAATTAAAACATACTTATCAGACATGATGAGCTATTATGATGATATGCATGATAAGATGAAAGAGTCTAATGAAGTTGTTAGAGAAGCCTTAGATGGTTGAAATGATCGTCTTGAAGATTTAACTGATAACTTTGATAAAGCTAGAGACGCTGTTGAGCATTATACTAAAGTCATTGAATTAACTGGTCGTAAGGAATTAAAAATGACAACTGACCAAAGACGTCAGTTTGATAGAGCTTTAATTGAAAATGATAAGAATTATTTAGCATCATTACAAGATACTGTTAATAGTATGGCGCAAGAAGTTGCCAGAGCGCAAGAATCTTATAATAAGGCTTTGGCTTCTGGAAATCAAGATGTTATTGACGAAACAAAGAAAACTTTAGATCAAGCAAGAGATATTTATGATGATTGGTTGAATTCATTAAGAAATCAAACTGAAAAGACACTTGAAGATATTAATGAAGCTGAAGAAAATAGTCTTAACTTAATGATTGAAGATTATAAAGAAGCTCTTAATGATTTAGATGTATTATTAGAGAGATATAATCGCCAAAAAGAAAATGATCATTTATATTTAGATGATTATGAAAAATATCATGAACTTAATGGTTCAATGAAAGAACTTGAAAAGAGTATTGCGAAAACAAACAATACTATGATTAAGGGTAAGATGGCAGATCTTCAAGATGAAATTAATGCTAAGATGCAGTCTGGTGTTAAGATTTCAGAAAGAGAAGCTGAAATTATTGCGAGAAGAATCGCATTATTACAAGCTGAAGCTGAATTAAAAGACGCGCAAAATACCAAGAGCGCAGTAAGAATGACTAGAGATAATGAAGGTAACTTTAGTTATACTTATACTGCGGATCAGGAACAAGTTGGCGAAGCTGAACAAAACTACGCAGATAAATTCTATGATCTTTTAAAATATGAAAGAGATGAAATTGAAAATATTGAAGCAGAACGTTTACAGGCCGAACAACAGTTTGCTGATGATTTAATGGCACTTCACGAAGCTTATCGTAATGGTGAAATTAGTAGTGAAGAAGAATATTATCGTTTACTTGAAGAATTAAGAGCTTTGTACCAGGAGAGAATGGATTATTACTCTGATCAAGAGGCTTTTCTTTTTGAAGAACAAGCTCGTTTAAGAGATGATGATTGACACGATTTTGAAAATATTCTTGGATTAAAGCTGGCTAAAGAAGATGATTTTGTTACTGAATTTGAGGATACGATTACTGGTAGAATTCAACCCGGTTATCAAAAACTTGAAGATGAACAAGCTAAATGGGCACAGGCGATGACTGATGGTTTCGATGTAACATATCAAGCCGCAGAAAAATGGAGAGAAGATTCAGAGCAAGTTTATAATATACTTGGCACAAGTATGGATAATTTTGCTATGAAATCTTTAATGGATTTAACGGCTATTCAAAATGCGAGTGATTTGACGGCACAAGCGAGTGAATTAATGAATGATGCAATGGTTGCGGCTATGGAAGCAATTATAGCAGAATCTGATCGGTTAAATCAAGAATGAGCTGCTGATCAAGGTAATATGCGTGAAGAGATCGCAGAAACTGTTGCAGCATTAAATGATATGTTCCGTCAGTTAAATGAAACAATAGGAAAAGAACAAGAAACTCAAAAGGAATCTAAGATAACACAAGACGCTCTTGATAAAGCTGGTAAAACAGCAGAGGGCGCAGTTGGAATGTTTGAAGCAGCAAGAGATGCTGCTAATCAGGCGGCAGAGGCAGCAAGAGCGGCTAAGGCAGCAATAGATGCTTTAAATAATACACCTAAACCAGAGACTTATTATTATATACCTGGAGGCGCACCATCTTCACTTGGTATTAATAATACTAGTGGAACACAAAATAATGTAACTCACAATGGGCAAATGTGACATGGTGCTACTGGTGGTATGACAGCAGCTTGAGGTCCAGAAGGTAAATTTGCTATGCTTCATGAAAAAGAACTTGTTCTTAATAAAGAAGATACAGCTAATATGCTAACAGCAGTAAATGTTGTTAGAAGTATGATGGATTCTATCTCTGGAAATGGTATGATGAATTCATTAGCACTTGCGGCTGGTGGAGTTTCAGGTTCATTCGGTAGTATGTTAGATCAGAATGTCCATATTGAAGCTAATTTCCCTAATGTACAATCTCATACAGAAATTGAAATGGCTATTAATAATTTAATTAATTCCGCATCTCAATATGTAAATAGAAAATCTTAATATAAAAGGAGGACTTCGGTCCTCCTTTATTTTTTTGGCCAATATATGGTAATAAACTATTGATTTTTTTCAAAAATAAGTAGATATATGAGAAAAAGGAGGGAAGAGTATGGCTGATACATCAGAAGTGATTCAAAATTATTTAAATTCACTTAATGAAGCTATGGCTATCCATGCGAAAAAAGCCGTTGAGGGATTAGAATTTGATCGTACTGAGTTAGCAGAAATTGTTGATATCACAAACCGCAATTATGGTGAGTATCAAGTATTTAATGGATCAACAAGATATTTTGCTTATTCAGAAAATACTAGTTATACTCTCGGAACAAAAGTTTATGTAACAATTCCTAATAATGATTATAGTCAACAAAAAACTATTGTTAGGAAATACAGTTCAAAAGAAGGAGATACTGGGGTTGGCTATGTAATGCCATTATCACAGTATGATCCACTGTCAAAAAATATTATTACTGATTTAGTTGATAAAGATAATGCTTATCAGAATAATGAAGCTGGTATTTTAGCGAATTATGATTATGAAGAATTTTTTATAAATAATGAAGTTAATACAGATCATAAGTTCCCGGCAGAATATTCTAAATTATTATATTCCGCAAGAAATTTATATCTTTATCAATATATTAGCGAAGAACCAGAAGAAGAAGCAGAGTCTGGTGATGAACCAATTCCTTCTGGAGAAGGTGAACCAACAGATGAACCGATCGTTAATGATGATCCTACTGGGGAAGTAGATGATGAACCAGAAGTAGAAGAAATTTTAGAGGTTAAATCTAATTATCAAGGTTATCAATATATGGGTTTATCAGTTGAATTTAAAACCCTACTTCCTGTAGAAACATTAATTTCTGGTAAATATGGTATTGAAATTGCGGCCGGATTTGTGCGCAATGTTGAAGGTACAAGTGCTGGTATTGAAACGCAAGTTAAAAAATATGTGCTTGACTCAAGTGATATGATTGGTTCTGTTTATAATTTTACAACATATTATGAACAACAAGCATTATTTAAATTACCAGAAGAAGGATGGAATCTTGATGCTTTAGATATTTATCTATATCAAGATGGAAGTTTCTTTGAAAGAACAGGGAATGCTCTTCCTATTACTGATGGATTTGGTGAATTATTAAATGATAATATTTTAATAAGAAATCTTGTTATTAGGTTTGGTAATGAAAAAGACACTGGCGCAATTGATAAAATTAGATTATATACTCCTAATGGAGCAACATATGATGCTGCGCAAACTAATGAAGCTTTAAATGAACGCACTGTTCGCTTATTATGGACTCATAGAAATCCAGATACTGAAGCGATGGAAGAAATGACTAGGGTTAGCAATATTCCAAATGAAACAGATCAACGTTTTAAAGCAAATATTTGGTGGTTAAGAGATTCAAAACATACTTGAGACGAGTATCGTGATGAATTGGCTAGTGCCGCAGAAAAACAAAGTAAAATAAATCGAATTGCGCAAAATTACTTAACTAATGCGCGAGATCATCCTGAAAGAATAAACAATGATGAAATGAAAGAGCTTATTTATGCTCTTGGATTTAAATTAAATAAAGAATATACTTATACTAATGGATATTTTCAAATTACACAAGATGGTGTAAGAGTTTTAGAGCGCTCCATAACACAAAATGTAGATGTAGAGCATCCAACAGTAACATCTGATTGGGGCGCTGGGTGGATTCCTATTAATGAAACTAGAGATAAGTTTGAAGTAACGTTCCAGCCAGACATAAAAAATCAAACAAGTTCTGTAAGATGCGTTATTGAATATGGACCTTGGGTTGAAAATGAAGATACTGGTGTAGAAGAAATAAATAAAGATAGCCAGTATTATACTGTGATATACAGCGATCCATTAGAATTTAAGAATCTTTCATATATTCCTGATCTTACAACTTGAGATGCGTCGATCGGTTTAACTATTAGCGCAACTGATAAATCAAATGGTCATTATCCATTATATTCCGCAGGAAAAGGTAGTAGTCTATTAAATCTTGCTGATGGAGATAAAAAGCGTGAATTAGTTGCTGATATTGCTTCATCTTATACCGGTCGCAGTTATTTAAATGGTCAAGAAACAATTATTTGAAAGGTTCCTAAAGTTAATTCAATGATAAATGTATCAGAAGCATATTTTAAAATAATGGATGGGAAAATTTTAAATGGTGAAGAAACTTATTTTGAAAATTATCCATCTGTTATTGGAGAATATGATAATAATTTCTGGTATGTGCGCTATGGCGCAGATAATGATAAAAATATTTATGATGAAGCAAATTATGGATTAAAACCAGACAAAGAAACTGGAAAATTACCAAATCCAAGTAGAAATATAGTTTATAATAGATTAACATATCAAATAAATAAATATTATGAATCAGATTTAGTTAATAATACGATTTATTGTTTTTTAATTAAAAATGGAGTAATGATTCGAGCAAGTTACTCAATGACATTTAGTCAACACGGTACTGCAGGAACAGATTTTACTTTTTCTCTTGGATTAGGTAAATTATATGATGAAAATTGAAATGATTTAGATGGTGTTGATTCAGCTATTACTATTAATGATTATAGACTTGATTCTGAAGGAAATCAAATTAATGGTTATAGAGAAATTGTATTTAATTTATATGACGCCACTAATGAAGCTATAGAATTGACAGATCATCAAAAAAATGATATAATAAAATTGTGGGTACGTCCAGAAAGTACTGAACAGATTGCGCAAGGATGTTATCAAGGAGCTAATAGTTTTACTAAATGTATTGACACCATTACGCAGGATAATGGTAATGGGGAATTTACTCGTGTTGCTATTAGAACAGCAAGCCATTGGGTAAAACCTGGAACTGATGAGCAAGAAGGAACTTGAGTACCAGATGAGAGCAAAGCTGTTACTCTTGAAGATTTGCGCAGTATTGTTTTAAGAGCATCAATATCAGATATTGATGGAGTATCTACGCAGTATAAGAATAAAAGATATAATTTAAAAGGTATTACGTTTACACAATTGCTACCATTGAGATTTAAATTAGAAAATAAATATTCATTAAATGCTAGTGAATATATTATTTATGATCAGCATGGTGGATCTCCAAAAATGTTTAATAATGCTATTAAATTAGAGGGTATGGAAGCTGGAGAAGATTCAGTTTTTGAATTGTGTAAACTTGAATCAGATTCAACCAATGGATTAAGTACATTGTGAAAAGGATTAGATCTATTATTTAATGAAAATGAAGTTGATGATTATCAAGGCTTACCTGCGTTAACAGAAGGAAATAAATTAATTCCTTACCCTATTTATATAACTGGTATTGAAGATACTCCATGTAGTTTAGATGTTTATGTAGGTGAGTATGTAGATGAACAAGATGCAAATGATGGTAAATGAAAGCGTACCATAGATAAAAATTCATCAATGTTCGTATATACAATGCCAATAGTAATTCTTCAAAATGAATACCAAGTACCAATGTTTAATAGTTGGGATGGTAATCTATTAATTGATGAAGAAAATAACCGCATTATGGCTGCTACTATGGCCGCAGGTAAAAAAGACACTGAAAATCGCTTTACTGGTGTAGTAATGGGTGATATAGCTAGCCAAAATAATGAGAGTTCAGAAGTAGTAGAGACTGTTTCTGGATTATTTGGATACCACGATGGAACTCAATCTTTTGGTTTTACGTCAGAGGGTAAAGGATTTATTGGTAAATCTGGTACTGGAAGAATCGAGTTTGATGGTACGCATGGATGAATTCAGAGTGCTAATTACACAGCTACGGTTGCTAATGATTCTAGTAATACATTTGATAATGAAGGAACTAAGATAGATCTCGATGATGGCTCTATTGATATGTGAGGTAAAAATTGAGTTTATTCTACAAGTGAACAAGAATGAATTCAAGACAGAGATACCCCGCCTACAAATATTCATTTAGATACAAATGGTACTCCTAAAAATAAACCATATTTTAAAATTGAAGTTCCAAGATATATAACTGAAATAGAACAAGTTAGTCAGTCTAATCAAGATGAGGTTGAAGTTAATTCTACTTTATATAAAAGAGGTTTAACTGAAGAAGAAAATCGTCAAAGTTTAATACAAATAGATAGAGAAAATTTCTATTTACAAACCGCGGATTATCCAGGAGAGTTTCCAATTTATGATGGATCTAGCGATATTCCAAGTTCTTATACACCTCCAGCTGGTTTAAAGATTGATTTAAAGAAAGGCACTTTTGATTCTAAAGGTAAATTAACAATTAATGGTGCCAGAGGTTCTCGGATTAATTTTGGAGATAATAATAATTATTTACGTTTAGGAAATTATGCTTCTGGTAAATCATATCTTGAAATGGTTTCTGGCGGGGGATCTGAAGAACAAATTAGGACCGAAGCTGGAAAATTAGTAAAATATGCGGAAGATTTAAATGGTTACTTATGACCAAATCAACAAAGTGCTGTTTTTAAAAATAAAGAATTCGTTAATATATATGGTACAAATAAGACAGTAGAAGTTATTTTACCAAAAGAAAATATAGGTAATTATCAAGATTATGAAGAAGCTTTAAATGCTTATGTAGCAAATAAAGCGCAAAATACTCAAAATTCTATTATTGGAGTAATAAATGATCCTAATAAAACCAGTGTTGATTATTTAATTGAGGGATCTCGAATGAATCCAATAAAAATAGATAGACAATATTGAAATACGCATGAATTAAATCCAGAAAGGAATTATTATGAACAAGTTATTGATACATTAATTTCTTATAAAACAGATGAAAATAATGAATATGTATTAGATGAGAATGATGAAAAAATTCCTTTAGAAACCGCTTATAGAACAAGATATGCTTTAATAAATTATAATGATCTTAATGATTATGTAACAAATTATTTAACAGATCATGATGTTTGTACAATTTATCTTAAAGACTATGAAGCATGGAAAGAGCCAGTAGAGATTTATTATGATTATGTAACATATAACACTGGAGATAAAGTTTATGTAAGTGATAATAATAACAATATTACAATTTATGAATCTAAAGTTGATAATAATAGAGGACAAAGTGTATTAAATACTGACGTTTGAGAATCAAGTGCTCAAGGCCCTTTAATTAACAGTGAAGAAGATCAAAAAATATTTGATTCATATATAGAAGCGTTAGAAAAAACTTCTACTTCAAATACTGCTTATGAAAAAGCAACTCAAGAGCAAGAAGAGGCTGCAGCAGCTAATGTAGAGGCGCAATCAGCTTATACAAAAGCTCAAAATGATGTTACAACAGCAACGGAAGCACTTAATGCTGCGCAACGAGCATTAGATAATGCTAATGGAGTATTAAACAATAGTAAAGAAAGATATGATTTTATTGTTGGCGATAGTAAAATAAATAGAAGTATGACTATTCCACAAGATTCAGGTTATGTTGGTTATCCATATTTATACAGTTATAAAAATGTTGGAAAAGAAAATACACCTTATGCTAATTACGATAGTTTAAATTATATGGATTCATTACTTGCGCTTTTGGATGCCACAGCATATGAAACAGCAAAAAATACTGAAGTAAATGATAAAAAGAAAATTTTTACTGGTAATAATAGATCTTGAAATAAAAATGATACTGGCGCTATTAAAATAGATATGAATAATCCAGATACCTATTCAGAAAATTATCCTAATTTACAATTTATCAAACATGGTTTTAGTAATGTATTCGCATTAAATAATAATGAAACGAATTATTTAAGGCTATATAATGATTATAAAACAATTTTAAGTGAAAGAGAAGCTTTGGTTAAAGAAGAAACAGAAACAAGGCATCATTTTTTAAAGAAAAATATTGATGGAACTCCGCAGGATATTAAAGCGTTTAGTGATGAAACTTTAACAGAAAGTGAAGAATATTTAGAGGATTATGAATACCAGTTTAATTTAAATCATTTTGAAAATAATTATACTGTAAACAATGGACAAAATTTAGAAGGTACCATTAATGTTATTCATTTTACTGAAGACGATCCGCCAGAAGAAATTACTACACAAGAATCTATTTTTATACCGAGTGCTTATTCTCCTGCTGATGGGCAAGCTTCTTATTTAATAGAACAACAACAAAAAGTTCCATTCTCATTCTTTGATTTATTTATTAGCAATAGTAAATATGAAAATGATAAAACTGCGACAGATTCATTATATAAAGAAATAATTTCACAAGGAATTAATGGTAATTCTTATCTTCTAGATAATAATAATATTTGACGTAAACAATCTTCTTCTATTATAGATGTAAAAAATAGTTATGATAATGAAATAGCCGCTTTGAACGCAAGCAAAAAAACAGAAGAAGAAAAGTTGCCAAATAAAGAACAATTATTTCAAACTTGATGGCCAGAAAATTATCATTTATATAATAATCAAAGAACAGCGCTTGTAAATGAATATAATGATATTATGGGCACTATTTCTTTATATAATAGTGCTACAGAAATTTATAATAATACAAATGCTGTAAAGGATAGATTAATTTCAGCTATAAATAATAGAAATAATTGATTTGATATAAAAAATTCATTACATCAAAAAGAAGAAGTATTACAAGAAAATAATTTATCTTATAATAATGAATTAATTGATATTCAGGAATGAATGACTGAAGAAGAAGTTCAAATAATTACTGAATATAACACAGCATTAACTAATTATTTAAACTATCTTAATGGACAAACAGAAGAAAATAAAAACCAAGAAATTAATCAAGAATTTGATAGTGCTTATATAGCTTTTAATCAAGCTCAAGATGAATATAAAGTTGGATTTATAGCAGATGAAAATGTAGATAGTATTAATATATATTATACAGAATTTGCTGTAAGTCATGAAGACCCATATGATGAAATTAATATTTTAGATGGGTCTAGGATAGCTACCGCAAAAGATCCTATTACAGGCTTCTCTTATATGCGCGCAAATGTTCAAAATAGCGATTCAACGCATATACAAGAAGATACGGTTATTTTTAAAGTTGTCGTTAAAGAAGGATATTCTATTAAAAATACTTCATTAGTAGATAATCCTGGGAATATTTATAAAATAGTAGAAATACAATCACCTATTGCTTCTGGAAATAAAATTTATAAAATTTCTAAAGCGAATGATAATTCTTCTACATCTGGAATACAACATGATTTACGAGTAAGAATAATAACTCAAATTGGTAATCAAGAAACTTCTCAAGAAAATTTAATCGATCCTTTCGCGATTGAAATAAATTATGGTATAACAGAGCAAGAAGTTAATTCTATTGTTAATCAATTATTAAATGATAAAACATCTGCTGAAGAAACCTACAACTCTGTAAAAGCAAGATATAGTTATTCACAGGATAGTAGCTTAAAATCTAAGTGAACATCTTTTAAAGATTTTGATGACCAGAATATTATAATAAATAAATTACAAAATAAAATAAATACTAAAACATCTGAACAAAATAGTTATTTAAATAGCGATACTTTAGTTTTATTTAATTTTACTGTAAATACAAATAATTATGGAATAAGAAATGTTAGTGTTACGAAAGATAACGCTGTTGAGCCAGTTGAAATTCCTTGTTCAGAATATTATGTTATGGTTAAAAGAGATATTTTGTGAGATGATTATAGTAAAATTTTACGTTTAAATTCTGGGATAAATAATGATAGAAATGCTTTAAATACACGAACAACTCATTTTACAAAGACTGAAACCGTTCCTAAAAAAGAAATTGATGTTATTACTATTAGATTCGAAGAAGAATTTGTTCTTAACTATAATAAAGTAGATCGTGTTTTCCATTATAAATTATATACAAAATATAATAATTGACAAGATGCAATTAAAACTAAAAATACTGGAACAGCGGACAAAAATAATATTTCTACTTTAAGTAATACTTTAAAGACAGAAAAAGAATCTCTCGAATCAACATTATTTAAGAAGATTACTTTTACAAGCGCTAATTTTGTATGAAATAATAATTATTATATGAACACTTATAAAGAAGCTAAATATAGAGGCGCTGATAAAAGCTTTAAACGTAAAACAAGATTAACAGACCACGATTCTTTTAAAAGCGGCATTGAATATTATAAAGTGGTTGCTGATTTCTCTAAAGAAGAAAAAGCAAGAGATGATGCTAACATAGCATTAGGCGAAAAACAAGAGTTAGAAAAAGCAGCTAAACAAGCCGCGGACGCTGCTTTTGCGGAATTACAAAAAAGAAATACTATTTTAGCAACCTTTGATACAAGTTATATTCCAATTTTATTACCAGCAGACTATCTAACGAATCCAGATATAGATAAAAATATTCAATATTATGAAATACTTTTAGATGAAAATGGTGAAATTATTACAAATTCTGTAACAGGAAATTATACACTAATTACAGATAATTTAAATAATCATATAAATAAAATTATTTATAAAAACATATCATTAAGAAATTTAAGAGAACAAGTATTAGATATAATTAGTAATAAAATAGTTAATATGTCATTAGAAACAATTACTAATAAATATACAGATATTGTTCAAAAATATGTGATTGCTTATGATAATTTCACAACATTTAATAAAGGTAATGATAATGATACTATTCGATTAAATAATACATCACAAATTAGATTATCTATTGGAACAAATTTCAGTGTTAATAAAGAAGGTTATTTAAAAGCTTCTGCTGGAGAAATGAAAAACATTACTATTGAAAGCTTAAATTTTAAAGGGTATGTTGATAAAAATGGAAAATCAGTTAGTGGAGCAAAAGGTATTATTCCAAAATGAATGACATTTGTAACTGACGTTAGTGCAAGTATCGAAAGAGGATATACTTCTGTAAGCGCAACGGTTAGCGATACTGTTACAGTGCCATATAGTTATTCATATACAACTCAAGAAGCTCAAACAACAAGGGGTCATATAATAATATGGGTACCAGGAGGCTCTACATATCCTACAGTATATTCAAGCGATTCAGCATTAGCGTTAGATTCTGTACATAATATATGAATTCCTGGTGCAACTTCTGGTGGAGGAGCTGGTGTAGAATTGTGGGTCAATAATGTAGCAACAGCTCCAAGAACATATACTGTTAGTAAAACCGCAACAACTCAATATAATGCTAGTATAACTGGTATGACAGATGTTCCTATTGTTAAAAGTATTTCTTTAACAGTTAGTAAAATTTCTATGTGAGCTTTAACTAATGATCAAGCAAAAACAACGACAAGAACTTATAGTTAAAAAGAGGTAAAATATGACAATAAAAGAATCAATAAAATTTGAAAAAGATTTATATGATTTGATTAATGGTTGCGGTTTACCTGTTGACACAGCTTTTTATATATTAAAAAGTGTATATTTAGATTTTGAAAAAACTCTTCTTAATTGCGCCGATAATGAAGAACAGCCTTATTCTCAAGAAACAGTAAATTATGAGATGAATCCAGAAGAGTATAAAAATTTAGAATTTAAAGGAGTAAACGGAGATGAATAATCAATCAATTCAAATACTTCGCAATATTTTAGAGGCGATGATGACAATTAATACTAAGGGCAATGACGCAATAACACTTGTTGATTGTATGCGTGCTTTACAGCAAGTTATTAATGCGGAAACTGCGGCCCCAGCTAAACCGACCGGTGAAACTGAAAGCGCAGAATAAAAAATAAGAGCAAAGGAGAAAAGTTATGGCAAAGTTATATCCTCCATATATAGAAGGTACATTGCCAGCTTTTTGTTTAGAATCAGGGGATGGCGAAAAATATTTTACCATCCCCTTTGCCCATAATCAAGCAGTTGGCTCAACTGATATGTCAAATACAATGTACATAAAAGTAAAAACAGTTCAAAATGATACCTTAATTGGCGCATACACAGGAACAATTAAAGATAACCTTGTAGAAGTAAGTTATACTATGGAAGGGGAAGATGGTGTTGTTTCTGGTGGCGGCGATAATAAATGAAAATTAAAAGTTGGCCAATATTATAAACTTCAATTAGCCTATACCTCTAGAGACAATGGAGAAATAGGTTATTATTCTACTGTTGGGGTTATTAAATGTACTTCTGAACCAACCGTAACTATTATTGGATTAGATGAAAGTATAGTAAAAAATAATCAAACAGAGTTTGTTGGGCAATATGAACAAAGTAAAGGTGGAGATGTAACTGAAAAAGTATTCTCAAGTAAATTTACAATTACTGATTTAAAAGGTAATGAAATTGCGACTACTGGAGAAGTACTTCATAATGTTGAAAACAATCCAAATTCATATACTTCTATAGATATAATGAAGTTTAATAGAGATTTAGAATTTGGTGAAATTTATAAAATTTGATATACAGTCACTACAAATAATGGTTTAGTTAGATCAAGTCCAAAATATTTACTAACTCAACAAAAATCTTTATCAATGGACTTTGATGGTTCATTAAAAGCGGAACTTAACTATGAAGAAGGCTTCATTGATATTAGTACTGTTGTTGGAGAAAAAGCTATTGTAGATGGCTCTTTTGTATTATCAAGAGAAGATTCATTAAATCCAGGAGTGTGAGAAGAACTTACTAGATTTATTTTGAATCATGAACATCCAAGTAAATTAATTTTTAGAGATTTTACAATTGAACAAGGTAAAACTTATACATATTCAATTCAACAATATAATGATAATGGAATTTTTTCAGAGCGTAAAAAATCTAATAAAATTTATGCGGATTTTGAAGATATGTTTTTATTTGATGGAAAAAGGCAGCTTAAATTACGCTTTAACCCTCAGGTTGGAAGTTTTAAAACGCAACTTGCTGAATCCAGAAGTGAAACAATAGGTAGTAAATATCCATTCTTCTTTAGAAATGCGCGGGTTGGATACAAGACATTCCCTATTAATGCTTTAATCTCAATGTTAATTGATGATAATGAATTCTTCACAACTTACGAAGAAATTTTGAGAGAAGATTTTTCTGGAGAAAGGCATAAATCTCCTTCTGTAAGAAAAGTAAATAAAGATCCTTATGATTATAAATGAGAGATTAATAAAAACTATACGTCAGAGAGATTGTTTAAATTAAAAGTTTTAGATTGATTTAATGATGGAAAAGTTAAATTATTTAAGTCCCCGGGTGAAGGAAATTATATTGTACGTTTAATGGAAACTTCAATGTCACCAGAAAATGCGCTTGGACGCATGTTACACAATATAACTTCAACAGCATATGAATGCGCTGATTGTATTTATACTAATTTAATTAAATATGATATTATTGAAGATGTAAGCAAGTCTGTTTCACAAGAAGACACATATGTAGAATCTTGAAATGAGGAATCTATTAAGAGTCTTTATGATGAACTATTTGATGAAAATGGGGAACAACAAAAGGACTTTTTCCCTAATACCGTTATTAATTCACCGACCAATGAACACTATTCAGAGAATTTATTGAAATCTGATTTAGCAGAAGGTAAGGTTTATACAGACGTTCTTAAATTTACAGATTTAATGCCAGGAACTAAAATTAGATTAGTTTTTGCGCAAGATGGTAAATATGAACAAACAAATGATAAAGACTATGAAGATATAATCATTGGTGCTACTGGAAATTATTTCGCAGATGGTATTACACCAGTATATGGTATTTATATGGTACAAACAGATAATTCTTCAGTAAATTCTATCCCCGCGGGTAGTAGGGTAGCGGGGGCAGGCGCGCAATCATATAATTATCCTTCATCATTAGAAGGAACTATTTTATATCAATATAGAGTTCCCGTGAGAACAAAGTTTAATTCTATTGTTTACACAGATACAAGTATTGGAGAATATAAACAATTTGTTGGGGATGTCACTAATTTAGTAGAAGATCTTTCTACAACAAGAGATGAAGTGACTCATATTTCAATGTCAAGGTACTTTAAACGTCCTGTAGAATATTTATTTTATAAAACAACTGAGATTACAAACTTTCCAATAGATGCTTATACTGAAAATTATAATGTTGATGGAAGTAAAGAACTTGTTGGTAATTATAAAGATAAATTATATTGAAACAATGAATTTAGAACAGGTGATGTTTTTACTGAAAAAGATCATATGAAATATTCTCCATTCTCAATATATGTATTAAGAAATTCAATGGTAAATGGACAAGACATAGTAGCTCATATTTGAAGAGATATCCAAAATCAAATAGAAGAAACATCAACGCATGTTGATGACCACATGTTTGAAAAATACTATATTGATCGTTATATTTTTGCGCAGAGTCCAGAAGAGATGCTTACTGAGCGCACTCTGTTGGCGCAGAGATTAGAAAGTATAAGTAATATAGAAGATCCAGAGCAAGATTATACTGAAGAAATTAACATTATTTCAAATGCTTTGGCTAATAATCCAGTTTATCTATTTGATCCTTGAATTGGTAAGGTTTATAAGGTTGGAGAAAATTATTTGTATAATCCAACAATTATTTATAATAAAGAACAAATAGATTTAAGAGAAATTCAGCGCTATGATTTAGATGATCTTGAACCAATAGAAACAGAAATCTCTGTTGGTAATGGTGTTTATGGAGATGTGTTCTATCAGCAAGTAACTACTCATTATGCTCTTGAAACTGCTGATTCTGATGTGATTGCTGCTAAAGAAGAGTATACTAGGAAATTAAATAATTTAGTTACTCTTCGTAACGCAGGCGGGACGCCATCTTATGCGCAATTAGATGATTTAGATGAAGCGTATGAGACTTATAATGATATATTAAATACTGCGATAGAAAATTGAAATAAGAGATTAACAGATTTAGAAGAGTAAAAGGAGGTAATTTATGAAAGATCCAATGTTAGATGAACAATTTCTGCGCGAATTGGATAAATACCCTCATAAATTTTTATGAGCGAAAATTATCTCTTTAAACTTTGATGAATATGCTATGGAAGAAATAACAGGTAAAATTACTTCTGGTAGCGTTAATATTGATGGCAGTAGCGCTGTCAGAAGGACCTGTTCTTTGTCCATGGTCGCAGAAGATGTGAATATTAATGAATTTTATTGAGGATTAAAAACAAAATTTAGATTTTTTGTTGGGGTTGAAAATTGAATTGACCCAGAATATCCTGATATTATATGATTTAATCAAGGTACTTTTGTATTAACCTCATTTAGTTGTAGTGCTGGTGTTAATAACTATACTATTAATTTACAAGGTCGTGATAAAATGACTTTGTTAAATGGAGATCTTGGTGGTGTTATTCCCGCAACTTGAGATTTTGCGATAGAAGATGCGAACGCAACAGATGAAGATGGAAATACAATGTATGATGCTTCTGGTTATGCGATTATAGAACATAATCAAATACCTATTAAGGATATAATTTTACAAGCAGTACATGAATTTGCGCAAGAGCCTTGAAAAAATATTATAGTTAATGATCTTGATGATTATGGTATTGAACTCTTGGAATATAAGGGTGGTACTCCTTTATATTATATTATTAAATATGAAGAGTCTAGTCCAAATTCAAGAGAAGTTAGTAATATGACCTTAAATGGCGGAATGAGTTGCCAGGTTCGTTTAGATACTTGGGATGGATCTGAAAGAGAAAAAGGTCCTTGAATTGATGATGGTGTTACATTAAGTAATCTTGAAGATTATGGTTTATCTTATGAAAGATTAATTGAACGCCTTGATCCAAAAGGGGCAGTTACTGAATCAGAAAATTATTTACGCGCAATAATTAAATTTACTGGTGATGAGCAAGAGTATACTGTTGCTAAAATAACTGCTAATAGTGGTTATGAGGTTTGTGGTTATAGAATAACAGATATTGTTTATCCATATGATTTAATAGCAAATCCAGGAGATACAGTAACTTCAATTTTAGATAAACTCGTTCAAATGCTTGGTAATTTTGAATACTTCTATGATGTTGATGGTCGATTTACATTCCAAAAGAAAAGAACATTTGTTGATGTTAGTTATAATAATATTATTAATGAACACAGGATTAATGATGAGGTATGGGCAGACAGTAAAGAGTATAATTCAAAATATTCATATGTTTTTGATGGTAATTATTTATTATCTTCAATACAGAATTCGCCTAATTTAAGTAATTTAAAGAATGACTACTCTCTTTGGGGCAAACGTGGATCTGGCGATAAAGCCGTTCCAATTCATATGCGCTATGCTATAGATCATAAACCAGTTTATTATAAGGTAATTGGCCACACTATTTTAAGAGATGAAGATGGTAATCCAATAGATAAAGATACTCATGAAATTTTAAGTGGTGATGAAAAAAATAGATATTGTTATACTGATGAGGATGATATTTATATAACTGAAGGTGCGGAAAAGTACCTTGAAGGCGAGCCATTAAGAATTTTCAATGAACAAGATGGAAATGGAAAAGTTCATCGAGTTGATTGGCGTGAAATTATTTATCAAATGGCTAATGATTATCGTAGATGATATAGAGATGATGATTTCTTGCTAAATGTGCGCGAAAACAATAAATACAATGATTATGATTCATTTTATGAGAATGGGCGCACCGGATATGAAAATTATTATATAGATTTTGAAATGAATTTATCTCAGGGTGTTGTTGCCTATTGGAGAGAATTATATAATCCAGAGCATATTGGTGAGCAAGTAACCGGTCGGTACACTAGTTGAAGGGAATTTATACCAGACACAGATACTGAAAGATATCCCCTATGAGATAGTTCTAAAACTTATTCTAGGGGCGATCGGGTGTACCACGAAGGTTTACTATATAAGTCAATAAAAAATAATAATACAATATCTCCAGAAGATAAAGTGAAACCTGGTTGGATAGAAGTTGTTGGTGATTTTACTTATAATAGTGATGGTTGAAATGTTGATATTTTAAATAATCCAGAGATATTAAATTTTTGATTCGATTTTTTAGACACTACTGGAGAACTTAATAAGTATGGCGTTAATAATATCGGGTTAAGGTCAAAAGCAACTAATGATGACAAAATAAAAGCTATTTATTTTAGAGAAGTGCCCAATGTTATATTTGATGTAAATGGGGAAACTACTCAAAGAGATAAATGGACTAAGCCCGGATATTGTTATATTAACATTCCTTCAAGTTTAAATGCTTATTTTAACATAAGCTCAAGAGGGAAAAATGCGATGGATATTGTAGAAGAATATTTATATTCATATACATATCCAGCTAGCTCAGTTACTTTAACATCAATACCAATTTATTATTTAACACCGAATACTTTGATATATGTTAATGATGAAAAAACTGGTATTGCTGGTGAATATATCATGCAGAAATATTCAATACAATTAGGACTTGGTGCGCAGATGTCAATTAATGCTGTCGAAACGGCCAAGAGAATATATTAAGGAGGAATTGGAGAAATGGCTAAACAATTAAAACAATTCCGTTGGTATGGCAAGAATGATCCAAGGAACGTTCCAAATGTAGGAGATGGAGTAATTTCATATTCTACTGGAGAAGTTTTTGAAAAATATTATCCAATTTCTCAGTTGGGTATTCAGGCACTACCAGGAACAAAATTTTATTTAAATGGAAATGTTAAGCCAATAGTCATTGGAGTATCTGGAATTTATGATTTAGATATTAAAAATGGCGCAAGAGTTACTGAATTAAGTTTTAGTGATCAATCGTTAGAAGATATAAGTAAAAATACTACTAATTTTTTAATAGTAGATATAATATATGGAGAGGAGGACTAATATATGGGATTTTATGGAAATATAACCAATGTAAATAAATCTACTTTCCAATTTGATAAAATTTATCCTAACGCCAGAGACGCATTAGAAAATGCCAAAAAAGATGGTATTTTTGTTGGTAGATATATTTTAGTCGATTATGATGCAGAGTTAAATATGTCTTCAATATTTGATGCTGTACAAGGGAATACGGAGCTCTTGGAAACATGAGGAGCAAGTGATTTTTTACCAGCTTATAAGTTATATGTTTATGATGATGCTGAAGAAGCTTATTTAGATGGTTCAGAAAATGGCGTGATGCAGTTTAATGAATCTTATGGTTTTTATGCTGGAAAACCTTTTATTGTAGATGGTAAAATGACTTTAGATGATGTACCTAAATATACTAGTGATCAATTGGCTGAAAATAATTATCTTCTTGTTCTTGGACATATTAAGAAAAAGAACATTATTGATGAAGAAACTTCTGAAATTCAAGAATCTCAAATTAATTTTGATTATAATATAGCACCTGAATTATGAGTTGTTAAAAATGATGGTGGATTACATTTTGAGAGATTAGATCAATTAGAAATAAGTGAAAAATATCAAGAATTATCTGATTTAATTACTAATCATTATATAGAAAATTATGAAATTGATCGTGCTTATTTCTTAAATAAGAGTGGTGGACAGAGCCTTGGCAGAGGATATGATTCTACTGTATGACAGAAGGTTATTAAAAATGGTGAAATGACTTATGTTATGATTGCTGAATTAAATTCAGTAGTTCCAACATTTGATGTTACGGTAGATGCGCCAACGCCTGCGCCAAGAGCACCATATTGGGATTCAGATACTTCTAATTTATATTATAAGTTACATGTTCAACCTTCTTGGGGTATGAGAATTGCCAAAGCAACTCATGATGAAAATACAACAAGAGCAGTTGATTATGATTCTGATTTAACAGGAAATTTTTATAGAAATTTTTCAGATTCGCCAACTTTAGAACCATTGGCAATTTATTGAAATCAAGCTGGTTTTGATAAATTTATTCCATCTGAAGTAAATCTAGATGAAAAACCAAATAAAATTCTTGTAGAAAATACAGGCATTAGCGGCAATCGTTATTGGAGAGGTCCTGGTACAACTACCACTGCTCCAGATACTTATGAATTAAGTATTGCTTTGCCGCAAATTGGTAATATCATTTCTGAATTATGAGATTTAATTTATGGTACAGCAAGAGAATATGATGTTCTTGGAAATGCTTTATGAAATAAAGATCTACAGGCGCCAGTATTTGCTATGCCAAATAATTTAATGCGTAATACTAATTTAGAATGAAATACTCATAATGGTGAAAGAGCATATAAACAATGGGAAGATATATTAGATCCATTAACAAATGATGTTGTTGGCGGAAAAACTGTTGTTACATATAACAAAGATGCTTTAGATAATTTAGCTGGCATTATTAACTCAGCTCATGATTTAATGGGTATGATAATTGTTGAACCAAATATTGAAAACTTTAATCCAGCTAATTATGATGCTTCTAATTTAGATGAAAATAGTATTTATTATATTAACGGTAAATATTATTTCAAAAATAAAAAATATTCTATTTCTAATGGTATAAATGGAGCAGCTTATAGTATAAGTGGAAGTAATATGGTTGATTTATTAGATCCAAATGCTAATACAACATATTATGAAGCAAAAACATTTATGCTTGATAAATATACTAACGAAGAAAAAGAATATCAAAATTATTATAAAGTCACGGCTCCTTTAACTGAAAGCGGAGTTTATGGTACGTTAGAACCTGTGAGTGTTGAAATATCGCCAGAACCTTGACAGCCAGCCAATCTTTTGGAAATAGAACAAATTAATGTTGGAGATAGTAATAATCAAAAATTTGTAATTAGATATATTCCAACAGTTGACGAAAAACCTGCTAAAGGAAAAGATTATTATACATTTTTTAATTCTGCTGCGGCTAGAGTAGCAAATATGGATAAGCCAGTATTTTATGAAGAATCAAAATATTATATTGGTAAAAAAATATTTACAGAAGCAGAGATAGAACATGGTGATAAAGATACTTGGATGAATCAAACCGCAGTCACTGCTGAAGATTTTGATAGTTTAGCTTTAGGTGTTGGCTCAACTGTAAGGGCAGCGCTTATAAACGCAGGTATAACAAATGAAGAAACTATTGGTCATAAATGATTGAAGGGTGTTCAATTAGACCCTGATATGACAAGATGGACTTATGTTGATGTTAATAGTAAAAAAGAAACTATATCTGTTGATGATTTACATTTAACTAAAACTTATAGTACAGAAGATCCTGAAACCATTGTTAAAATTGTATATACTGCTTTTGGTAAAGAAGCAGAACTACAAAATTGAAAAGAAGCAACAAAAGATGGTAATTTTGTTTATGAATACTTTATTTCTGTATTTAGAGATAGAGTTGGACATATTCCAGATACAATGATAAATCCAGAAACAAATGAAACAATACTTGTAAACACTTTAAAAACTTTAAAAGAATGGGTTGAATGAGAAGGAATAAATCATCCAGAAACACCATTGGATCTTGTATTAGAACAAGATTTACAAAGAGTAATTTCTGAACCAGCATATACTGTCAGTGGAGCTACAATTATCCCAGATAATAAACTTATAGAATTTGATGAAAATGGAGCTTCTACTTATTATGTAAAACATTATGTTGATGGTACGTTTGATTTACAAGAATATCGTCAATTAATAAGAGAAAGCTTTGATGCTGATGAAATGGCAAGTGAAAATACAGAAATTTATAACTTAAGAGACATTCATCCTATTAAAGCTCCAATTTATTATAATGTAGAAAATGATTATTATTTTAAAGATGAAGATAATAATTTTATTCGTGAAACTGCTACGGTATTGCGCGGAGATCAAAGTGTAATTGAAAATAAGTATTATACGATAGAAAATCTTATTCCATTAGATGGAATACCATTTATTCCTAATACATATTATTATGAAGAAAATGGTGAATATAAATTAGCTCAAACACTTGATACAAGTAAAACATATTATAAATATCCTGGCGCTTTTGTTTATAGTGATTCTAATAATATTAGGGCACAAGGTGCTCAATGAAATAAATATGTTGAACAAGTTCCAAATGGTGTAACTTTAGGAAGAAAGGATTCTTCTTGACAATTAACTGAATTACCTGGATTTGCTGAAGATATTGGTACATTACATGGACTAATTTTAAAAGTTAATAAAATGTTATTAGCTGGAGATGTAATGACTCGTGATCGCGCAACAGTCCAAGGCGCAATTAATACATTAAATGATATTATTGATAAATTTGATGTATTAAAACCTGAGCAATTTGTTACAGTAGATGAATATGGTAGAATTCATAGTGCTGAATTAATTGATGAACAAAGTGGAACTTGAAGAGACTTTGGTCATAATACTAATACAACTGGTGATATTGCTTCTGGCGAAAATTGAATTGCTATTGATATAAATCCAGATAAAGACCAGCCAGTAATTACTATTACTCATGAAAACGATAATGTTACTCTTACTCCAACAGCAACTGTTGCTGATAAAAATACTGGAAGTTTACCTAATAATGCACCTCAAGGTACTGAATCGGGAATTAATCAAAATACAGACGATACCTTAAAATTGTATACTCCAAAAGTTGATAGTATGGGACATATTATTGGAAATAATATTGAAACCGTTACATTACCTTATGGATTTAAAACAATTAAAGTTACTAATAATACAAGTATTGATGATGCAGCTAGCACTATTTTATCAGCAGGTCAAATTGCTGACAGTACACAAGATATTTTAACATTTAGCGCATCTAATAAATGGATTAAGTTTGATAACAATACAGAAGATACTATAAAAATAGGTCATGCTGTTAATAGTATTAATATAAGTGATCCAGATCCAGCAGTTATTACAAATCAAAATACTCTTATTGATAGTGGAAATATCGATATAAATGATAATCCTATTTTTATTGTAAATGATAAAATTAATATTCCAGATTGAACTTATGATGCAGCGGGACATATTACAAGTAAAACAAAGCATGAATATATACTTCCTTATGGGTTTAAAACTATAAACGCAGATAACAATTCTTCTATTAGTGCAATAAATACTCAAGATAGTTTAACATTTACAAATGATAATTGAATTAGTATTTCTGTAAATAATAATAATAATATAAATTCTATTGTAATAAATCATGAAAATTCTAATATTAATAATGGAAGCAATAGAAGCGTAAATGATTTATATCCAAATTTTGGAGGAAGTTTTACTTTAGAGGATTGACAATTTGATGATAAAGGACATGAATGACATAGCAGTGATGTAGCAACTCATCAAATTCAAATGCCAAAGTTAAGTATATCAGATCCTCAAAATAATGATAATAATCATGGAGATACAATAATTACAGGTATTTCTTTAACTGAAACTACTTCTACTGGAAGATCATCTTCTGATGGAAAAGCTATTGGTTATACGAAAGATTATGTTGGCAATTTATTATTAACTGGTTATAATAATGTTAATAATGGTACTTCAGAAGATAATATTACCGCATCTAATACAATAAATGAAGCAATTAAACGATTAGAATATAGAATTAACGCTTTAGATGTATCGGCTCCAGCAGAAACTCACCATTTTATTGCTTCTATCTCAGAAACAGATGGTAAGATATCGGTTACTCCTGGAACTTTTGGTACTGTTGAGGGTAGTATTATTAGTACTAACAGTGGTACTGACAGATATGTGGTTACTTCTGTTACCATTAATGATTCTGGTAAATTGAATGGTACAAAAATACAGTTAGGAACAGCCGCTTTAGAAGCAAAAGAAGTATTTGATCTAGCTGGTGCGGCCGCAAATGTACTTGGTTCTAATAGTAATACATGGAATAATAATAAAACTGTTTGAGGTCTTAAAGATTATGTAGATAATTTAGATATTTCTGGAAAGATCGTTTCATATACAGATACTAATCAACAACTTCAAAGCGCAACATTAGCTAATATGTTAGAAAGAATAAAAGCATTAGAAGTTGCTTTAGAAGAAAATCATCCAAGTAATGATTAATAATTAAGAGAGGGTTATCTCAACCCTCTCTTTTCTTTTATGGACGAAATAAGTTAAATCTTATTGATAAAAAATTAAATAATACGAATAGGGGAGGTTAGAGAGATATATGCCAGTAGTAAATTATGTAAAATTTATGCGTGGCACGGAGTTGATGTATAATGCTCTTACTGAAAAAGATAGCAATACATTATACTTTGTATACACTTCGGCAAACGCAGATAAAGGTAAATTATATCTTGGAAATAAATTAATTTCTGGCTCTTCTAGTATTGATGGAAATATTTCACTTTCTGATATTGCCGATGTAGCAATTAATGCTAACGTAACTGATGGAGATGTCTTAGTCTATAGTGCGCAATTAGATCAATGAGTATCTATGCCAATTTCTGAGGCTGTTGGCGCAGATGTTATGGGCGGTGCTACCGCAAATATGGACGGTTCTATTGGTTTAGTACCAATGCCGCACATGGGGGATCAGAATAAATTTTTACGAGGTGATGGTACTTGAGGCGAGGTCACTGGGACCATAAGTCAAGAAGATTTAGAAGCGATTAATACACTTCAAGACCAGGTAGAAACTTTAATTGGATCAGACCCTAATATGTCTGTTGCGGAAATCGCTATAGCAGAAATTAGTACTTTATTAATTCCACAAGATGCTCAAGAGAGCTTAGAAACACTTCAAGAAATTGGAGCTTGAATTCAAAACCATCCAGAAGAAGCGGCACAAATGAATTCTGATATTGGTATTTTACAATCAGATGTTGCAGATTTGGATGAACTTCTTAATGGTACACAAGCAGATCCTAATAGTGGTTTAGTTGCACGAGTAGAATCTTTAGAAGATTCTGTTGGACTTTTTACTCCGGTTGAGCCTAAATATTTAGATATTGGTTCTGCGATTACTTATTTAGATAATTCTATTACTTCCTTAAACACATCTGTTACATCAATTAATGATCGTTTAAGATGGCATGAATTAAGTGAAGAATAATGAAAGGAGAA
>JAEEGL012375004.1_pt1 | contig 34577 bp, 31 predicted proteins | sample 9134231 | NCBI WGS metagenome assembly JAEEGL01 (sample SAMN16246548, study PRJNA631951) | gut metagenome | biome: gut microbiome; feature: rumen; material: fiber-attached | host: Bos | place: Iran: Karaj | collected 2018-10
CCACGGAGGCTCTGCATACCGAGCCAAGCGGCTTCGGCGCAGGCGGGCATTCCGATGGAGACCTGCTCGGTGGCGGCGAGGACAGCCACTTTGGGTTTCGGGTTCTCGAGGCTCTTCGAGACGCTGATGAGGAAGTTCATGATGGCGGTCTTCTGCTTGAAGTCGGGGGCGGGGATGATGGCCATATCGGAGCAGCAGAGCAGTTTGTGGTAGGCAGGAACCTCCATGACGGCCATGTGGGTCAGCATGTCGTTCTTCTTGCCGGGCATGAGGCCGTTCTCCTTGTTGAGGATGGCACGCATATACTTGTCGGTGCTGAGCAGGCCCTTCATGAGGAAATCGCCCTTACCCTCGTTGATGAGCTTCACGGCGAGAGCGCCGGCCTTGTTGTCGTTGGCCTCCTGGATCATCTCAAACTTGTTGGGATCGATACCCTCTTCGGCACAGACTTTCTTCATGGTGTCGATGTCGCCCACGAGGGTAGCTTCGACGATACCGCGGTCGATGGCAGCGCTTACGGCGCAGATGGTGTGGGCATCGTTGGCATAGGCAGCCACCATACGTTTTTTACCTTTCGATTTGACCAGCTCCAGCAGGTCGTCAAGTTTCGTAATCATCTTATTAAGTGTTTTTTAATTGTTAATAAATCAATATTTGAAACTGCAAATATACAACATTCCGTGGAATGTGCCAAATAAAATTATGGCTACAAATCAAAACATGCACCCCGCGAGGAGAGTTCTCGCGGGGTGCAAAAGTAATGGGAGTGAGGGGAGTGAGGGGAAGTAAAGTTTAAAGTTTAAGGTTTAAAGTTTAAAGGGGGGCGGTGCCGGCGGTTGTTTTTGGGGGGAGTGAGAGGGAGTGAGAGGGAGTAAAGTTTAAAGTTTAAAGTTTAAGGTTTAAAGTTTAAAGGGGGGGCGGTGCCGGCGAGATGGATGCTGTTGCGGTTAGGAGATGGTGCCGGAGCCGAGGTAACGGCTGTCGGAGATGATGCCCTTGTTGTCGGGACCATTACCGATGGTGAAGCCCCAGACATGGACGCGGTGTCCGTTCCAGTAGGCGGGGACGTTGACCGAGGCAGACTCGTCGGCACGAGTGTTGCGTCCGTCGCTCATCACGCCGGCGCCAGCTTCGGGGCTGTAGACGAAGAGATAGACCTTGTCGTGAGCGTCAGCACCGATAACATCGCTGGTGTCAGTCATGGGGACAGCCACCTGCAGAGGTTCGGCGAAGGAGGCGTTGCCGAACAGGACCTCGGGGAGGTGGCCACGGGCGATGACGAGCTCGGTGTAGTCGACGGTGGCGGCACCGGGGGTGTCGGCGTGGATGCAATCCCAGTTCTCGGTGACGAAGACGTTGCCTTCGGTGACGTGGCGCTGGCGGGCGATGAGGCCGAATCCGAGCTGGAGGGCTGAGAGGAAGGCGCCGGAGAGGCTGTTGATGGCGGCGAAACGGGTTTGGATGAGGGCTTGTGCCTCAGAGGAGGTGTGGGTACCCTTGGGGCGCACGTAGGCGCGCATGACGGGTTTGCCTTTCCAAAAGGAACCTACGACGGTTCCGACTTTTCCATAGAATCCATCGAGGATTCCCATACGAACTTTTCCCATAGTGATTGTAGGTTTTGGTTAGTTAAAAAGGTTTAAAGTTTAAAGGTTATAGGTTATAGGTTATAGAGGGCGGTGCCGGCGGTTGTTTTGGGGGGGAGTGACAGGGAGTGAGAGGGAGTAAGGTTTAAAGTTTAAGGTTTAAAGTTTAAAGAGGGCGGTGCCGGCGGTTGTTTTTGGGGGGAGTGAGAGGGAGTGAGAGGGAGTGAGAGGGAGTAAAGTTTAAAGTTTAAGGTTTAAAGTTTAAAGGGGGGCGGTGCCGGCGGTTGTTTTTGGGGGGAGTGAGAGGGAGTGAAAGGGAGTAAAGTTTAAGGTTTAAGGTTTAAAGTTTAAAGGGGGGCGGGGGCGGCGAGATGGGGGCTGGGGCGGTGCCGGCGGCGTACGCTTAGCTGATGGTGCCGGAGCCGAGGTAGAGGGAGTTGGAGGCCATGCGGGGGTAGATGTTGCAGGCGCAGTCTTCGTTGTACCAGGGCTCGTCTTCGGTGCTGAGGGTGAAGCCCCAGACGTGGACGCGGTGGCCGTTCCAGGAGGCAGGGACGGTGGCGGTGAGCGATTGGTCGTCGCGGTGGCCTTCCTTGAGGACTCCGGCACCGGCTTCGGGGCTGTAGACAAGGAGGATGACCTTGTCGTTGCGGCCGCAGAGGGTGTTCTGGTCGTTGGGGTCGGTGATGGGGACTTCGACACTGAGGGGTTCGGCGAAGGAGGCGTTGCCGAAGAAGACGTTGGCGAGGGTGCCGCTGGCAATCTGAAGCTCGGTGTAGTCGACGGTGGCGGCACCCGGGGTGTCGGCATGGACGCAGTCCCAGTTGGCCTTGAGGAAGAGGTTGCGGGTGAGGGTGCGCTGGGAGTCGGCGAGGTGGCCGAAGCCGAGGTTGATGGCGGCACCGAAGGAGTTCATGAGGCTGTTGACGGCCTTGAAGCGAGTGCGGACGAGCTGCTGCTTTTCCGAGTTGCGGTCCTTGACGAAGGGGTTGTAGCCGCGAAAGACCTGACGGCCTTTCCAGAGGTAGCCGATGGCGGGACCGAGTTTTCCGATTTGAGGGCCCATGTAGCCCTGGGAGTTTTTGGACATAGTTGTAAGAGGTTATGGGTTATGGGTTATAGGTTATGGGTTATGGGTTATAGACAAATAGTGAAGAATAGGGTGATAAGTTAATAGGTTAAAGGGAGTGAAGGGGAGTGAGAGGGAGTAAAGTTTAAAGTTTAAGGTTTAAAGTTTAAAGGGGGGGGGCGGTGCCGGCGAGATGGGGGCTGGGGCGGTGCCGGCGAGATTGGGGGCTGCGGCGGTGCCGCAGCGTACGCTTAGGAGGTGGGTAGTTGGTGGATAGTTGGTGGATAGTTGGTGGTTATTTGAATGGGGGGCAGGATGTCAAAGAGCGCTTTCGTTTCCGAAACACGATGCAAAAGTACACCCACGGCATTGCGGTCTACGAATGATGGTGAAAATAATTTTAAAGAGGCTGTAGTACAGATTGTTGCAAAAGTATTGTACCGCATGATTATGGTGTAGATGCCAAATCAAAGCTTCGGGGAGGGATTTGGGAGCGAAAATGGGCGGTGTCTATTGGGTTATGATTGGAGGCAATCTCATAATTACATGTGGTTCAATTCAGTATGTTGGTTTTTGCCGAAAAAAGTTTACAAATGGCGTTGCACCGTTGCACCGTTGCAGTTAGTTTTATGGTATTCCACACCATAAAAAAATTTCTATATCTATATATATATAGATATAGAGTTTAACTTTGACATTTTTGAGTATGAAAAAATGAACTGCAACGGTGCAACGCTGCAACGGTGCAACGGTTTTGTCGGGACAAAAAAGATATGAACACAGGTCAGTACACTTAATACCAATGCTTTGTCGTTCCAATGTTCCGTTTCTGTTAAAAAAAAGCTTTCGGGATGCCGGAGAATCTTTCTACCTTTGTAGGCGAAACAATTGCGAGTCAGTAAACTTTGTGCAAGGTTATCAACGCCTTGCGCTTTCTTTCTCTCTCTCAAAAACGCAATCCACTGAACATAAGATATTTATAAACTTATAAAACACAAGGATTTATGGAAGATTTTAGAAATGAATTAAAAGAGAAGGCGCAGGAGATGAGGCGCATTTTTGAGCAGCAGCGCGATGAATATATCGACGGTGTAGCGCAGATGGATGAGTACTTGAAACTTTTGGATCTGATTGACGAGCTGACCAAGAGGTGCGAGAAGCTGGAAGAAAATGTGGAGTTGTGGCAGAAGCAAGCGGCTGAAGACAGGCGGCAGAAGGCGGAGATGGAGATGAAACTGGCGGAGATGACCAAACTGTCGGCAGGAATGGCCAAGAAAGCGTCGCAGAACGACATGGAGAAGATGTTGCGGATATTCCTGAACACTTCCAAGCGCAAGACTATGAGCAAGCGTGAGGCTGCCAAAACGGTTATCTTGGAATTGCTGAATATCGCCAAGATAGAGATTTCTGACGATGTACTGGAACTGCTCGACCATCTCGACGACGAGCAACCCGACCCCAAGGTGGTGAATGTCGGGGACGGAGGACAGTATAACGATATTCACGACAACGGAGGAGTGAGTCTTAACGGTTAATGTTTTAACGATTAAAGAGTTATGGCGGGAAATACAATATACATGCAGGAGGGGAGCAACTACATCGACATTCACGACAACGAGGTGGTGAACCTCTCGGTGGACAGGGGGACGGTGGCGGTGGACGGTGCGGGCGGATTGGCAATCCGCGGGAACTGCCAAGAAGAGGAGGAGATGGATGACAAGGCCCGGGAGAGGGCGGCAGTGCTGACGGAGAACGAGGCGTTTATGGCGATTATGGAGCGGGCGGTGGAGCAGGGTTTGTGCTCCCCGGACGGGGGACGTTTCCAATGGAGCGAGAAGATAGACGCTGTGTATTTCGCATCGGTGGCGAGCCACAAGTTCCATCTTTCCAGAAGGCACGACAGCAGCGGCGATTTGTCCATTGCGTGGAAACCTTTCGAGGCGTTGTTCGGCGAGAAGAACTTCAGATCTAAATATAACGACTACCAACAGGGGAAAATAAAGGTTCATCACAAGGTGGAAATCGACGGCTTGTTAAGGTAGATTCCTTTTACATTCATACAATTAGCCTCATACAATAGTCTATTGTGTGAGGCCTTTTCGTTTCGGAGGGTGTACTTTTGCATCGGATTTCAGACAGAATCCCAATCAGAACTATCAGAACGAAAAGAAATGCTGACGCAGACTTTTTCTCAATCAGATTGGAAAAGATTGTAAAAGAAATTAAAGCATTAACCCGAGTGGAAGTGAGGAGGATGTTCTCGAGTAAATGGCCAAGGATTCCGACCTTCTTCTCACAACACTTAAAAGTTATGCAACGCAAAAGTAAAAACAATCAAATCGAAAGAAACGAAACCCTGAACGGTATGATGACCTTCGGAACTATCGACGGCAAGCAGCATCTGCTGGACTTCACGAGCACAGAGTTCGCGGAGGTGGAACCCTTCATCGCCGACTGCAAGGTGCAGGCGATGAGGGACGGCAACGTGTACATCACCGAGAAGCTCCGCCGCCAGCGCAACAAACCCCTCTTCCGCGAGGACAACAGCTCGCTGACGCTGGGGCGAGACGGACGCTTCTACTTCGTCTTCACGCTGCCGCAGGAGCTTGTGGACGAGCTGCCGGAGCAGCTGGTGCTGCAGGCGGTGGCCATCGCCAAGAAGGTGGTTGAGAAATTGAAAATTGAAAAATGAAAATTGAAAGTTATGAGTGTACATGTGATATATTATAAGAACAAGCAGAAGATGATGCGTCCGATTGAGACGAGAGATTCTTACCTCACGCTGCGCGGCAGCGCGAAGCAGCAGGCCATCGTGAAGGCCGTCCGCATGGGCGACACCAGCCAAAAGATGCTGCTGTTGCAGATGAACTACAGCTGTCTGCCGAATGAGGACGGGTCGCTGAAAGGCTCGACAAGGATGAGCACCACCATCGGGATGGACATCGACCATATCAACGCCGACGAGCTGCAGGCGGTGCGGGAGCGCATCCTCGGGAAGAAGGAAGAACTGGGGTTGCTGATGCTGGAGCTGAGCGCTCGCGGGGCTGGATACCATCTGGTGTTCCGCCGGAGGGCGGAGCTCTCGCAGGAGGACAACCTGCGGTGGGCCAGCCAGCTGTTGGGGGTGGCCTACGACGAAGGGGCGAAGGACATCACACGCGTGTTCTTCTCCACGACGGGGAGCGAGGAGGACCTACTTTATCTCGACGACGAAATCTTCGAGGTGGCTGAGGCCAAGGCGAACACGGAGAACCTTTTGAACACGAATCGCACGAATGACACGAATAGTTTGCCTTCGGCTGAGGAGGGATCGCTTCGCGAGAAATCTGAAGAAAATCTGAAAGAAAATCCTGCAAAATCTTCCTCTTTTTCGAACGATTATCACGGCATCCCGTTCACGGAGATTATCGCCAAGTACTGGGAGCTGTTCAATGACGGCAAGGAGCCGCAGGAGGGGGATAGGGATACGCTGACCTACCAGCTGGCGTGCGACCTGAGGCACATCTGCGGAAGGAACGCCGAGTGGCTCGACCAGGTGATACCGTGCTACGACGGATTCCCGCTGGAGGAGAAACGCCGCAAAATCGAGAGCGCCCTCACGGCCAAGAGCGAGGGGATGCCCTACCGCCTGAAGCAGGTGCTGCAAGCGCTGAAATCGCAGTCAGCCATCAAGGCCTGCGGTGGCACCACGACCACGCCGCCACCGATGCCCAAGAAGCTGCCGCCGCTGGTACGGCTACTCACCAAGAACGTGCCGTGGTTCTACAGGCCCGCCGTGGCCGCCGCCGTCTTCCCCGCGCTGGGGGCGCATCTGCATGGGGTGAAGTTCCGCTACTGGGACAACGTCGACCACGAGGCCACCTTTATGAACATCCTGATTGGCCGCCAGAGCATCGGCAAGGGCACCATCAAAAAGCCCATCGAGTACATCATGGAGGACATCCGACAGAGGGACATCCCCAACCGGCAGCGCGAGGCTGAATGGAAGCAGAAGAACCCCGGCGCCAAGCAGAAGAAAGACCCGCGGCCGACCGACATCTGCATCCAGATGCTGATAGACAATCTGACGGATGCTGTCTTCAACCAGAGGATTGTGGATGCCAACAACAACGGCGAACGCTTCATCTACACCATCGTGGACGAGATAGATGCACTGAAGAAGGTGACCTCGAAAGGCTCGGTGGACGAGGTGGGGTTGCTCATCCGCAAGGCCTTCGACAACTCGATGGCAGGTCAGGAGCGTGTGGGAGCCGACTCGGTGAGCGGCATCGCGCCTCTGCGGTGGAACTTCAACGCCTCGACCACGCCTCCGAACGCCCGCAAATTCTTCTACAAGATGGTGAACGACGGCACCGTGAGCCGACTGGATGTGGCCACCATCATCCGCGACGACGACAGCGACGACGAGGCACCCATCCTGGGCATCTACGACCATCGGTTTGCCGCCGAGTTGAAGCCCTACATCGACCGTCTGGAGGTTTGCAACGGGTTGATTGAGTGTTCGCAGGCGAAGCGGCTGTCGCTCGAGATGAAGAGGGAGAACAAAGATGCCGCACGGCTCTACGACTCGGAGGCGTACCGCGTTTTGAGCTACCGCGCCAACGTCATCGCGTGGCTGAAAGGGATGGTGCTGTATGTGGCGCACGGGTACAAATGGTCGAAAGAGATAGCCGACTTTGTGCGGTGGAGCCAGCAGTACAACCTGTGGTGCAAGATGCTCTACTTCGGCCAGCAGCTGGAGAAGGAGCTGAGGGAGGAGGTGGAGATACAGCGGCAGTCGGGGCCTCAGAACCTGCTGGAGCTTCTGCCCGACGAGTTCAGCCGCGAGCAGTATCGCCAAATGCGGCGAAGTCAGGGGCGTGCCGACGACAACGATTCCACCCTGCGCAGTTGGATCAAGCGTGGACACATCGCCTACGATGCGGCTACCGGCAACTACATCAAGACCGAGGAATATAAACATAAATACGGCTCGACGTTATGATGAAGATAGAGAACAATGAGAAATGCTTCGTGCAGCTCTGGCTACGGCTGGAGCGCACGAGGCAGCTCCTCGGGATGCAGTACAAGAGGTTTTGTATCCGCAGGGTGATGAAATCGTGGCTGGGAAGCGAGGCGACCGACGATATGATCTGGGAGGTGTGTTTCCGCACCGTTGTTGATGACGAGCAGGTGTATGGATTGGACGAATTGCCCGCACCCGCCTTGCATCCGCGAAAGAGCCGTGAGTTTTTGCGGGCATTGGTCGCCGTGAAGCTGGGTATCGGCATGCGGAAAGTGAATTTGGATGCCCTCGACCGCGCCTATTCGGTAGCCTTTCCTCATAGCACTCCGTTAAATGTGAACAAGAAACGCCGACAAGCCCTTCATCGTCAGGCAGAAGAAGATAACGAAGAAGACTCGCCGTGAAGCGTTGCACCGTTGCACCGTTGCAGTTCATTTCCCCCCTTTTCCTCCACTTGCATCTCCCCAGGTGGAGGATTTATTTTGTGGATTCGGAAATAAGTTGTATCTTTGTGTATATAGTAACGCCAAAGTATACCAAATAATAATTTAAAAGTATACCACGAAAATAATGGTAGCATTCCTCAGCGCAGTCTCTGTGACAGGGACCAGTCCCTCGGCCCCACAGTCCCTCGGCCCCACTCAATAGTTCATACCGACAACTCTGGGGAACACCTAAATATCTGCATGTCTCTTAATGTATGGCCAATAATATGTTTCCACGACATCTGAGGGGTAAACCAACAATAACAAATCTTTTGCCTTTGAGGTATCTCTCACAACAATGGTTCCATCTGTATATAACTTACTCATCATCCAGACGCAATCTGTATCTTTTAGTTCAACCCCCTTCTCGAGATAGTATAACATGAGACCTTGTGTGGCAGAATCAAGGCTTACATGAGTTTCATTAAATGCAGAATAAAAAGTATAGAAAAGGTTAAAGTAAGCATGCCCGTACTTCTGGTATTCTGCCATGTAAACGGATAACGGAAGAACATTGATATCATCAGGATAATAGAATAAAAGCGAATTGTACGAATCAATATCGCCTAGGGAAAGAACATCTGCAATCAACTCCTCTTTAGATGGAGCTTCTGGTGTTATTACAATCCCCTCGTTTTTTTCTTCTGACGTGTTTTTGCAAGATGTCATCAATACCATGCTCAATAATAGACATAATATTCCTTTAGTCGTTGGTGTGGTTTGATTCATATTTTCTTTTCCATTTGTTTATTTCATCTTGAACATTCTTTCCTTGAAGCTCTCTCCCAAATTCCGTATTCCCTTTGTATTTCCCTATCAATTCCCCTTTATAAAAAACATTCCATACGCCGTTATTGTTCACCTTTTCTTTATCCCCTAAAGTGATATTATCCGAAGGAGCAAATATCAACAAATCTCCTTTTGCAAGCTCAGAAAGTTGTTGTGCAATTGAATTCTTTCCACCCCCTGTTTTACAAGAATGCATAATCAATAAAGAAGTTTCCCCTTTACCTATATTTTCTTTGTATACTTGGCTATTGTTTGCCAGGAATGTTTCTAATTCAGAAGCGTTTTTCTTTCCTTTTTCAGCTAAATTAACGACCTGACGACCACCGTGCGCAAACAAATGAATAACCTTGTCGTTATCCTGATATTTATTTGCTGATCTTTTCAGATTCATGTTTGATTTGTATTGGCCCATGGCCTTAGTGTACTGATTGAGTGCATTACTCCCACGAAAGGAATGGAAATACGGCATTTTCGTTTTGAAGAAAATTAATTTTTCTTCCCCGTCTGGGTCAATGTATTTTACGGGATTCCATGAGCAATAGTTGTATGGGCTAATGTTCGGGTATTTGTCGCTCATCGGATCCACACTGAGCCAGCCTGTCAACAGTTCCGACCAGTAATACCTTGCCCCGTAGTAGTGGAAGCCTGATTCATAGTCCTTTTCCTTCCCGTTGAAGTTCGACAGGGAAAACGACCACGAAATAGGGTGGTTTTGTGGGGCGGTTTTATGTATAGGTACGCTCAATTGTTCCTCAATTATGTTCTAGAAATTTATGGGCAGGGAGCACGAAATTCTGTTGTTTTATCAATTCGATATATATACATGGAATCTAAAGAGGCTTCTTCCAAATCTGTCATTAGAGGAGTTTCTTCCAGATAATGGCATTCATCGTTCTGGTCTGTCAAATAAGGGGAATAATAAAGTCTTTTTAGTTTTCTCCCAGAAAAAAGCAGATAGTCGTATCTTTCAAAATTATACGTGCTTAAATCTGGGGAATCTATTACCGGTCGGAGATTATGTCTGGCGCGATGTTCTCCTAACCAGAATAATAATCGATCTTCGGTTGGCGCATAATAAAATGTCAAAGGAGAACTTGTATTTCCTTCAATCGCAATTGTTCCATCATAACAAAATGGCACCTCCTTGATTGTAAAGTAATATTTTACATACATCTCCACACCAAAAATAAAGAGGAGTTGGATTGTCGTAATGATGACAATCATTGCCGTTATGTATTTTTTTCTCTTTTTCATTTCATTCCTCCTGCTCTAAAAAACATGAAATCACCATGATTGAGGTTCAATTTTGGCTCAGGCATAAAATCCCATGTCATAAATGGCCACCAAGAGTGCCCCGGAAATGGCATCTTCGTCAGATGATTATAACTGACACCATGTGCGGTGCCCCTTATATACCGAAATGAAGTATAAGCACGGAAACTTTCCATTAATGTCAGCTTCGAGCCTATTAGAGATTCGTCTTTTTTATTTGAGTGACACGAATTGATGTTGAGCTGGGCGTTGTTAATATTTCCTGTAATGGAAGGCAAATCTCCCACATTTGTGGCTTGCACACTTTTTTTGTTTGTCAAGCCAGTGCCTGTAGATGTAATATATTCATCATTGTCAAAATCAAGATGCAACGCTTGGTTCGAGCCATGGTAATTCAGATTCACCTCGCGTATATCAGATCCTGCCATATCATGCCAATCTTGCGCAAACTCTTGCTCCGTGGTTACGTCACTTAATGCGACACTACCCGCACCATATCTGTTTATCGCATATTGATACATCCGAAGGCTCTGCTCCTTAAACGATTTCGGATCATAAAAGATATATACTTTTATTTTGCTGTGGTCTGTTATAACATTCCCGTCGACATCTTTCCATGTCATACCATCAGGATCCACCAACTTCACCGGATTCCATGCGCAATAAGCATAGGGGCTAATGCTTGGGTACTTATCGGCCATTGGGTCGACGCTTAGCCACCCTGTCAAAAGTTCCGACCAATAGTACCTCGCACCGTAGTAGTGGAAGCCTGATTCATAGTCCTTTTCCTTCCCGTTGGAACGATACTGGATGAGGCTGGGGTCCAAATTGTGTTGAATGTCCACCCAGTCCTCACCATAAGGAAGGTAATTGAGAGTCTGTGTTACTTGTCCATTTTCGTCTGTCAGATAGGCGGCAGAACCCAGGTGATCAGAGTGGTAAAAAAGGTAAGGTTCTATGTATCTTCTTTTTGGCACGATAATATAATAACGCAGGAAACCGGAATTTGTTGTTAGATGTTACACAAACAATGCCATATAAGCAGGCAATAGGATGGTTCGCTCTTCCTTCGCAAAATCCTTGGTATAAATGAGATAACGGCGCGATACGCGAGAGGAGAATTTGCCGCAAAACTCATCAAGCGACTTGTGTGACTTATGGCCAGACGATTTTACCTCGATGGGGTAGATTTTTGCACCGCGAGAAAGCAGAAAGTCTATCTCGTAGTAGTGCTTCTCGTCGCGCGGCCAGGTGTGGTAATAGAGCTCGTTGCCCGCAGCAACAAATATCTGTGCCACCAGATTCTCATAAACATACCCCAGATTGGCCGGCAATTTGTCCGAAAGCAACTTTTCGTAAATCACGTTCTCCGTAAAACTTTTGTCCCAGAAGGCCAGCGTCACAAACAGGCCTGTATCGCCCACAAACATCTTGAACTGTTCCTCGTTTTTTGTCAATCCCATACCCACTTGCGGGTCGTCGCAGTGGTACACCATGTTCACCGTTTTGCTGTCCTCCAAGTCCTTCAGCAGTTCCGCCAACTTGTCATCTCCCACTTTTCCAATGGCCGAATAGGGAACATAGCGGATAGCGTTGCGGCTCAACTGTCCGGGTATTGAGCGGAACATCACCGCCGCACGGCCCGAAGGGTCTATCTTCAGGAAATCATCCTCGTAAAGTTTCAATATTCTTCGTTTCACCTGATCCACCTTGCTGAAATTGCGGCTGTCGAGATAGGCGTTAACGGCTTGCGGCATACCGCCCACCAACATATAAAGGCGCAGGTTTCGCGATGCCTCCCTGTGGGCAGGACCTAGCATGTGCTGCTGCTCCCAGAACTTTCTGAGCAGCGGAACCGTCGCCTCGTCGCCCAACGCCCAGCGGAATTCCTCATAATCCATCGGATACATCTGTATGCGGTCCTCTTCGCTGGGTATCGTGATGCCCTCAGTATTCTTCTTGATGCTGATGAGAGAGCCCGTCTCAATGTAGTCGAAACGCCCGTCCTCCACCAGATACTTGATGGCCTGTCGGGCGAGTGGACATTTCTGCACCTCGTCAAAGATAATGACCGAACGCCTCGGCTTCAGCGTCACATGGTAGGCTGTCTGAAGATACAGGAGCAGGTAATCCAAATCCATGATGTCCTCAAACAAATTCTTGATGGCTTTCGATGCCTTGTTGAAGTCAATCATCAGATACGAATCATATTCGTTCTCCGCGAATGTCCGCACGATGGTCGATTTCCCCACGCGACGAGCACCTTCAATGAGAAGCGCACTTTGTCCGTTGCTCTCCTGCTTCCATTTTAGCAAACGGTCATAAATCTTTCTTTTAAAGACTCTTTCTTTCATAATATCATCACTTTTCCAACTGCAAAAATACAACTTTTTTCAATTCCCCACAAATTTATTTATGTAAAAATCTACAATCCCCATAAAATTAATATATGGAAAATTGATATTTCCCTCAGTTTATCAAAACAAAAGATGTCCCCATCTATACGGTGCAGCAACTGATGTGCCACGCTGATATCGGATCCACTAAAGTTTACGCTGATTTATTGAATAAAAATAAGTTAAAGGCCGTGAGGAAATTACCAACATTCACTTGCTAAAGTTATGCTATAACTATATTTATTAATCAGATTCCAAAAAAGTTTGTAACTTTGCAAAGTCAAAATGTGGAAAATGACACCGAAAAGTGCATATCAAAATGACTCTTTTTCATCAAAAAATATGATGGGAAACGACCTGCTTTTTAGCACTTTTTATCAAAAAAGACATCTTGGTAAGCCCTTTCAAAGTGTTGATAACCTGTACGGTTATACAACTTCCGTATCATGTTCTTTCAACGGGAAGGAAAAGGACTATGAATCAGGCTTCCACTACTACGGGGCACGATACTACTGGAGCGAACTTTTAACCGGGTGGCTCAGCGTCGATCCATTGACGGATAAGTACCCGAGCATTAGCCCCTATGCCTATTGTGCATGGAATCCTGTTAGACTAGTAGACCCTACAGGTATGTCGTACGATGACCCTCCCGGAAATTTAAAATACATAATACAAAAGGGAGACAACTTTTGGAATTTAGAAAATGAGTGGAATCTTCCGCACGGAACACTACAAGGGACAAATCCAACAGTAGACCCTCATAATTTGCATGTTGGGCAAGAGATTAATGCGGCCAGGGTGGATGGGAATTATATTGTTGTGGGGAATGCCGTACACATTCCAGAAGGAAGGATTGCGGAAACGCCCAACGAAGAAGGACCATCAGGTTTGATGTATGTGGCTTCAAGCTATGACTTTCTTCCTTTTAGGATGGCCTTCGAGGCGTTGCTACCATGGATGACATGTGGTATTATGGAAGGAATTGAGGGAGGACAATGTTTCCCTAAGATTACATCTGGTAAATTTTGTCGTCCTATCCAAGGACTTGGAAATCCTTTCAAAAACAAGAATCTAACGGAAATTAATAAAGTGTTCCAGCGTTATGTGAGGCGGGGAAAATTGGAACCTGCAAAAGGGTGTGCTCCTGGGAACAAAGCTTATGTAAACAAAAAGTCTCGTTACTCGTATAATTTGGACCCAGGAAGCGCCAAAGAATTCCCCCATGTGGATGTGAATTATCCTCATGGTTCCCATAGAGTCAAAAAGAAATTATCAACTTTAGGAGGATTTAAAAATGATTAATATTTATTTAAAGCAGCTTGAAAAAAAATTTCTTGAGATTATTTTGGATGAAGGTGGATGTGACACAATTATTGACAGTATAGCATCATTAAAAATAATTAAACCAGAGAAGGTCAATATTCCTGTGCAAAACGTCATTAAACCAAAACAGGGTTACATTGGCATTAAAAACTTTTCAATAGAGTTTTTACCCTCAGCTCATATTGCAGAAACCGACTATAATATACAATGTTCCTTGGTTGATTCAAAAGAAATTAATATATGCTTAACTTCGGAAGGAACACAAGAATTGTTGGATATCATAAAATATATCAAGTACAATAACGATCACTTCCATCTTTATGGTGGCTTTGATTTGTATACTGATGAAAATGATTCTTTCCCTGGTAATCTTTTAACTGCAATAACAATATATAATATTTTGGATTATTGAAACAATCTGTCAAATGACTGTTAAAATAAGTGATTGACGAATGGATATGATATAACGGGACATTGATAATTTTCATCTAGTTGAACCGACCAACACATAGAACTTTCCGACGAAATCATGTCGTTTCATGGTCATTTTTCCTGTCGAATTCCAACGGGAAGGAAAAGGACTATGAATCAGGCTTCCACTACTACGGGGCACGATACTACTGGTCGGAACTTTTGACAGGGTGGCTAAGTGTGGATCCGATGAGCGACAAATACCCGAATATAAGTTCATATAACTATTGTCTTTGGAATCCTATAAGAGTAGTAGATCCTGACGGACGAGATGGTGAGGTGGTAGTTAATAAAAACGATATGACAATCTCAATTGCTGTCAGGTTGTACTATAATAGAAATCAGTCAGGTATAAGAAATATTGTTGGTACGGGCGAAGATCCATCTCAAATTGATTTGGCTTTACAAAAAGGTTTTTCTTCGAGGGAATGGGGATATACTGATGAAAATAATGATGTTTGGAAAGTGTCATTTGACGTTAGTTTTATTCCACAAAACAGTGACGGAGAAGTGGAGAAAATGCTTTCATTAGATCCAATGGGGAACAAACTATGTTATGATGTTAATTTGGGTGCATCTGGGCATTGGGAATCAGCATCAAGAACCATTTCTCTCGGTACAAAATCTGTTATTGATGTATATTTGGATGATGTCGGAACGTTGACACATGAAATTGGACATGCGTGGGGTCTCCCTGATGCAAAAGATGTTTCCGAAGGAGTGATGGGTTCAAATGGCGCAATGAGTTACAATTCTTGCAGAAGGGTAAACGAGAAAGAAGTGGGATACGGAGTACGTCGGCTATTAGATGTTGCAAACACAACAGAAGGTCGAGTTGTTCGATTACATGTACATAATTCAGCACAAACGCCCCAAATTGTTGAGTAAAATATGAAAAAGAATTATTTATTATTTTTTTGCTTTTTTTTACATCTTTTAAGCAATGCAACACTGGCACAAATATATGATGCGAAAGTAATGCGTGTGAGAGGTGTTGTTGTAACAAGATACGCTAGATGTAAGACTCCTAATCATTCTGACATTTGGTTTATTGAGAGAGAGAGTCGCCTTATCACTAATGAACAGGGGGAACTTCCATTTAAACCTTATCAAGATGGAAGTCTACTTCGTTCTAATCCAGATTTATTAAAAAAAATAGGTGGTAACTTGCTTGATTATGATGATGATTTATTCCTTCTCGACTCGATTCATAAAGCTCAACATGATTTGAGATTTTGCAAGTTCGATAGTATTGCAATAACGGACTCCGGGGTCGTACACATAAATAGCGACTCGGGCTATTACTCTGATTCGTCGAACATATATTCTTCATATCAGTTTGAAGGTGAGGTTGTTATTTATGTTGGAATTTGGCCTTCCCAATGGACTGAGATTCCCGATAGTTTTGACAGAGAATGTGGCTGTCCTACTATAAATGCTCCGCCACAAAATGTTATACAATTTGCAATACTAAAAGAGATATACTCTGTTGAGCGATTATCCTCCCTTCAGGAAGAATCTCTTGGTCTAATACCCTCCGATATTTGTCTTTTCAGATATACTAGATGTGAATAGAACCTGAAATAGACTTGATTTGAGAAAGCAAATAATTGACACTTTTTTGAAACAAAATTTATTTGATAAAATAAAACATTGCTGTCCACTAAAAATTAGTGAAAGTTCTTTGAAATTATTGTGAGTTAATTATTTGCAGAGGCTTTTTGAGTCAACGGATTTGAAATTGTATCTTTGCAGGAAATGTCCTGCATATGAATCAAGACAAGTACGTTTTTGCTCAATTAGTTGCATTTCTTGATAGGAATCATTTCTGTTATCTTGCCAGAAAATATGGTGGCGACCGCTACGTGAAGCATTTCACAAGTGGGGCGAGGGACTGGTCCCTGTCACAGAGACTGCGCTGAGGAATGCTACCATTATTTTGGTGGTATACTTTTCAATTACTATTTACAATTATTGAACTTATCAGCACATAGAACCGCCTCAGTAGCCACTGCATTTTCGTGGTCGTTTCCCCTTTCGAACTCCAACGTAGGAAAAAGGAAACTTTTTTTTGCCAGTATGAAAAATGTTCGTATCTAGGGAGAGGGGGCAGGTACCTGTCACACGCTTGCTCTGAGGAATAAAATGGACATTTTAATGTAAAGCGGGACCGTCATGCGTGGCGGTCCCTTTTTTTCAGGTAATTAGGTGAACAAGTAATCAGGTAATATAGTGAATTCTTTTCATCGGACCTATTCACAAGAGCGAGAGCAGAGAGAACTCGCTCACTATGCCGAGCCGCAGAATAGTGTGCGAAGCAAAAAGCGGCATATTATATATCTTCAAGAAATGGCGTTATTTTTATACGCGGTGTGACAGGTGCCTGTCCCCTGTCACATTGATATTGGGACTAAAACCCAAAGGTGGCCGGCGGTTACCAGCTGAGCATATCCCCACCGTCGTTCCATTTCTCCTGGGCACTGTTGACATTGTATGTGGCATCGTTCGACTGGAGAAGGTAAAGGAAGATTGCCGTCCGGGTCTGCGGGCTGTTGGCATAGCCCTGCTCCGCCTTGAAGGTCACCACCGTCAGTTGCGGGGCGATATATTGTTTCTTCTCTTTCCTCATTTCAATAAATTTTAATTCAGAGGTATTCGGTTCCATTTCATTGTACATGGCTTCAGTTGTTGTTGATGTTAAACAAAGGAATGTTGTACATATGGTTGACTTTGATTTCGAACGAATCGAGCTCCTTGACCTTGGAGAAAAGCTGTACGCCGCTGGCGTCGTAGCCGGTGATGGAGATTCGCTTCACATGGTTTACGGTCACCGGCACGCAGAAGCTGATGCTGCCATTGGCCGGTACGGTGACACCCGCATTGCCGGAAGTCTGCATGTTGAAGTACATCTCGCTGCTGTACGACACCTCCAGGTCGCCGCTGATGCCCACATCGCCACTCGGCATCGTAGGACCCTGCACCTCCCAGCGGACGGTATAGTTCACCTCGTTGCGCGTGACAGTGGGAGCCGCCGCAGTGCCCTGCACCACCACCTTGAGGTGGTCGACGACAATGCCTGAATTCGAACTGTTGGCTAGCGTCAGGCGCAGGGCGCCGGTGAGGTGGTTGAAGAGGAGACTGCCGCTGTTGGCGTCGGCTTTCGCGGCCATGGGGAAGATGATGCGGTGGCCGCCGTCGCGGAAGTCCACGGCGAGGCTCTTGATGGTGATGGTGGTGCCCGAGGCGTTATTGTTCGTAACCGTGATGGTGTCGCCGCCCGAAGCCGTGGTGGCGGGATAGACGGCATACATCATTTCGCTCAGCGGCGCGACGGGCAGCGAGAAGCGGCCGTCGCCGTCGCTGGTGATGGTGAGGAGTGTGCCGTTGAGGTTGACGCTCTCGCCTGCCACCCAGGTGGCACCATTCGCGTTGGGGGTGCCGTCGTTGTTGGAGGGGATAAACACCTTGCTCCCGTTGGCATTCATGCCCTCGGAGAAGATATTGATGCGGTCGGCATTCTCCTCCTCCTTTGTGCAGCCCACGAACAACAGTGCAAGCACTATGAAATTGAAAATTGAAAATTGAAAATTGAAATGTCTTGGTTTCATATCTTTTTCTTACACGAAATTCCACGAATTGACCATAAATTAATTCAATGGATAACAATATGATAATTCATCTTTACCTAATCACTATCTTTTGGCTGTTGTTGTCGAGTTTTAAGATGTAGACGCCCGCATGCGGAAACTGGGAAATTGAAAATTGAGAATTGAAAATTGAAATTTCCTGGGTGAAGAGCTGGCGACCCATGATGTCGAAGGCCTGCAATAGGCCGGTGCCATCGATTATCAGCTGGTTGCCCTCGATACGGGCGAAGGGGCGATTGCTTGATTGTATAATTGCGTCATTGCTTGAGTCATCGCAGTCGCTGCTGAGGCAGAGGCCTTGGGGCAGTGGAGGCAGGGTACCTTTGCTGCCTGTGACGATACCCCAGGGACTGAGGGTGAGGGTCTCGCTGCTCTCATTGGTGTAGACGAGCACGGCCTGACCGACCGCGAGGGTGCCACCGCTGTCGTGTCTCTCCCAGGTGCCGTCGGGACGGAGCGAGTAGTAGGCGCGGCTGAACGGCAGCGTATGGGGATAGGGGTTGCCCACAAGGTTGAAGCCCTTGAGGTCGCCCGCAGCGTTGGAGGCGGTGAGGGTGATGCTTACGTTGCCGGTGTTGGGCAGGCCAACGAAGGCGAGATTCTTGTCGCTACTGCTGCGGTAGATGTATCCGCGACCGCGCATCAGGGTGTCGAACGTGCTGGCACCATTCCTCTGGTTCTGCCATGTGGAGGAGGCCTCGTTGTAGCGGAAGAGGTCGTAGGTGTCATCTGTGAGGTTGTCGATATTACCGACGGCAAGGCCATCGCTGTTCCAGTCGTGCATCGGGGCAGCTACCGCCTGCCATGTGTTGGCGGCGGCGCTCACCTTGGGGACCAGGTTTCCCTCTTTCATCATATCCGTTGAGTTAGCCACATCGTTATAGTAGCAATTATCTATGGTCTTATCTGCAAAGCCATCATATGTTGCCGCAAACGTGTATTGGTCTTTATACTTGGTGATACTGATTGTGGAAGGGGCAAACACACAGTCGTAAAACTTGACAGTGGTGTTGTTTTGAGCCCAACCGACCATACCGCCGCCTTCATAGGCATTCTCATCAGTGTAGGTGATGCTGCCAGTAAACAGACAGCCTTTGAGGGTAAGAGTTGTTCCCGAGTTTACTCGTGCCACAAAAGCTCCTGCATCTACCCAATAATCTTCCTTATTTGAAACGATAGCCACTTCACTCCAGCAGTTTTCAATAGTGCTGTTTCCACTGATGAAACCAGCGATGCTTCCAGGTCGATAGCCTGAGGTACTTATGCTGCCAGTAATGTGCAGATTTTTGATGGTGGCTCCGTTGAGTGAACCGAACGATGCCGTCCATGCACCTGATCCGCTAAATGCGACATTAAGTGTGTGGCCATTTCCGTCGAAGGTTCCATTGAAAGACTTGTAATTGCCATCAGTAGTACCAACGCCTGCCATCCTCGTTACGCTGATGTTGTTGGTCATTTGGAAAACCTTTTCGCTATAGGTATTGCCATTATTTACGTTGTATGCCAGAAGATTCCATGCATCAGCAGAAGGAATCTGGTAAGGAACGCCTTCAGTACCATTTCCATAGAACTCCCATTTGGCAGTCACGGTAATATTATCGTTAATAACTGTCGAACTCGTGACCTGTGTGTTGCCGTTATACCATCCCAAGAATCGTATGCCAGCTTTTGCCGGTGCCGCGGGGAAGGCTTCGCCTAATGAGGTGCCTTGTGCCACAGACAATACGGCAAAGTCCGTGTTATTGTCCCTGAAGGTAACCTGATAAACTGGCGTTACATCGATTGAGCCGCTACTTAGGTATACGAAATGATAGCCGTCAGTATTTTCCGTAGGCGTTTCATGTGTATTGGTACAGTTACTAATGGTCAGTTTGCCAGAGTTGTGATCTACAATATGAATTACCGTAGTACTGAAAGCCTGATAAATGGCACCACCATAGGTTGCGCTGCAGGAGGTGATGGTTCCTCCCAGCACATAATCTTCCACAGGCCCATGCGTACATAATGCGCCACCATTTTCCGCACAACAATTGGAGATAGTTCCGCCATACATGCGAATGGTTCCGGCGGTAGCGTCACCGTAACCCGAAGCACTTCGATAGGTACAGGCTATCGCCCCTCCATGATTGGCCGAGCAATTGTAAATTGTTCCTCCGTATAGATTCAAGCGGGCATAGTTGTAAGCGCCCAATGCTCCACCGTAACCGCCTCGTGCAGTACAATCGTGTATAGTTGCTCCGGCCTTGATGTTGATGGTTCCGCCTCCTGTCGCATTATGGTAATCAACACGAACGGCTCCTCCGAAACACTGCGAGATAGATGCATCATTCAAAAGTGAATTGTCTGATTTGGTAGTAAAGCCGTTTCGGATTTCCACGCCGTCTTCAAGATTGAGCACACCTCCCAAATACACATCTATCATCGAACGTCCCGCATTGCCATACGCATTAGCAGCGCCATTACGTCTATCGCAAACACTGGACAATCCAAAGTTTGCACCACCATCAATGATGATATTCGTGAACGATACTTCCACTGTGTTTTGTGCCAGATTGGCCGTACCACTGTTGCCCTGTCCGTTACCTCGAATGGCAATTAAGGACTTAAGGGTAGAAGAAGCGCTTCCGGAAGCCGAAGTACGCTTGATGAAATATTTAGAACCGGCTTGGCTTTGCAATGTCAATGAACGGTTAATTATAAGTTGTGCAGTAGAAGCACCGGTTAGGTCATTTGCACCTGCATTACCGGAATTTTCGCACGGCACATCGATGTCAGCAGTCACCACGATATTGTTTACCGAAGCATTCGAAATAGCTGCGGACAATTGATTATACGTTGACACATAAACTGTACTCTGCGCCCATGATGTCTGGGGCATCACTAAGAACAGCAGCGTTATCGCCAGTCGCACAAGGTAGATTATGTAGTTTTTCCCTTTCATTTCTTTATAATGGAAATGTATATAAATACCATTCACCGTAGTTATTTGCAGTGGAGGAAAGAGAAGATATATAGAAATCAGCGAGTTACAAGCAGGTCAGGTCTCCATACAACATTACAAAGGTAAGAATAATTTTTTGAATCATACAATTTTTTTTCTGCAAGGGCTTCGCCATACAATAAAAAGATTCCTTTGGGCGTTTTTATAAAAATTGAAAATTAATAAGATATGGCAAAAGAATATTTCCCGCAAATCGGCAAGATCCCCTTCGAGGGGACTGCATCAAAGAACGTTTTAGCTTTCCATTACTATGAGCCCGAAAGGGTGGTGATGGGCAAGAAGATGAAGGACTGGATGCGCTTCGCCATGGCGTGGTGGCACACGCTGGGGCAGGCCAGCGGCGACCCCTTCGGCGGCCAGACCCGCAGCTATGAGTGGGACAAGGCCGAATGCCCCATCCAGCGCGCCAAGGACAAGATGGACGCCGGCTTCGAGCTGATGAGGGGTGACAAGGGACAGGCCCCTGTCACAAGGGAATAAATAACGATTAACTATCAAGCAAAAGAGCCGTCCATCACGGGCGGCTCTTGGTGTGTTCACAAGTGAGCACATGAATCTTTCTTTATCGGTATCAGTGGCATATTATGTGTCTCAAGAAATGGCGTTATATTTCATTGGGCCATAGGAACGATCCTCTGCCATAAGATTGATTTTGTGGGATAACCACTGGTGGGTGGGTGTCGCCCCGCTATTCGCTGGATAAGATTTATTTCAGCGGTGCTCATCACCCCTTACGGGGGTGGGGCTCAAGGGGGAGAGGGGGCGTTTGTGTACCGGGGGCTGGCGCCCCCGGCTAAGATCTGGCGCCCGCGTTGCGGGCTTGAAAAGGAAACTTTTTTTTGCCAGTATGAAAAATGTTCGTATCTTTGCAGCGGAATGAGAGAGGTCGAGAACCTCTCTTTTTATTAGTTATGATAGAGAAAATCAAGATATTAGAACTGATTAACAACGCTCTTGACGGGAGCGATAAGTTCCTCGTGAACCTGAAAATCACTCCCGACAACCGCATTTTTGTCGACATCGACGGCGACAACGGGGTCGTTATCGACGACTGCATCGCGCTGAGTCGCGCCATCGAGAACAACCTCGACCGCGAGGAGGAGGATTTCGAACTCAACGTCTCTTCGGCCGGTGCCGACCAGCCGCTGAAACTCACGCGCCAGTATCGCAAGAATGTGGGCCGCGACCTCGAGGTGGTGACCTTCGACGGCGAGAAGGTAGAAGGCACCCTTGAGGATGCCTCGGAGGAGGGCATCGTGCTCCGCACCAAAGGGACCAAGAAACAGGCTCCCGAGACTCTACGCTTCGCCTACAAGGATATCAAGAGCGCAAGGGTGGCAATCAAGTTTTAATGATGAGTGATGAATTAAGCAATCAAACAATCAAGCAATAATATAAATGAAAACCTTAGACTTGAGTGGTTCCTTTCAGGAATTCAAGGAATTTAAGAACATCGACCGCGAGACTTTGATGCGCATCCTCGAAGAGGTGTTCCGCACGGCATTGGCCAAACGTTACGGCTCGGAGGACAATTTCGACATCATCGTCAACATCGACAAGGGTGACTTGGAAATCTTCCGCAACCGCACCATCGTGGAAGACGGCGAAGTGGAAGACGACAGCCGCGAGATAGCGCTGAGCGACGCCCAGAAGATTGAGTCGGACTTCGAGGTTGGCGAGGAGTGCTCCGAGCCTATCCTGATGAGCGACTTCGGCCGCCGCGAGATTCTCAGCATCCGCCAGAACTTGGTGAGCAAGATTCAGGACTACGAGAAGAGCCTCATCTTCCAGAAGTACAAGGAGAAAGTGGGTGAGGTCATCGTCGGTGAGGTCTACCAGCCTTGGAACAAAGAGGTGCTCATCCTCGACGACGAGAAAATCGAGCTGGTGCTGCCCAAGAGCGAGCAGATTCCTGCCGACCACTTCCGCAAGGGCGACACCGTGCGTGCCGTGGTGCTGAAGGTGGAGATGAAGAACAACAGCCCCATCATCGTCCTCTCGCGCACCAGCCCCATCTTCCTGGAGCGCCTATTGGAAGCCGAGGTTCCCGAAATCTACGACGGCCTCATCACCATCAAGAATATCGTCCGCCAGCCTGGTGAGCGCGCCAAGGTGGCTGTGGAGAGTTACGACGACCGCATCGACCCCGTGGGAAGCTGCGTGGGTGTGAAGGGTGGCCGTATCCACGGTATCGTCCGCGAGTTGCGCAACGAGAACATCGACGTCATCAACTACACCCCGCGTGACGACGTGATGATCCAGCGCGCCCTCTCGCCCGCCAAGGTGAGCAACATCAAGATTAACGAGGAAGAGAAGAAGGCCGAGGTATTCATGCAGCCCGACCAGGTGAGTTTAGCCATCGGTAAGGGCGGCTACAACATCAAGTTGGCTTCCAAACTCGTGGGCTACGAAATCGAGGTCTACCGCGACACCGACGAAGACTACGACGATGTGGCATTGGTGGAATTCAACGACGAAATCGACCAGTGGATTATCGACGAACTCATCAAGATTGGCTGCGACACCGCCAAGAGCGTGCTGGCTTTGCCGAAGGATGAGCTTTTGACCCGCACCGACCTCGAGGAAGAGACCATCGACCACGTCATCGAGGTGCTGAAATCAGAGTTTGAATAAGATAAAGATTATAGGTTATAGGTTATGGGTTATAGACGCTTGCGCAACTCAAACACGTCGGCCCTCGATAACCAATAACCACTAACCATTAACCGTTAATAAGAAAGAAGGAGGACTCGACAATATGGCAAGTTTCAGACTGAATAAGGTAGCCAAGGACTTCAACGTGGGCATCCAGACCCTCGCGGAGTACCTTGCCAAGAAGGGGCATCAGGTGGACGCCAGCCCCAATACGAAGATTAGTGAGGAGCAGTATGAACTGCTGGCCACGGCTTTCCAGAGCGAACGCAAGGTGAAGGAGGAAGCCGATAAAATCGAGCTTATGACCAGTGGCAGCAACCGCGTCGTGGAGGTAGAAATCAAGAAAGAGCCGGAACCCGAGAACGAAGAGGTGATTATCAAGAACTACACCCACGCGAAGAACCAAGCCGAGTCCGAACCGGAACCGGAACCCGAGCCCATGCCGGAATCCCAAGAAGAACCGGAGACTCCAGAAACTGTGGAAACTCCAGAATTCTCTGAGCCCTCAGAAGAAGAAGTCGAAGAAGTCGAAGAGACCTCCGACGACCAGCCTCAGCAGGATCCCAACAGTCCCTTCAATGTGGTGGGCAAGATTGACCTCAGCGCCCTCAACCAGCGCATGCGTCCAGACAAGAAGAAAAAGAAGAAAGGAGAAAAGAAAGAACCCGCCATCTCGCCCGCCGCTGCCGCCAAACCCAAGAGTGAGGCGAAAGCCAAGGAAGAGCCTAAACCTGAGCCGGAACCGCAGCCCGCTCCCGTCGAGGAGGCTCCCAAACCTGAGCCCAAGCCAGAACCCGAGTTCATTGAGACCCAATACACCAAGCTTGAGGGTCCCAAAGTGCTCGACAAGATTGACCTCAGTCAGTTCTCCAAGGACGGTGCCGACACTCCTGGTAGCAAGCGTAAACGCAAGCACACCAAGAAGGACGCCGTCAGCGCCCAGGAGGTGAAGAAGATTGGCGCCGAGGTGGCTAAGAAAGAGAGCAAGGAGAAGGAGAAAGCCAAGAAAGAGAGCCAAAAGAACGCTGCACAGCAGCAACAGAATCCCAAGAAGAAGAAAAAGAAAGAGGAGAAGAAACCCGTCGAGATTGACGACAACGAAATCGAGAAGCAGATCCGCGACACCCTCGCCCGCCTCTCGCCCATGGGCAAGAGTAAGACTTCTAAACACAACCGCGAAAAGCGTCAGAAAGTCCACGCCCAGATGGAGGAGGAGATGCTGCACGAGATGGAGAACCAGAAAGTGCTGCAGGTGACCGAGTTTGTCACCGCCAACGAACTGGCCACCATGATGAACGTGCCGGTGACCAAGATTATCGCCACCTGTATGAGCGTCGGTATCTTCGTAAGCATCAACCAGCGTCTCGATGCCGAGACCATCAAGCTCATCGCCGACGAGTTCGGTTTCGAAGTCAACTTCGCCTCCGAGGATGTGGTCAACACACTGCATCAGATAGAGGAAGAGGACCGTCCCGAGGACCTCGTGCCACGCAACCCCATCATCACCGTGATGGGTCACGTCGACCACGGTAAGACCTCGCTGCTCGACTATATCCGCAAGACCAATGTCATCGCCGGCGAGGCGGGCGGCATCACCCAGCACATCGGTGCTTACGAGGTGCAGACCGCCGACGGCCGGAAGATTACCTTCCTCGACACCCCTGGTCACGAGGCCTTCACCGCCATGCGTGCCCGCGGTGCCAAGATGACGGATATCGCCATCATCGTCATCGCCGCAGACGACAAAATCATGCCGCAGACCATTGAGGCTATCAACCATGCCCAGTCGGCCGGTGTGCCTATCGTCTTCGCCATCAACAAAATTGATAAACCTGGTGCCGACCCCGACCGTATCAAGACCGAGTTGGCCAACATGAACCTCTTGGTTGAGGAATGGGGCGGTAAATACCAGAGCCAGGACATCAGTGCCAAGAAGGGCATCGGCGTTGAGGAACTGCTTGAGAAAGTGATCCTCCAAGCCGACATCATGGAGCTGAAAGGCAACCCCAACAAACGCGCCAAGGGTGTGGTCATCGAGAGCTCGCTCGACAAAGGTCGCGGTTACATCGCCAAACTGCTGGTGCAGGAAGGCACCATCCGCAAGGGCGACCCCATCGTGGCCGGTGCTATTGCAGGCCGTGTACGTGCCATGTACAACGAGCGTAACCAGGAGGTGACCTCTGCCGGTCCCTCGCAGCCTGTGCTGCTCCTCGGACTCACCGGCGCCTGCCAGGCTGGCGACACCTTCAACGTCACCGAGAACGAGAAAGAGGCCAAGGATATCGCCGCCAAGCGTACCCAGTTGCAGCGTGAGATGGGCCTCCGCACCCAGACGCACCTTACCCTCGAGGAGATTGGCCGCCGTCGCGCCCTCGGCAACTTCAAGGAACTCAACATCATCGTCAAAGGCGATGTGGACGGCTCCGTGGAAGCCCTCAGCGACTCGCTCATCAAACTCGGTACCGACGAGGTGCAAGTCAACGTCATCCACAAGGCCGTGGGTCAGATTTCGGAGAACGACGTCATGCTGGCCATGTCGTCCGACGCCATCATCATCGGCTTCCAGGTGCGTCCCTCTGTGGGCGCCCGCAAGATGGCCGAAACCGAGCACATCGACATCCGCCTCTACAGCATCATCTACGACGCCATCAACGAGCTCAAGGACGCCATCGAGGGCATGCTTGCCCCCGAGACGCAGGAGAAGATCGTCGCCAACCTCGAGATTCGCGAGACCTTCAAGATATCGAAGGTGGGCACCATCGCCGGCTGTATGTGCCTCGACGGCAAGATCAACCGTCAGAGCAACATCCGCATCATCCGCGACGGCATCGTGGTATACACCGGCAAGCTCGCCTCCCTCAAGCGCTTTAAAGACGACGTCAAGGAAGTTGTCAGCGGCCAGGATTGCGGCCTGAACATCGAAAACTACAACGACATCAAGGTCGGCGACATCGTCGAAGCCTATGAAGTGATAGAGATTAAACGCAAGTTATGAGTTAAGAATTAAGAGTTAAGAGTTGAGTTCCGCGCAAGCCCACTCATAACTTTTATCTCATAACTCTTAACTAGTTGCCTCCTTAGTTCAACGGATAGAACGGAAGTTTCCTAAACTTTAGATGAGGGTTCGATTCCCCCAGGGGGTACAAAAAAACAACTAGCACCGCCACCGCGGTGCTTTTTTTTGCCCATCGTAGTCTCTACCTCCCATATATTATTATACCGTAGGTATAATAACACCTTCTATCATACCCAAATACTTCGTCTCTCCATCACCATACCATCCCTATATCGACCCTATACCATCTCTATACCATCTCTATGGTGACTAGGGGGTACTTCCAATGTACCATTGGTGTTCCTTCGAGGTAACCTCGATGCTCATACGGAGCATCATAGTCCCACCCATACCGTAGCCTCACCATTCCCTCGCTCTACCCATACCCGCTGGATATGCCAAGGGTATGGAAGTGCCTAAGCTAATGCCTGCCTGCAGTATGGCAGTGGCGCAATAAAAGCGGCCTTCTGACGTTATAAGCCTAAAGACAAATACTTATGGCAAGGAAACAAGGTGATACCGAGAGCGGCAAACTCGGCAACAAGATATACTACACATGGCACGGGCGCCAATGCGAGCGCTCCATGCCCACCTCCGTGGCCAATCCGCGAACCGAAGCGCAGCAGGCCCACCGCAGCAACTTTGCGATGATATCCAAGCTCTCGTCCTACATGAAAGAGGCCCACCTTATAGGTCTCCACTGGCATGCCATTAGGGAACACAACAGCACCTACGCCATCTTCCGCAACCTCAACAAAGACTGCTTCACCCCCGACGGCGAAATCGACCTCCCCCGCATCATCGTCAGTCGCGGCTCAGTGGAGAGTGTGGCCGTCACCTCGGCCACCATCAACGACAATGTACTTACTGTTACTTTCGACAGTCGTGCCTACGGCGGCAAAGCCACCGACGAGTTCTTCCTTTTTGTCTATTGTCCAGCCCTCTGCACCGGCCGTCTCGCCACCCCCGTCCCCCGTTCCGTCGGCCTCGTTACCGCCATCCTCCCTGAAGAATGGCTTTACCCCGCAGATCCAACCCAAACAGGTACTAACACATTAACACATTCAAGCAAGAACGCATTCCCACTTCACCTCTACGCCTTCCTCCGCTCCACTCGCGGCCGCACCTCCGACACCATCCACCTCTCTCTGCCTGTCTGAACGCTTGTTCGCGGGTAAGTTCCAATAAGAAACGCAACTTATTGAGAGAAAACGAAGGTTGAAAAAAAGAGTTTTTCCTTGCAAATGATCCACCATATTGCTACCGTCGTTTGGTAGAATGAAAAAAAATATGTATATTTGCAGGTGTAAATATAGCAGAAATAGAATCGTATAAATAAGAAAAACAGAAAGATAGATTAATAATAGAAGTAGAACATCCTTGATTAAGCTGAGGATGCCGAATTAGCACTTCATACACTTTCAGCAATCAGGCGATACACGGATGTTTGCGCTAACACATAGGGCGTGAACTGTGATTGTTGTCTGATTGGTCGTGCTAAACCAAGGTATCCCAATCGCATCCACGCCCTCTTTTAAGAAAGAAAGAGGGTTTTTTAGTATTCGGAAGATATATAACATATGCCTAAAACAATACATACCATTCTCTACGATGATGTGCTCGATGGTTCCAAGATTGTCGAGATGGACAATTGTGTTTGTCAGTTGAGTGTGATTAAGCGAGGATATACGGAGTTCATCAAAGAGATGAAAGATGAACTGTCAAAACCTGCATTGTATATTTTGCTCAATCGCGAAAAGAGGAAAGCTTATGTTGGAGAGACAGACGTGTTCTTCAAACGGATTGCCAATCATACAGCCAAGAAAGAGTTTTGGGATGAAGCATTGGCTTTCACCGCAAACGACAATTCTCTCACCACTACAGAGGTGAAATACTTGGAATCACTTGCTTATGAGACAGCAAAGGCGGCTAAATCATATGACTTGTCGGAAAACTCGCAGGCGCCCACTCGGCCACATGCAACAAAATCTCAAGAGATTAAAATTAAGGGATTCTTCCAATATGTCACTCTATTGACAATTTTTGTGGGATGCGATTTGTTTCAAAAAAACAGTAATAAACAACAACGCATTCAACTTGTTTACAAACCTATCAAACTGGATATTGACGTGAATCCCGAAGATTTAGAGGGGAAAGTTACAATTCGTCTGAACGGAGTAGAGTATAATACTAAGGGGAAGATGGGCTATGCCGTTGTTAAGGAATACTTGAAGGCTCATCCCAAAACCACCTTGGATGATTTGAAAGATACTTTTCACAATGCTTTACTTGGAAGATGGGGTGCTTGGAATTTCATCGAGGACGATATTGAAGCTGCTCGAAAGTTAAAAGATGAAACTTCGATGTATAGGCATCTAGTGAAGGAAGAGTTTGTTTTGACCAGCGGAGACGGAGTAAGGTTTGTTGTCTCAAACCAATGGGAGAAAGGAAATGTCCTGAACCTTTTGCAGATAGCAAAGAATGAAGGATGGAAATATGAAATTGTAAAATAAGCATAGTATTATGACCAGCAAAGACAAAAAATCCATTATTGAAAGCGGAAAAAATTATTTTCGTCAAATCATCATTCCTGCACATTTGAAAGGCTTGGAAAACCTTACATTGAAGGATTTTAACATCAATCCCTTTCTTATTAATTATCTGGCCGCTTTTTTGTGTGGAAACACAGAATCAAAATCACTTGCAAAGGCGTTGGTATACCCGCGCGTGTTAGGAACCAGCATCAATACAAGTTTTGGATCCAATATTCAGTTCTTCATTGCCGGATTAAAAGAGATAACCAGTAGTGGATCTGCTGTCCCCGGTATTGACATTGAGTTTAAAGATGCCATTGACGGTAGAACAAAATATTGTCAATGTAAGGCTGGGCCTCAAACAATCAACCGTGACGACATTGACACCATATTAGGACACTTCAAAGACTTCAAAGGAATTGCACGACAAAACCGTTTGCGCGTTGCCGATGACGACTTAATTGTTGGTGTTCTTTATGGTGAACGCCAGAATCTGTCAGCCAACTATAAAACCATCAATACTACTTATCCCGTATACTGTGGTGCAGAGTTTTGGGAGCATTTAACTGGTGATAATCAATTTTATCATCGTCTTACCAAGGCTTTCGGAGAAGTTGTGGAGGAAGAACATATTGATGGTAGTTTGTTGATTGAGGCCAAGATTGACGCGATAGCAAAAGAGATTGACGAGAAAGGCGGTATTTGATGAGAACTTTTTTATCTACATCTAATTTGGCTGACCTGCTTGGCACATCCATCGCCACCACACAGCGGTGGGGTGAAACGGGAATGTATCCATATCACTCGCACAATGGCAAGATGGGGTTCTACATGGAAGAGTTGACCGACGTAGAACCTGTCCAGATGATGCTCAATAGCAAGTGGGAAGAAGAAATGCACGTCACACCTCTCCGCGATTTCACCTCGTTGGAGTTGTTTGCAGGTGCTGGTGGATTGGCTTTAGGTATGCACTTCGCCGGATTCCGTCACATTCTTCTCAATGAGATTGATCCAATGGCTTCGGAAACCCTGCGATTGAATCGTCCCGATTGGAATGTGCTGGAGGGCGACATCCACAAGGTGGATTTCACTCCTTTGAGAGGATTGGTGGATTTTGTTTCGGGAGGATTCCCCTGTCAGGCTTTTTCATACGCTGGGAAGAAGGGCGGTCTGAACGATACTAGAGGAACATTGTTTTTCGAGCTTGCACGTGCCGTAAAGGAGATACAGCCAAAGGTCTTTATGGGAGAGAACGTGAAAGGTCTCCTATCCCATGATGACGGGAGAACACTTGAAATCATTCGTAACGCTATAGCAGAATTAGGCTATACACTGGTTGAGCCGCGAGTGCTTAAGGCTGTAATGTATCAAGTCCCTCAGAAGAGGGAGCGTCTTATCCTTGTGGCTATCCGCAATGATATCGCTCCATATGTTGAATTCCATTGGCCTGCTCCATACAAGAGAATCATGACTCTTAGAGATGCCTTCTTAAAGGGTAAACTATACAAGAAAGATGTTCCTGCATCAGAAGGGCAAACCTATCCTGAAAAGAAACGCAGAGTTCTTTCACTGGTTCCTGAGGGTGGTGATTGGCGTGATTTACCAGAAGATGTAGCAAAAGAATTCATGGGAGCCAGTTTCTACCTTGGAGGAGGGAAAACGGGAATGGCTCGACGTCTTTCAATGGATGAACCCTCCTTAACACTTACATGTGCCCCTGCACAGAAACAGACTGAACGCTGTCACCCGACGGAAACTCGGCCTCTGACTGTTCGCGAATATGCCCGTATCCAGACATTCCCCGACGAATGGTTGTTCTCAGGAACAATTTCAGACCAATATAAACAGATTGGCAATGCGGTACCAGTTAATCTCTCGTATGCGATTGGACGATCTTTGATGAGGTTGTTTAACGATATTGATGCCCGAAACCACGAGGAGAGTCACTTCGATGAGGCCTACAAGGTGGCGAAGAGCATGATACCACCACAACTGTTCCCCATCGACCTGTACAGTATGCGGGAGAAATATCCTGAAGAAATTATTCACAACAGGCTTTGTAAAGCCAAAGCTTCTAAGGATAAAAACCTTGACACCTCAAAAAATGTTTTGGTTTCTTTGGTGACAACAGAAAACGTCGCTCCATACCTCGAACAGGATGCCCGAATATACTATACCGGCAAAGACTTCCCTTCAACGGTGGAACTGAATCACCTTTACTATTTTATGCCCTATATAAAGAAAAAAGGCATTCGCGACCTATATTTCATTAAGGTTGCACGTATTGGTTCGAAACATGAAGTTCAAGCTAAAGCCGACCAAAATGACTTGCGATTGGTGTTTGAGATAGAGTTTGTCAAACAGATATTCCCCGATTATAAGCCCATCGAACTGAAAATATGGCATACTTTTACTGATACTACGTTATGCGATATCATGTCAAAATAAGTAAATAGTAATAGATTTTCCAAAAACAACTTGGTTCACTTTGGCACAAATATTGTTGATTGTCCAATCAACTCAAATGCATGAAGAGTTGCATGTGCCATCGGGTTACTAGCATTACAATACTCATATAAAACAAGAAAAGAAAACACCGAAAATGAAAAATAAAACTCGTGTTTGCTGTATCGATACTAGCGAAGAAATTAGAAATTATTTAACTGGCCAAGGTTTTTTTGTTTTCGATGGTAGTTTTGGCACACGAATAAGTGTTGGTGCATACAATAAACAGAATTCATATAGCAAACTACTGTTAAACCATGTTTTCCCAAACAATATTCAAGAGTATGAATTATTTGTTATTGACATGAATAACTATATGGTTATTCCGTATCAAAAAAGCGATCATCAGCTCACGAATATTACAAATGGTCGGGCTTCATATTTCTATAGCAATGGGGCTTCAACAATTTTCAATCCTTTACCTTACTCCGCATTTTGTTTCGAACGATTAGTGTCTTCGCATTTAACAAGGCCGCGAATAAAAATTGTATTTCAAGCCAAAAAGGAATATATTGAATATTATTATGGGGAAAGTCCATATCATTCTCATCAGAGTAGATATAGTAATTACGATTTTACGAATGATCTATCATTTGAATCATTGTCAGGAACAGATGTGAAAATAACCCCAAATGAGATATCTAAAACACTTTTCACGAATTTTATTAACGATATATCTTATTTTCAAACATTCCAAAACAAAGAAACAGATAACTATATCCCATTACTAAAAAGTGCAAATGAGGATGTCGTCTCTTATCTATACTCGTCTGATAACGAAATAGTATTCATGCTTCCTCAGGTAAAAGACAAAGTCTCTCTTTTAAAAGTTTTATTTGGTGATGTTTTATATAAAAACCTGTCTGAGTATTTTCCCAATATTAATACGGAATCATGGAAATGCAAAAAAGAATATTATTTACCTAATCATCAACAATTACTGGACGAAAAAGAATCATTAACCATTAAATACAAAAAAGATGTTCAGGTAATAGAACATCAAATTGTTGAGAACGAATCAAAATACGCATTTCTTCACAATATTTTAATTGAGAGTGGCGACAAGTTAGTTAAAGCCACAATAGAATACTTAAAGTGGTTAGGATTCTCCAACGTGATTGATAAAGATACCACTGTAAAGGAAGGATTGTTCGAAGAAGATATACAAATAGACTTAGGTGATGATGGATTATTAGTAATTGAGGTAAAAGGCATTCATCGTACATCAACAGATTCCGAATGCTCCCAAATTCACAAGATAGTTCATCGCAGGGGTAAAGAAAGGGGTAAGTATGATGTAAAAGGATTATATATCGTAAACAATGAGCGCGGTATCGAACCGCTAAAAAGAACACTCCCTCCTTTCAATGAAAGACAAATACAAGATGCCGTAAATGATGAACGTGGTTTGGCGTATACATGGCAACTATTCAATCTTTACTATGATATTGAAAACGGCATCATCTCTAAAGATGAAGCAAGAAAAAGGCTTTTATTGCCCGGTCTTATCGATTTCACTCCGAATTTACAGAGTCTTGGTGCACCCTATAATATACTCAAAGAGGGAATCGTCATTTGTGTCGAACTGAATGGACAGCAAATAGCCAAAGGTGGCATTGTGGCATTTAATAATAATGGGAGATATGAAAAAAGGACGATTGTAAACATACAACAGAATCATAATAATATTGAAAATTGCAACAAAGGTAAAGTCGGAATTGAAGTGGATAGAGCTGTGCCTAAAATAAAAGAAATATTTCTTGTGAATTAAACAAATATATGACTGACACGATGACAGCGGAGCAGCGGCATAGGTGTATGTCGCATACCAACCCTACCATTTTCACCCCGCAAGAGATGCCATCGCCGTTCGATGCCATCAAGGAGACGGACGGGGAAGGTCGCGAGTGGTGGAACTCGCGGAAGCTGGCACGAGGAATGGAATATGTACCCAAAAAGGTAAAAATGGGAGCATATCATATCCAACATGTATCCGAAAAGTCGATTTTGGGTACATATTAAACAAATCACAAATATATTTTAGAAATGACTAACGAAATACAATTCATCTTATATAATCTTCCTGATAATGAGGGGAGTGTGCAAGGAGTAGTGCGGAATGAGACTATCTGACTGACACAAAAGACGATGACACAATTGTTTGGGGTGAACGTGCCTGCCATCAGCAAACACCTGCAAAACATCTACGACAGCGGAGAACTCAATAAAAATGCGACTATTTCCAAAATGGAAACAGTCGTAAATAGGGGTTTCCGCGGAGAGGTGAAAGAAAATGTAGATTTCTACAACCTCGACGCCATCATCTCAGTAGGCAACCGCGTCAACTCGGTTAAAAAACGCTTTCTCAGCAATATTAATCCTATGACCGACACGATGACACCGGAGTAGCGGTGACATCTGAGCTGTGCGCTGATGGAAGAGGTATAATAACGAAAGCGAAAAACGAAGACGGATTGGCAGAAGATGTATGCTAAAATAAGATTTATTTTGCCGGTTTGAAAAATGTTTGTACCTTTGCGAAAAATTTCGTTGCGAAAAAAATCGCAATGCTAACGCGCTAAATATATGAATCCTTTTAAATTTGGAACAATTGTAGAGGGTGATTTTTTCACCGATAGGGCGGAAGAAACGGCCCTGTTGGGACAAAAACTGGATAGCGAAAACCACATCGTGCTGATCAGCCCCCGACGTTTCGGGAAAAGTAGTTTGGTTTACAAGGTGCTTTCCGGTATCGACCGGCCACAAATACAAATAGACTTGCAG
>JAEEGL015107155.1_pt1 | contig 34575 bp, 26 predicted proteins | sample 9134231 | NCBI WGS metagenome assembly JAEEGL01 (sample SAMN16246548, study PRJNA631951) | gut metagenome | biome: gut microbiome; feature: rumen; material: fiber-attached | host: Bos | place: Iran: Karaj | collected 2018-10
TAGTTTAGAATAAGTCTTAATTACTTTTCCAATCACTTGTTCTTTCTCAATTGGTTTATCTACAACATTATTACTATCACCCTTAACAGTAATTGTATTACCATCAATAAAAATTATACGGTGAGTAATAATGTCATTTTCTGATTCAAACGCTATTATGTCATTAGGATTTAAATTATCTTTAGATATCTTAACTAATACAACATCATTTATATCTAAAGTTGGCCTCATTGAACCACTTGCTACCTCAAATAAAGTATAGCCAAAATAATTAGCATATTTTTTATTAGAAAAAGTGAGTGATAGTTTACCATAAATAACTACAATTAATATAACTACTAAAATGATTGTTAATAAGTTAACAATCCATTTAATTATTGTCTTTAAATGGTTCACAGACACACCTCACTTCCTCTTTTTATTCTCCTAGATATTGCTTAAAGTTTGCATTTATTAAGAATTCTAATTCATCACCAATTAACTCAGTATCATTTGGATCATATTGAGCATTATTAGCCCATACAAGTGTGATCATTAATGATATTGTTCTATTCTGATCATTTAATCCAATTACACCACTATAGGTTGTTCCATTTAAGCTTTCATTAGTGTTTGTATTAACTATATTAAATGATATATTAGGATGATCATCTAAAACACTATCATCTATATCTAACTCATATTCTACTGATACATCTGTATCAGAAGCATCAATTACAACATTAAAACTTGCACTTCTCCCAGGTGCAAAGTACCCATCTTCTGTATGAGTACTTGTACTATATGTAAAATTATTTAATGTTATAGTATGAGCCAAAGATATATCACTATTATTAACTTTAATAACCCATCTACCTATATCAAATTCTTCTTCTGCTACTGCTTCCGTTTCAAATAAAGCATATGTTCCCGTTATAGATACTACAGTTATTAGAAACACAATAAATGCAATTATCCATAATCTTTTTTTCATAATTTATTCTGTTTCTTTAGTTGCTTCTTTTTTTATTTCATGTCTTGCTTCAACAATCATTAATATTTCATATATAATTACAAACAATGTTGGGAATATAATTAAGAACATAAATCCCCATTTAGATGTTAATACTCCAAGAATTTTACCTAAAGTATGATAAGATTTACTTCCTTCAATTTTTCCTGCTACATAAGTTCCAGATACCTTATTACCATTAATAATATATGTTGTTTCATTCTTATTAAGGGCTTCTTTAGATTCTACCGTACCATTTAATACTAATACATTACTATCCATATCACTATTAAAGTAGAATACTCTATCTCCTTCATTTATTTTAGCATCGCTATTTCTTTTAACTATTAATAAGTCTCCTTCTAAATAGTCTGGCTCTAATTCATCACTATCAATAATAAATAATGATGTGCTACCAAAAGTAGTCACTTTAAATTCATTATAAGATAATAAACAAATAGTAACAAAAATCGCTACAATAAGCCAAACTGTTATTAAACAATTTAATAGTATTCTTCCAATTCCTTTCATCATAATCCTCCCTACTATATGCTATAAATATTTTATCATATATTTTTATAATATAAAAGATTTATTTATTAAAATTTCCTTAGTAAATTAAGCAATCTAGTATTTTTATATATACTTTCTCTGCCAACTTTTTCATATTCTAGAAGGCCTACATTCACTAACTTATTTAAATAAGAAGCTGCAGTTTGTCTTGTAACTCCACATCTATCTTCAATATAATTTATCTTTGTATAGACATCATAGAATAATGATTCAAATAATTCTCTTGAAAATAATTTAGGCAATTTATCTAAAAATTCCATGCAATAAACTTGCATTTCGTCTTGAATTCTTTCTATTAATTCAATAGTCTTCTTAGCTGTTTCTTCTACACCATTTAAAATATATATAATCCAATCTTCATAATCATCTTTTTCTCTAAATTCATTTAATAATCTATAATATTCATCTTTAGTATTGTTAATATATTTACTTAGATAAAGAATTGGACTATCTAATAAGCCACATAAAACAAGATATAACACATTTAATATTCTTCCTACTCTTCCATTTCCATCATAAAATGGATGAATTAGTTCAAATTCATAATGAATTAAGGCCATCTTAATTAATGGATCAACTTCATCATTAAAATCATTTATATAATCTTCTAAATTCTTTAATAAATCTCTTATTTCATTTTCATCTTGTGGCGGAGTATATATTACTTCATTTGTTTTACTATTAACTAACTGAGTTCCAAAAGACCTTCTTATTCCTTTTTTATTTGGTTCAATTATTCCTTGTAATTCGACTAAAATATTTGTACTTATAAAACCCTTTTCTTTAATCATTTCAAAGCCGTGCCATATTGCACTTCTATAATTAACAACCTCTTTGGCAGCTTCATCTTTAAATTCACTCTCTGATAGCGCTTTATAAATACTATCATATGTTGTAACAATATTTTCTATTTCGCTACTCTCTTTAGCCTCATTAATTGTAACAGCATTTATTAAGATATTTTGATTTGGAATTGCATAAGAATAACCTTTTAGTTCTGCAAGTGATCTAGACGCTTTATTTAAAGCGCACATAATTCTAGGTGTATTTAAATCATATTCTTTAAATGGTAATAATTTCATATTATCATCTCTCCTTCCCTTAAATGATACACTATTTTTTTAACATATTCAATAAATATGTTAAATTTTCTCGATTTTTTTAACATATATAAAATAAAGCACTTTATGTGCTTTATTTATCAAACAATAATAAGAATAATTCTGATGCTGTCCAACTATGAAGTGGTGATATTCTATTAGTAGCATAATAATATCCTAATATATTCATATTGTTATATTTAGCTTCTGATGCATCTATTTCCCATGACAATGGGTAAATATTTTTATTTAATACTATACTTCCTTTATGTAATTTATGATATCTAGCAATAGTTAAATATGGATAATTAACTTCAATATTATAACTGTTATTATTAACTTTATTATCACTCCACCAACAAGTATTACTATAATCATCTTCTAAAAAAGATATATCATATTTAAATTCTTTTCCAATACTTTCTATTCCCAGTTTATACCATAAATTTTGATATAAATATCTTTCTCCATAATCGGTTACCCCAGTTATATATTTACCTTCTGATATTCTTTCTGCTTCCTTTTCTATCTTACTTACTAGCTTTTCATTTATCTTTTCTTGAGTAGATAATATATATAATAATTCGCCTAGATTATCTGCTTCTTTGTTACCTTTATTTTGCATATCATAAATACTATCTATATTATTTACCCAATCACTTATTAAACTAGTATTATTAGTTTTCTTTAATACCATACTAACTATTGCAGCGTCTCTATACCAAGGATTATCATAAACAAATATGTTGGGATATATCTTACTTTCTTTTATATTAAATAATATTTCACCATATAATACTTTTAAAGTATTCTTATATTTATTATTTTCAAAATTATAAAGTTCTATTTCTTTATCTGTGCCATCAATAATAATATTATTATAATGAACTCCTTTATTATCTTCATATATTTTTATGAATTCATTATTATTAGTTTCAATTAACACAGTATATAAATTAGGTATAATAATATACTCTTTAATATCTAAATTTTTAATAATCCTATCTGTAGTTAAATTAACTAATTTAGAATCTTTAAAAATAATTTTATCTCTGCTTCCAAATCCAAATAAATAAAAATCATTTTCTTTATTTATATTAACTTCTTTATTTTTATAATCTTTCTTTAATAACTTATATTCTTTTATATAACTATTTAATTCTCTTACTTCATCTTTATATCTATTATTTAGATTACTATAATCATGTTTAAGATATTTTTTATTATTAATATATACATTCTTAATATATGGTTCTTTTATTTCCCAAATAAATATTCTTTTATTATTCTCACTTGCTTCTAAAGTAATAAATAAGGAATGGATTAATATAAATAACAATATTAATAATACTCCATAAAATACTTTATCATCACTATTTTTAAACTTATTAATTATATTAATAAATAAGTATATTAAACTAAATAGTATTAATAAGAATATAATTGTATATATAATACATCTAGTTAAACCTAGAACACTAACATAATAATTACATGGTAATATACTTTCTACTATTCTAAGCAATTTAACAAATACAATATTATTAATTAATAATTCTATTGCTAATAATACTAGTAAATATATCTTTGATATCTTTTTTAATATATTATTATCTTCATATCCAATATTAATACCAAATAATATAAAGAATAAATATAAGAAATGTAATGAATATATAAATGGATATCCATTACCATATAATATATGTAATATTGTATTAAACAATATAGAAAGTATTAATCCAGTATTAACAAATTTATTCTTCTTATAATTTCTAACTAATAATAATATAGATAGTATATAAAATATACTAGTAAATATATTAATAATTATATTATTATCAAAATCTATTATTTGTTCTTCTACTTTATTTGTATTATCTGTATCAAGTTTAACATATATATTATTTGCTAGTATTGAATGGCTATAATCTTCTCTTAATACATTACCTATCTTATTAATATTAATACTATAACTAGTAAATTCTCCTTCATTTTTTAAACTACTATAATTTAATCCTGGAGTATTATGCCATATTAAATTTTGAATAATAACACAGTTAAATATCATTACTATAGTAAATATAAATACTATTAATAAATTCTTGAATTTTTCCTTTTTAAATATTAATAAGATAAATAATATAATACAAAATATAATTATATTAGTAACTGTTATGCCACAAGATAATATACCAAGTAACATGAATACCACACCTGATTTAAGATCTAATTTAAAGTTGTTTTCTCTTTTTAACACATAATACCAAAGCATTATTAAGAATAATGCTGCAATATTATATACTTCAATTCCAGCAGTAAATACATAATTTGAAAAAGAAAATAAATAACATAAACTAAGTAATATATTTATTTTTTTATCTTTATTATATAACTCTAATATTTTATAAATATATACTACTGATATACTAGTAAATAGAGATGATAATACTACTAAAGATAACATCTTATTTATTACTAATCCTTTAATAATGTTATATATTGGGGTAATAAATAATACGAGTAAGGGATGAACATTTAATCTATAATGATTAAATGATAAATCTGTTATATCTCCCACAACTCTTGCAGTATCAGATTGAAATAATAAATCAAAATTGTTTGCTAAATCATAATTATATGATAAAGATATACCTATTAATAAAGTAAAAAACATACTTATAATAAATAATATTTTTATTATTTTTTTACTATCCATATTATTACTCCATATCTATATATATAATATAAGTATCATTATAATTACATATACTATTCCTGTTATAAGTAATAATTTATCAGATAATATTACATCAACGGGATCACCATAAGAATCTTTTTCAACATTTAAACTATAAAGTTGCATAATAGTCATAATAATAGGTATAGTTAAAAATACATAATTATTATCTATACTCATACACCATAAAGTATATGCTACTATACTAAGAGTATATGCTACATACATATTCTTATCTAGGAATTCTTTACTATATATACTTAATACTTTTCTACTTTTACTACTATTCTTTATTACTTCTCCTCTTCTTTTACCAAAACTTAAGAAGTAAGATCCAAATATAATCATTAAATATAGGTAATTAGATGTATCTATATTAACTACTACACTTCCATACATTACCCTTAATACAAAGCCAAATACTAATATTAAGACATCAATAATAGCTATATTTTTTAATCCTTTACTATAGTATATATTAATAATTATATATACGAGTGGTATTAATACAACAAATATACTATCTATTATTGTATATAAATATACACTAGCAGATAATACTAATATTAAGAAAAAGAATAATATAACAATAGCATCTTCTAAAGAAACTTCACCACTTGCTAATGGTCTATTCTTCTTAAGAGGATGATTTATATCATTGTCTATATCACATATATCATTTATTATATATACGATTGATGATGTAAGTGAAAAGATAAAAAATGCCACAATATTATATATTAATAAATTTTTATTAAATATATTACCACTAAAGAAGAGCGGTAAAAATACTAATATATTTTTCAACCAGTGTTTTATTCTTAATAATTCAATATACTTCTTCATCATATACTCCCCTATTAAAATTTTATCAAACATACAATTTAATTGCAAATAATTATATGTTATAATTTATACTAGGTGGTTATAGTGATACTTAATATATTATTATTAATTGTTGGATTCGTTTTATTAATAAAAGGAGCAGACTTTTTTATAGATGGAGCATCATCTACCGCGAATAACTTTAAAGTATCTAAAACATTAATTGGTTTAACTATTATTGCATTTGGTACTAGTGCCCCAGAATTTGCTATATCTATTCAATCATTATCTATGGGCAGCACAGATATGTTATTTGGTAATGTTATAGGTAGTAATATAATAAATATATTATTAATACTTGGAATAGCAGCTTTAATACATCCCATTAAAATTGAAGAAAATACGATAAAAAAAGAATTACCATTATGTATGTTAATATCTGTATTATTAGTAGTATTATTTTTAGATATTAAATTAGCTAATGGAGTAATGAATCAAATAACAAGAGCAGATGCTTTTATAATACTATTATTCTTTACTATATTCTTATATTATTTAATAACATTAACTAAAGAAAAGAAGAAAGAAAAGGATATAGAAAAGCCTAAATATAAATTAATTGTATCATTACTTATAGTAGTGGGTGGTCTTCTTGGAATTATTTTTGGAAGTAATTTAGTTGTTAATAATGCATCTGCAATAGCAAGTAAAATAGGCCTTAGTGACAGAATAATTGCTTTAACAGTTGTAGCACTTGGTACTTCTTTACCTGAACTTGTTACTACAATAGTGGCATCTAAAAAGAAAGAACAAAATTTACTATTAGGGAATATAATAGGTAGTAATATATTCAATGCTTGTGTAGTACTTGGTATACCAATAGCATTATATGGTACTGTTACTCCAACTAGTTTTAGTTATATAGATTTAATAGTATTAATATTCTCTTCCTTCTTATTATTTATATTTGCAAATAGTAAAAAAACTATTACCAGAATAGAAGGTCTATTCATGGTAATAGCATTCTTTATATATTATTCTTTAGTATTTATTATTTAATACTTTCTACGTTAGTTTTATAGTTATTTAAATTAGCAAAACTATTGCTTAAACAATTATTTGAACCAATATCGGCATTTCTTAATTCCTTTATTTTTTCTATTTCCTTATCTATGTTGTGTAATTCACTATAATAGGAATCTATATCAGCTGATTGACTATCTTCAGTTTCGTTTTCTGTTAATGAATCAATAATGTTTTTAATACTATTTCTTAATGCTAATAAATCATTTAATTTACTATCATCTATTACATCATAATCTGACATATAATTTATAAAATGATTATTAGCACTTTTAATTGATGTCATTATATCAGATAGTAAACTAGTTCTTACATGTAATACATCTATAAATAATAGTAATCTTTTTCTTTCTAAATCCCAAACATTTCCTTTTAGTTTATCTTGTGATGATGCTATAAAATCACTAATTGATGCTTCTAATGATTGAGAATTATTAATTTCTCCTTCAAGTTTATCTAGAGATGCTAAATTATTAGCATTTACTAAATCCGATTTATATACTATACTCATATAATATCACCTATACTTTCTAGTAATTCCGTTTCATCTATTAAATTTTTTTCTAATTTACTATATAACACACCTATATTAGCTGCTGATCTTGTTTCATCTGCTATCTTACTTAATAATTCACCTGTAATATTATAATAATTAGTTAATAATAGTAGATCACTATTAGGAACCATTGTAGTACTAGAAAAAGATATATTATTAGCGCTATCACTAGCACTATTTTTTATTGCATTTCTTATATTATTCATTTCATTATATATATATTCTAAGTCAGAAGATATAAGTGTACTATCTATTTGACTGATATCTAGTTCATTCATATTACTTAATTTACTATATAAAGTAGAATTATCTTTTACAGAAGTAGTTATTTTTTTCTTTATTGATGCTAAACTTACTGGTATCCATTTTTCACCATTATAAACCATGTAATCATAGACGCCTTCATTATCTAAAGCATCAATTTTGCCTCTAAAGAAATCAAATAAGCCACTAATAATTGCTTCATTATTAACAGCTAGATGTTCAGTATGCCCTTTTCCTGCTCTAAATAATGCTACATCCATTTCACTAGCATATTTTTTTATTACATCAGATGATATTACTCCATCTATTTCTTGATTATTAAAGACAAATAATGTTCCTTTATTTTTTATCTTTTCAATAGTATTAATATCATATTGTAATCCATTTCCATTATGTGGCGGATCTAATAATATTATATTAAGTGGTTCTATATCAGGATTACTATCTATTAAATAACTAGAAAAGTTTACTGCTTCACTAGCACCCTTACTATGTCCAAAAACATTATATTGTGTACTAGTTAAATTATATTTATTATTTAAAGCATTTAAGCTATTCATAATATCATTATTATATGCTTTATTACCTGCTTTAGATATAAAAATTATATCATCACAGCCATCTTGTAAGTATTTATCAAAGGCACTTTGAGATGAATCAAATCCTCCTTTAGGATAATATCCATCAGTCCAAGGATAATAAAAATCAACATTAGTATTACTATTACAATTATTAGGAATGTATACTAGATACCCTTGATTGTTATCCCATCCTTTTTTATTAATGTTAACAAGTACACCATCAGTATATTCTTCTGTACCAGATACATATAAATCTCCACTTGTTAAATAGTCATAATCTCCATCCATATTTTATCTCCATATATAATATATTATATCATATTCATAAAAAAAGAAGGAATAATTCCTTCTTATTATTTTATATGTGGACCAATTATCTTGTTTGGACTAGCAGGTACTAGTTTTCTTTGATATACTTCTTGAACATGTTCAGGCATACCATCAAATGCATATATACCAGCTTCTTCTGTTAAACAAGAATAAATAAAGTTTTCTAAGCCAATTTCTTTAATAACTGGATTTTGAATTTTATATTCTCTTAATAATTCTGTACCAATTGTATCAATAGCAATTCTACCATCTGGTAGGTATCTATCTACAACAAATAATGGATGACTAGAATAACCTAATTGTTGTTCATAGCCACTTTGTCCAGCAGCACAACCAGTAATACTATATAATTTATTATCCATTACAGATGTTTCAAATATATGTAAATGTCCCATAAATGCTCTATGAACATTATTAGACATAATACCCATTCTATTAAAGTAATCTGACATTCCTCTTGTAGGAAGTTGACCTTTATATGGATATTTATGGCAATAAACTACATTATATCCATTTACTGTTTTACTTCCAATCGGAGCTTTTAAGATATCTCCTCTTTGATTAACAACAAATTCATTTAAGGCTATTTCTATATCTGTACCATAGTCTTCCTTCATTCCATATAATTCTCTACGTAGGAATTTAATTAAATTCATTCCTTTATTATCCCAGTCTGTATTATATTCATGATTTCCTTCAGCTAAATGAATAAATTTTAATATTTTAATATCTGCTAATTTTCTACGAATAACATCTTCATATGGCATTAAATCAGGAGGTAATTGTAGATCAACTTCATTGTAATCTTTTCCATCTATTACTAAATCATTATTTTTATGAATACCTTTATTAGAATCAATTACTTTAATACTTCTTAAATGTTCCATTATTTTTAAAGAAGTAGTTTCATCAATCTTATATGATTCATATTCTCCAACAAATATTAATGGATTAATAACACCAAAGGCTTCTCTTATATATGGACGTAATAATCTAATATAATCTTCCATTTGTTGAGCTACATTCATAGTTCCTAAATGTCTTGATTCATTTGCAAAATCTTTATAATTCCATCCTTGTTGGAAATCGCCATTACCCCATATGCCTTTAGGGTGTTTATAATTATAGAAGAAATAATCTAACATTTTAATTAAGAATGTTAAGCGTTCAGTTAATGATCCTAATTGATCATCATTAAGATGCAATACATCTATTTCTTCTAATCCTTCTCCAGTTTTATTAACATATTCCATTACTTCTCTTACTCTCTTATAGTATGGAATAATTGTCATCTTATATCTAGCATCACCAGTAACTGTCCATGAACCAGGGAAATTAGGTTTTGTTCCTTCTCTTGTAACTCTAGCATGAGTTGGATCTGGTAAAATATGTTCTTTTATACCGGCTAACAACTCAGGATGCTCAATATAATACGCATCATTTATCATTTGAGGAACATTTAGTGCTACTTGATCATCTTGATAAGAAACAGACATTAATGCTTGTCTTCCATCAACAAATAATTGAGGAATTTCATTCTCTTTTTCTCCTAAGGCTCCTACTTGATGATATTTTAAAATCTTTGTTACGCCACCAGCAGTATTTACATATTGGGTAATAGATGAAAATTTAGGATTGCTTAAAAGATTAACTGCTAATGCAGGATCATCTTTAGCATAACTATCTATTGTAGAATATACTACTCTAAACATATCTGTATCTTTTAAGTATTCTGGTTTAATATACTTAGCTAATTCTCCTAAAGGTAGTCCTTCATTATAATTCTTAATAGCGTTACACAATTCTGTAACTCTTGTTTCTTGTTCTTCATCAGTATAGAAGTTAGTTAAATCCTCACCTCTACGAATTAAATATGGTATTAATTGTTGAATTATTAATGGTCTAACCCAGTCAAAAGATGATCTTAAATCTTCTCTTTTTAAGAAGTTCTTACCAGTTACTCCTTGTTCTCTTGTATATATAGTAAACATATCTTCATATAGATGATATTCTTCATCACCCATTTGATATACTACTTTAATACCAGCATCATTTAATTTTTTAATTATTTTTCTTGCTTCTTTTAATCTTTGGTCTAGTGTTTCATATTTAGGATCAATTAACATTCTTCTACTAGTTTGATTATGATAATAAGTAGAATATATTAATCCTTGAATATATACGGTATCTACTTTATCAGCGATAGCCATTTCTATAACATTTTTTAAATCTTCTTCACTATTATATATATTACCTATATTAGCACCAGCAATAAAAGTTATTAAAGGGAATCCTTTTTCTGCTTTCTCAACTGGTTTAAGGTGAGTTAATGGTTTTCTTGCTTTTCTTGCATCTTCAATAAATTTAGCACCAATACTGTCATAAGTACGAATATCTAGTCCTGCAGTTGGATGAATAGTAAAGTTATTATTCGCACCATGATTTACTTTTATAAACTGTTCAACATTCTTCTTAATAAAAGGATAAGCATCTTGTAATACATCAATATGAGGTAAGAATGCTATATCAATTGGGAATGTATTTTGATTAGTAGTCTTGCCAATTAATCCTTCACTAGTTAGGATTTGTTCTAGTTTAGCTAATCCTGCTGGTGTGGATATATCAACACCGGGAGCAAAGTGAACTGAACTTTGCCCTTTCTTACTAATTAAAGATTTATAACCTTTATATATTTGGGAATTACCCAATACATGATTAAATCCATTCTTTTGAATATCTGTAGATAAATAATTAACTAAATCATCATAATTAGTTCCTTTAGCAAGATATTCAGTCATAGCCTTAGCAATTGGTTCAAATAATGCTTTGTGTTCATTACTTAATTTTCCGTCAACTGCACGCATTATTATTTCTAAATGCTTTTTAGGATCATAAGTGCTTCCTTTTAAGTACTCTTCAATTCTAGCAATATTAAAGTTTTCCTCTAATTCTCTCATTGCCCTGTGAGCTAAATCATGTCTTGATGCAATTATTTCATCATATCTTTCAGTATCTTCTCTATACTTGCGCATAGCCTTTATTTTAATTCTTTTTTTATCTATTCCAGTAATATTTTCTTCTTCATTAAATACTTGAACGATATATTCATCATATTTTCTAGGATTTAAACTTTTAATTATTTCCTTATCTTCTAATCCAAATAAAGTTGCAACATATCTTTCTTTTGTATCACAAGCTTGCATTAATAATGTATTATATATGGCATTTACAATATTATTAGTCTTTCTATCAAAGAATAATAATGTTGGTTTATATCTACTGTTATGTGCAGCATAACCAGCGAGGGATGCCATTACGTAGAATCCTCCAACTTGACTAATCATAACCGGTGAATGTTTATCGGCTTGTAATTCAGCAAAATAATTGCTTAATTTATTAAAATCTTCAGATGAACACAATTTAATTTTCTCATCTGTAATTTTTAAATCAGTATCACTATATGTTTTTAAAAATTCTGTCAACTTTTTTTGTTTAAATGTCTTTTTATTCTTTACTTCTTCAGTTATTTCTTCCATTACTCTACCCTCCATCGTATTAATTATCTCATACATTAGTTATATATTACAATCTTTTTCGTACTAATCTTTGATTAGCATCCCTTACTCCACTGCTCTGCCATTCATACCAATCATCTGTATAATTTCTGGCATAATAAAGAGTATTAGGATAACTACCCGCAAGATTATAATAATCACTTGTTATTCTTTCTTTAGAATATCCTTTTGTATAACCTAAATCCTTCGATAAGAAAGAATCTTTATTCTCAATAAATTTAATAACACTGTCTTTATTCTCGGCATCACTATTAGTAAGTACACGCATATATCTAGCATATTTTTCTATTAAAGAGTTATCTGCAAATAAAACTTCTCCATATATTATTGGTAACCATCTTTTTAAAGAATAAGTTATATTAGGAAAAAAGTTACAACCTTCTTCTGGTAACGCAATTGATTTAGCAGCATCAAATCTAAACCCATTTACTCCTAAATCAATATATTCATTTAACATAGCAATTATTTTTCTTTGGACAATGGGATTGTTGGGATCTAATCCAGGTAAACCCAAGCAATAATTAATTACTTGATATCTATCATCCCAGTTACTTATCTGTATTTTTTCTTTAAAACATTCTCTACTAGCTAGTAACTCCGGATCACTATCTGGATGAGGTTCTAAAAACTCAGTATCACTTTTATTAGCAACATGATTTATAACAGCATCAACTACTATATTAATACCATACTTTCTTGCTTCTAAACATAAATCATATAATTCTTCTTTAGTACCTATCTTATTGCCTATTTCAAAACCTAAAGGTTGATATAATAACCACCATCCATTAGTACCATCTTCTTTATTCCTTTGTAAGGGTGATACTTGTACTGTATTAAATCCTTGTCTTTTAATAATAGGCAATAATCTTTTTACATCTTTTAATGGACAATCAAATAAACTTAATATCCTATTCATATAATACCTCTATTATCATTTTATCATAAATAAAAAAAAGGAATCAATGATTCCTTTTATAACATCTTCTTCCTCCATATATCTATTTTTTCATTCAATGAATATTTAGTATTAACTAAACTAGAAGATGGTAATAATTCATAATTAATTATTACATTATTATCTTTCATATATTTCTTTAATGATTTTTCTGCTTTTTGGCCATTAATAAAAATTTTTTGAATATTACTATTTTTGATTAATGAAATTAAATCATTATATACTTCTTTCTTAATATTTGAATCTAAAGATCCTTCTCTATCAGCGCACTTTATTACATCCCATACAGCAATATTATGCCTTTTAAGAAAATTTAATTTATCATTATAAGAATTAAATATAATATCTTCTTTATATATTTTTTTTAATATTTTCCAAAAATGATTACTTGGACTATAATAATATTCATTATTTTTTATTGATGATACACCAGGTAAACTACCAAGTATCAATATTTTTGAATTTTTATCATATATAGGTTCTAAACCAGTAGTCATAATATCACCTAGTAAATATTATAACATATTTAATTATTAAAAAGATATTTGCTCTCTTCAGGGGGTCCGCCAGTCCGTTCGTTTTATACCTGTGACAATAGTCTAAATCCCTTATAAATAAAGGGATTTTTATTTTCTAAAATTTATAGAAGTTTATAATAATTTAAAAATTGGTATAGGTAAAAGTATAGGTAAAAAGAAAAAAGCCAGGTATGGATTTTCCATATCTGGTTATTATTATTTGTAATAATTCATCATTTCATAACAATTTCTTATTATATCTTTTGTAATTGCTACTTTTTCTTTATTATCTGTTGTATTTTTTAATTTAAGAATTAATTGTGTAACTTTATCTTCTAAATTTGAAGATTCAAAACTACTTGGTGTCTCATCAATAATAATTGGTGTTGCACCATTATTTGAATTTTTATATTCAAGAAAATTAATATAATTACCTACAGCAGCAGTATTAATATGATTTCTTTTGAATGTAATAGTATTAAAACGATCATTTTGTCTTAATGTTTCAAGAATATTTTTAACCTCATCAGCATCATAATATTCATATATAGACTTATCCAATATACCATCATTAATTGCGTCATCAGATGTATAATCAATGACATCTAAATATTGAACAACACTATTTTCATTTAATTTCTTAACATTTAACATATAATTTCTAAATTCATCTTTTATTTGTTCATGTTTCATATTAATAATCTCCCTTTTTATTGTTGGAAATATGTAATTTTTTCCATCTTTTTTTTCAATTACAATACTAGAAAAAATGGCAACAACTATTCCCCTAAATAATTTTACACGTTCGTCATCATTATTAAATCTCAAATAAGATCTACCTGAAGGTCCTTCTTCAATATTTGCTTTAGCAAAACCTAATTCAAAATTTGAATTATTGGATAAATAATATTCTCTATAATTATAATAATCCTTTAATTCACCATGAAAATCATTTTTATCATAATTTTTTAGAATTGAATCTAATTCATTAATATATTGTTTAGTTTTATTAATATCTACAACAAAAATAGAATTATCACAATTTAAATAATCAAGAACCTTTTTAGATAATTCTAAATTAGTTGATAAGAAATAACTAGAAGTTGAACTAACACTAGATTCTTTTGATTTTGATAAATCCGAATAATTATAAATTGATGAACCAATAGATTCCGTATTGCTAAGATTTATTCTAATTTTATTATCATCAAACACTACAGCCATAATTAATCCTCACTTTCAACTAACAACTAAATCATAATTTAATTCTAAATTAATTTGTTCATAATTAACTTCGTCTTTTGAAATAACTAATTCTTCAGTTGAATCAAATACACCTGTTTTTATTATTTGCTTTAAAACGGCTAACATAACATCAACAACTATACTATTTCCTGCTTGTTTATAGATTTGAGCACGAGATACAACTATTTTAAAATCATCACTATATCCCATTAAGCGTAATGCCTCTCTTTCAGTAAGCATTCTTAATTTATCTTCTCCGCCTTTATCAGTCATGTAATTATCCACACCAGCTCTATGTCTATTTCCCATTGTAGATAATACAGTTCTAGCAACATCCAAATCATATTTAATGCTTGTTTTAAAAGTCTTAGTTCCTGGAGTTAACACATACTTTCTAACTAAGTCTGAAAGGACATATTTATCATCAATTCTAGAAGGATCAAAAGTTGATTCTATTATATTAATATTCCCATCTTCATCGTATTTAAAATTTCCAAATTCGCATCTAGATTCTAGGAATTGTTTCATACTGAATTTTAAATCAACAGGTATTGGATATGTAAATTTTTCTTTCACACTAATATCATTTCTAATTCCAACAACAAACACTCTTCTCCTGTTTTGGGGTATACCATAATCTGCTGCATTTAAAATTTGCGGTTCAGTTATTGTATAATTCAATGATTTAAAAATTCCTTTTATGATATTCCATGTATTACCTTTATCATGAGTAGTCAATCCTCTAACATTCTCATAAATAAATACTTTTGGATTAACTTCTTTAACGATTCTAGCATATTCATAGAAAAGAGTTCCTCTAGCATCATCTAAGCCGCCTTTAAATCCAACTGTTGAGAATGATTGACATGGTGAACCTCCAACAAGTAAATCGACTTGATTTGCATAATCAGTTCCATCCAATAAATTAATATCTAAATGAAAATCATCTTCCGATATTTTATCTCCATAATTTGCTAAATAACTTTGTTTAACATAATTTTGTTTTCTACTTCCGTTGGCATATAATTGATCAACATATTTCTTTTTTTCGATTTTTGAATCCATTGCTTGAATTTTTTTGAATTCAGTTTCATGATCATAGCTTATTTCAACGTCTCCATTATCACAAGCAAAAACAATATCATAAGGAGTTCCATTTCTCTTTAGTGCTTGTTCTATAGAACCAATTCCACTAAATAATGTGGCTAATCTTATCTTTGATGTATTAATATTAATACATGTTTTCTCTTCAAAAACTCTAGTATCAATTAAATTAGGAATCAATTTTTCAAAAATATTTACTACAATGCTATTTCCAGATTGACGGTATCTCCATACATCAGGAACAGTATCAGGAAATTTGAAATTATTAGAAAATCCCATTAATCTTACACATTCATAAGGTGTTAACTTTCTTGTTACTCCAAGTTCACCATTGAATTCACCAACATATGCTTTTGCCATTATTTTATCATTGTTTTTTACTTCATCTAACTTTTTAAATACAAATTCACCATTCCAATTGAATTGTTGATTTGCTTTTTGACATTGCATAATTTTTGAATTAATTTGTGCTCTATTTTTATATATAGGATTTGTTACAAACTCAAATCCTTTTTTTCCTAAATAATATTTAGCATCAACTTCATTATCCAAAAAATCAGCTACAGTTTTTTCCAATTCAACTTCTTCAGGAAATTTAAAATCATTGTGTTCTATATCATTTCTAATTCCAATAACAAATAATCTTGGTCTATTTTGTGGTATTCCAAATTTATTAGCATTTAATATTGGATCTTTTCTAATATATATGTGGTAATTTAATTCATTGAAAGTATTTTTTACTGTTTCCCATGTTTTACCATGATCATGATTTAACATGCCTCTAACATTTTCAAATATAAATGCTTTAGGTTGAGCTTCTTTAATAATTCTAGCATATTCATAGAAAAGAGTTCCTCTAGTATCGTTAAAGCCTCCTCTTTTACCAATAATTGAGAATGATTGGCAAGGAGAACCTCCAACAATTAGATCAACATTTCCTTTATATATACTTCCGTTTAAAAATCTTATATCTTGATAAAAATCATCGTCACTAATTAAATAATTATTCTTATATGACAATTCCATATAATTTGGCTTTTTTAAATTAGAATAAAGATTGTCTATATATTTTTTTATTTCAATAGGTGACATATCTTTTATATCATTTTTAATATCATCAATATCAATATCTAATTCACGTTCGCCATTATCACAAGCAAAAACAATTTTATGATCAATGTTTTGCTTTTGAAAAGCCTGCTCTACAGCCCCGATGCCACTAAATAATGTACCAAGCTTTATCATACTTTAACCTCCCTAAATTAGATATATCGTTGTAAATCTAACTAAATACATTATACCATTATTATTCCCCTTTGTCTGCAAAATACGCAAAAAAACAAATATTATTTAATTAATATCTATTTTTACGTTCTCATAAGGTAATCCATCTAAATCAACAGTATATACTAATCCAGAAATATTTTCAGGAATCTTTCCATCTATAAATGTATCATCAGTTATTTTTGGGAATTTATCGTCGATTAAATATTTTCTTATTTCATCAATCTTATAACATTTATCTCTAACATCTGAATTTAAATCATTTATCTTACTCCTAATATTAGACATATTATAATTTAAATTCTTCAAATCATTCAACACTGAATTTATTGATACTCCTGATGTAGATTCTTCTAATCTTACAAAATACAAATAAAGTGGATTATTATTTAATCTTTGTAATTGATATTTACTATGAATTTGAATAAGAGATTGGTATCTCATTATTGTTGTCTTTACTTCAATATTAGAATTTGATGTTTCTATATCATGGCTTCCTTGAGAAGTCATCGTAGCATCTTGTCCATCTTTTAATAATTGTTTTAATATAATTAATTCCCCAAGATAAGGATATATATTTGATTCAGTAGCTTTATTGCCAATTAATAAATTCCATTCATCAACCCATGTTTGTGGATTATCTTGTATTTGTTTTCTTTTTTCACCATTTTTTCCTGGATCCAAAAAGTCTATACATAGATTTGAAAATTTATTAATATCAAAGGCTTGATCAGTAACCAATTCTAGCATATGGAATATCCTTCCATTTGTAGATTTTTCTTTTACAAATAATTTTATATTTTCAAAGCTATATTTAAAATCTTTATACTTAGAATCAATTTCAATACCTACACCTTTATAATTAGAATCGCTTACAACATAACCAGTATATTCATTTGATAAAGCTGTTAAAATATAAAACTTATCTCCTTCTATTATATTAAAAACACTTCTAATTTCATCTCTTAAAAAATCTTTTTCTATCATAATATCTCTCCAAACAATCTTGTAACATATCCTTCTATTCCACCATTAACTAAATATGGATCTATTACTTTTACTCTTGCATTATTTAAAACTAAAACATTTCTAAATTTATCTCCACTTACTTTATTTTGTGATTTACACTTCATTATTTCTCTATACAATTCAACCCTATATCCCTGTCTTCCAGAACGATCAACTAATTGCAAAATTGTATCAGTATTATTACATGGATCAAGAATAATATTTTTAGCATTTTCAAGACTATCTTGATACATTGAAAGATGAATAAACCACCAAATTCTTTTTAAATAAAGTCTATTTGATTTTTTATAAAAAGCATCATCATTTTCACCTATTCTACTTTTAACAATATCAGGAATAACATGAATTTGTATATATCTCCATATAGAATCATTAGAAGCATCATGTTCCCTTAAATAAAAATTATTTTTTGAAAGTATTTCATACAATTTTAAGCCAAAATAACAATCAAATTTATATTTTTCTAAAACTTCACCATTTTCTATTTTGCATATTTGAAATAAACTATCATATGCTTGTTTTAACTCATTTCTTAATTCTAAATATGAATTATCACACTCGGGTTCACAACTACCGTTTACGATAATTCTTTGATAATCATCATAGGCTTCGTTTTTATTTAAATTTTTCCATTCCACTCTAATCACCTACTTCATTATTCCATCTAAACCAATCAATATTTTTTTATTTAATAAAATTGGGTTATCTAAAACTTGTTTATCAATATTAAAATTTTTTATAATGTATTGCAAAAATAGTCCTATAGAACCATCAACATAGATATCATCTTGATATAGATCATTTTTCTCGTTATCATTTAAACTTATAATTATTTGAGAAAAAAATGATGCTAATATTTCTTTCCACATTGCTTTATTTTCTAATGTAATATCCTGGCTTCCAATTTTATCAAAATCGTTATGCAAATAATTTATATTTAAACATAAATTATTTTGACAAAAAGCATCATTTAAATCATCATAATTCAAATCTACATACCATAATGGTTCATCACTGCTTGCAACAACCCTGATAGGGAAAATAGATCCAGTTCCTTCAAGATTTATGATTGCACTGTAGATATTTCCTAGAACAGTACCATCAATTGATGCAAAAATATTAGATTTTGTTTTTGCATCTTTAACATATAAATTAATAGAAATAAATAATTTATCTGCTAGTGCACCTACTGGAAAATTAATATCATAAATAATGCTAGATTGACTATCACTTATACTAAATTCACCAATTGGTTTTGTAATGTTTCGCTTAGATACAATAGAATAAGCATTTAATGATACACCAATTATTGTATCATCTAATGCAATTCTTGAGTACTCAGATTCTTTTCCAAATAAACAACCTATATTTTCAACATTTACACACCCACGTATGCATAAATTATTTTTAGTAATACTGTAATTATCATCACTAGATGATAAATAATATTCTTCACTATCATCAAGTAATTTTTCTAAATTTAGTTGAAAATTGTTATTATCAATTAAATATGATGCACTAAAACTATTTTTGATATTTAAGTGGTTAATAATATTATCATCTAAGGTAATAAAACTTTCTAACACATTATTCATTATTCACCACTGCTCCTTTTTGATATTATTAAAGATATAGAAGGATCAATTACTATATAATGAATTTTTCCTGTAAGTTCTATTATATCTTCTCTATCCAATGATAATTTAAATCCATAATTAAATTTATTATCTAATGAAAGCCATTCAAAATTTATATTTGCAAAAGAATCATCAAATGCAAAGAAATGATTAATACTAATAACTCCATCTTTAGTGACAATATCATTAATCTCAATAGACATAGTATCAATTGGGAATGTATCATCAATCCATTTATTAGCTGATATTGATTCTCCTTCTGATGCAATTTCAAATTCGAATTCAATCTTTTTATCATTTGGTTTTAAATATATTTTAAACTCTTTTATGAAACTTGAATCATTATCAATTTTTAAATTTCCAAATTCAAATTTTGTCTTACTAATGGTTCTCTTTTTAGGTGGTTCACCAACTGGTGGTTTAACAACAACCGTAGGTCTTTTTCCAAAACCTTTTTTTGGCAAAAACATTGAAGCAAGTTTTTGATTTAATGCAGTTCCAATATTTATCTTAGGTTTATCTTCAATTATCTTATTTCTTCTATTAAACTCATTTCTAATATTTCTTTGAATTTTTTCAACAATTCTTAACTTACTTGTATCTACTTTTTTACCATCAGGAAAAGTATATTCTAAATTATCATTCCAATCGCTATGTTCTGCTCTTTCACTCGCCCTAAGATAGTCCTCAATCGAAATTTTTAATTGTGAACTATTTCCATTTATATCTGTATAAACTACAGCCATAGTATTATTAGAATTAGGTATAAATAAGCATATTAAATATTTTTCTGGATCATTATTAATTATTCCATTTGTCCATGCTTCATTTATATCATATTTTAATATCATACCTGGTGTTCTACAAAAGCCAATTATTATCCTAGAATCATTTTCTTCTTTACGATTACTGATTTGTGTAAATGGTGAAGGATTATTTCCAAATTCCTCCATTCTTAAATCTTTTTTAGATAAATAACTATAATATAATCTTCCAGCAAAAGATCCATTATTAAATATTCCATTTAATTTAATTGGAAAAGATTGTACTTCCTCATTTGCTTCTTCATCATTCAAATACATATTATACATTTTTTGATACATACTAAATACAGGATACATTGATTGAAAATATTTCATTTCACCATTTATAAATAATGTAATATTTGGTGTTGCTTTAGCATTACAATATCTAGTTGGATACCATCTTTGACAAGCTATTTCTAAATAATCGCTTATTGACTTACACCAATGTGGAATATCAATATTTGGATCATCAATAGTAGTAGGAATTGTTTCATTCAACAATTCCTTTTCATTTATAAAAGGAATAATAATACATGTTCCTGTATCATCATTTTCATATGGTTTAATATCAAAAATATTTAAAAATTCTACAATAGTATCATGATCAGTAATCGGATATAATTCATTATCAACTTTTTTACCCCACCAAGCTATTCCAGTATGATTATTTTCTTGATATTCATATAATAAACCTGAATTATTTTTTTCGTTTTCAATTAAACTAGTCATTAATCTTTCAACATAATTACCAGATTTCGGATTTTTAATTCGCGTATAATAAATAACTAATCCTACACCCAATCTAAAATACGTTGTTTTTCCATAACCCCAAGAACCACCAGCATCATCAATTTTATTTGATTTTCCGACATTTCTAACTAAGCTAAGGAATTTTCCAATATCTTCTCCATGTTGCATTTTATATTCAGTATAGTTAGTATATCCCTCTAAACCAGTTGTGTTATAATCTCTTATTGAAATAAATTGTCTATTATCGTGTTTAGTAAACATTAATTTTGATCTTATTTGTGGATAACAATCTATCAATTTATTAAAATTAAAATCTCCACAATTAATTTCTTCTCTAACACTAGATATATTTTCTAATCGAGCATCTATTGAATTTTGAACAGCTTCTCTTATAAACATATCTAAAGTTGGAATTTCAGATGACATTCCTTTTAAAATACTAGAACCAAGATATGTCATCGCTCCATCTTTTAAATCTTCATAATCAAATTTCACACTAATCACCACTTTCAATTAAAATAGATACTCTTTTTACTGTGTCTTTAGATGGCTTTCCAGGAATATAAATGTACATACCAACTATATTTGCATCCATATTTATCTTTTCTCTAGAATCAGGTATATTTACTGGTTCTGAGTTACCATTAATTACATATAAAACCATTAATGGTTTCAAAAGTTTAGCTCTCTCATCCAATTTTAATTTTTCGGTTTTAACTTTTGATAAATCAACATTTGGCAAATCACTGATAATATCATCAGGTCTTCTTAAAACTTTTACATTAAAATATGAATCATTTGGTTTAGATTTTACTTTCGAACGAGTAGCCATATTAATGGAATATTCATTATTTTTACCAAAAGACCATAAACCAGCTTCCGACTTATCCAAACCACTAACAACAATATTCCACTTTTTATATTTATCTAAATTTTGATTTATCCAATCACAAAATGCTTCTATATTATTAAAGAATGAAGACTCAGCGCAAAATTTAAATTCTTTTAAGAAGTTATTTTCAACTAAAGAAAAATCAATATCTTCAATTAACATATTACTCTTCATTGTGTATGATGTTTTAAACTCACCCAATGATGATAAGAAATCCTTTGTGATTTGTTCATTATTCTTTTGTACTGCTAAATCATCATCAAAATATGTAGTTTGAGAACTTACACCTGAATAGTCCATTTCAACAGGAACCATTGATTGAGATTTAGATTTTGAAGTTAAAATCATTTTTGTAAATGAATTGGCTGTTTTAATATATGGTCCACAATCAATTGGATTTAATCCAGCTTCATACTTTTGTAAATCTTTTCTCAAATCATATTCAATATTTGTAATTTCTTCAAATTTTTTCCATGAATCAGTATCAAGCCAAATTCTAGGAACCAATTCATAACCAATGCGATATCCAAACCATCTACCCATTTGCATTAATGTATCTACTTGTCTTACTTTTCTACAAAAATATGTAGAAGTTAATCCTTCAATAGTTAATCCTCTAGATAAAGTATCTCCACCAACTATTATAAATCCAGTAGCAAAATCTATATTATCTTCTTTTTCAGGATATGATAATCTCGCATACTCATCATCTTTCATCCAAGAATTAGGTTTGCAGTTATCAATTACTAAATGTAATCCTCTTGTATAAACTAATTTATTTTTATCATCAATTTTAGTAAATCCAACATTTGATTGAATTATCTCATCAATATAAACTTTTAATCTTGCAAATTCAGGATAATCTGAATTATTTAAATTTGGATATTTAGGTAAAACTTCACCAAATTGTTTAGAATCTAACATATTTGTTTGTTTATAATAAACTTTTTCACACATTTCTAACAAATTGTTCTTATTAGAATTTATCCATTTTTTTATAGCGTTTGCTATATTTTCATGGCATTGAGTTTTTCTATCCGTATGAATTAACATACTTACAGGCTTATTTATTTTTTCATATCTAAATATTGCTAGTGAATTGATAAACCAGCATATTGAATCTTGCAAAGATTTTGGTATAGAAGAAATATTTCCATCATTCAATTCTTTAATTTCTTCTAAATCATCATCAGTAATCTCATTTATAATATTTAAACCATCAGACGACTCAACTTCATCTTCATCAACAAATCCATATATTTCTTGAGAACCAATATATTTGTTAGATTTAGGAAGCATATAAATAAAATCTTTAGGGTAAATAGATTGTAATTCATTTAAAAAGTTACCATATGGAGTTGCAGTATAACCAATGTAATTCATAGCACCAAATTCATCGTTATGATCGTCAATTAATTCAGTAATTAATGCATTAATTTTTGATCGTTCATCCTTTGATATTTTACATGTATTTAAACTAGCTTGATCAGCCTCATCATCTATTAATAATATTTTTGCATTTTGTAATGCAGGTTTTCCAGCAGATAATAACCAATCCTTAAGATCTTTTAATCTTTTAGAATTTTTTAAACATACAAGAACAACCTTCTTACCACTATTTATTAATCCCTCATATTTTGAAGATTTTAAATCTTGATTAAAAGCCCAATTTACAACACCAGCCTTAGCATATTCAATATCATCTCTAAGTCTATTTGCATTTTGAACTCTTAAATTTTCAATCGTACCAGTTAACATAATGAAAGTATTCCATCCAAAATCCGCAGCCATTGATATTAAACTTTCTATACTAGTTGTTTTACCAGATTGAACATATCCAACAACCATTCCTTTTATGGAACCTGTATTTGAATTAGTTGATTGAGATAAACTGTTTATAATTTTTAGTGTTCCTTTTGATAAAGCATCTAATTCTTCAATCGAATAAATATTTTTTTTACTTAACTTATCATATAAATTATACCAGGCAGATCTAGGATCAGTAGGAACTTCATAATGACTTTTACCAGTTCCACCTTTTGTTATTATAAAACCTGAATCATTAGGAATAATATTTTTTCGAAGAAGTTCAACAAAAGTAACAATATCAGCCCACTCTTCAGGATCAGTATATCCCAAATTAACTATATTAGGTAAGAACATTTTAGCTAAATCATAATTTTTTAAAGCTTCAAAGTTCTCATCATTAGCTTGATATAAAGAATTATTAATTCTTGTCTTTATATCATCATATTTAATATCACTATATTTTTTTATTTTTTCCTTAGATAAAATACCATTATCATTCATACGCATATCACTCCAAATACTCTATAAATAATTATATCATAATTTGTTGATTTTTCGTTTATTAAGTCGAATTTTGTCGAAAAAAAAGAAAAATAAGTACAATCCTAGAAATAATAAGGGAAAACTTTAAAAATTCACTCCTCTATCCACCTATATAATTCACCACTTGTAATCATATTTTAGAGTGATAAAATATAGTAAAGTAGAAAAATTTTGCTTAGACAAATACATATTAAAAATCATGGCATTTTAATAAACAAAAAGGTGGGAAAAGTTTGAGTGGACATGTAATCAATAAAATGCTAAATTTGATATAGTAGTGAAATAGTTTAAAAAGGTACGGAAAAGGATACCCAAAAGGAAGGGTAAAAAGTACGGAAAAGGACAATTGAAAGGTACACCACCAGCGTGTTAAAATTGTATTATATGAAATTAAACTAAAAAATTTCATATAGTACCAAAAACGACAATTTTCGACAAAAAGTGCAAATCCTTATAAAATAAGGTTTTGTAAGCGAAAAAGAACAAAAAAAGAACAAAAAAAACACTGAAAATCACCTGAAAAAAGACCGAAAAAAACCTATAAAAAACCTGAAAAATACATGGTAAATGGACTTCCTTTTCAATTTTCAATATGTTAAAATATCTATAATAAGAAAAAAATATCGAAGAAGATGGAATTACATCTTCTTTTTTGTTATCGCAAGAATTTGGAGGTGAAAATTATGTATAAAAATATACGGCCCATAAATAAACCATAATTACTGGTTGAAATATAAAGGATTCATATTTATTTGAATCCATGTATAATCCCAAATTTTGCAAGTGCAAAATAAGTTTGATATCACAAGAAAGTCTTATTTATAAGGCTTTTTTTGTTGTGGTGATATCAATCTCTTATGCTCTTACATAATCAGTTATTAAAAATAGCTAATGAGTGTGATAGATAGTCCCATACGTGGGATATATAAAGGAGGTGATTCTATGAATAAAAGAAGAACTCATATATCAGTTGCTTTAGATATTGATGATCAAATTCAAGAATATTCTGAATTAAAGAAAATCAATTATTCAGAAGCAGTAAGTCAATTAGTATCACTAGGTTTAAATAATATGAATCTAGTTAAAACAATTGATAGAAATAATTCTTTACTAAATAGAATTTATTCTAAGAGTTGTTATATTGTTGCCCTACTTGAACAAATCTATTCAGATTTCGAATGGGACAAAATAACTAATCCAAAAGAAAGTAAAGCATTAAATAAATTCAAATCTAAAATGAATAAATACAAATTAGAAGACTAAGGTGGTGATAAAATGCATAGATATGTTGTTAGATTAAGAAATGATGTATTTAATTTATTAAAAACAGAAGCTGAATCAAGAAATATAAGTATTAATGATTTTATGACTTATTGTATTGAAGTAGCATTAGCTGAATATATGAATGAATCAGCTGAGGCATTTAAAGATTCAGTTAAAGACAAAGCAATTCAAAAAGAAAGGAATAGATTAAAAAATGAGCAAGAGTCATGGGAAACTGTATTATGATCTATTAAATGATAATTTGAGTAAGAGCACGATTGTGCTCTTTACTCTTTTATTATCTAATGCTAATCAAAAAGGATATGCATTTGGATCAAATAAATATTATGCAGAAAAACTTAAGTGTTCAACAAGAACTATCTCTACCCTAATTAGAAATTTAGTAGATAAGAATTATATAACTGTTGAGCATCCAAAAAGTTTTAGAAGAAAAATATATATTAGAAATAAATTTCTATCATAGTAGAAATATGATTCTAACTATATAGAATAAAAAGACTAACATAATAAATAAATATAATATAAAAATATAATAGTTATACAAAGGCCTTAGTAAAAGGTAAAGGAGGTTTCGGTATGAAAGATTTAGTAGACTATATAAAATATCATGGACATATTACAAGTATTAGAGATAATATTGATAAAGACTATATCTGGTTTGATATATGTCAGAAAGAACCATATAAGGATAAAAATGGTGTGGATAGGACTAACCTATCCTTTTTTAGTGCAAGAATGTATGTTGAGTACACTTACAAAATTGAATTAAGAGTTGGTAAAGATGTTTATGTAGAAGGAATACCTAAAGGTTATGTAGATAAAAATGGTCATAGACAAAACTATATCCATATCTTAAAAATAAATGATTTAGAAGTTAATAAAGAACCACCACTTTATGGTGATGGATATTGGAATGGACAAAAAATAGAAAGTGAAGAAGCTTCACTAGAAGAACAAGCATATATGCAAAGATTGATCGATGAAATCACAGGGGGTGAATAATATGAATGCTGAAGAAACTTTAAAACTAATAACTAAACAATGGTGTAACCTAGCTGATTTAATGAAGCTATTAGGTTGTGGAAGAAATAAAGCATTAGACGTAAAAAAGCAAATAAAAGATAAGTTAATTGATGAAGGATATTTTATTCCTGGTAATGACTTACCTATGCAGGCTGTTGTTGATGTTTTAAAAATTGATATCGATAGATTAGAAAAAATAATTAATTTATCAAAATAAGCAGAATAAAAAAATAAAAAATGCTATACTAGTATTGTCACAGGTAATACGAACGTATAGCTAAAATAAGGAGGTATAAAATGGCTGTACGACAATTACCAAAAGAAAAAGCTACCAAAGATGGTAGACGTTGGTGTTTCTATGACAAGATTAAAGTTAATGGTAGAACTAAAACATATATGTCTAAAAGTTATATGACTAAAAGTGAAGCTATAAAAGCTGAAAGAGATTTCTTAGTAGGATGTGAGACTAAAGAAATAAATATAACTAATATGACATTTAAACAACTATATGAAGAATTCTATGAGTATAAAAAAGATAAAGTTAAAGCTACTACTCTAAGATCATATAGAAGAAATATTAAACAATTAAGTGAGTTCTACGAATTAAAAATCAAAGATATAAGACTTGATCATTATATTCAATGGAGAAAAAGAATTGGTGCTTTAGATCAAAGAGATAAAACTAAGAATGGTTATTATAAACTATTAAAGACTCTTCTTAACTATGGTACTAAATGGCATGATTATAATTTTACTTCTATTTATAATAAAATGGAAAAGTTTAATAATCCTAATAAACCACCAGAAGAAATGAAATTCTATACATGGGAAGAATTTAAACAATTTATATCAGTAATTGATGATATAAAATGGAAATCACTATTTGAAATTCTTTACTTTTGTGGATTACGTAGAGGTGAATTAAGAGGTCTTAGTTGGGATAATATAGATTTCTTTAATAAAGAAATATCTATAGTTAAAAATGTTGTTCAAGAAGGAGATTCACGACAATATATATTAACTACTCCTAAAACTAGAACAAGTACAAGAACCCTACCCGTTCCAGATAAAGTTATGAATGATTTACATGACTTATATCTTAGAGAAAAGAAACAATATGGCTTTAATGAGAAATGGTATATATTTGGTGATAAAGAACCTCTATCAGCTCATATATTAAGACATACAAAAAACAAATACACTCAACTAGCTGGAGTTAAACAAATTAGAATTCATGACTTTAGACATAGTTGTGCATCAGTGCTAATTAATAATGGTGCTAGTATAATGGTTGTAGCCAAATTCTTAGGTCATGCCAAGATTGATGAAACACTAAATACATACTCACATTTATTTAAAAATAAAATGGACGAAATTGTCCAAACTATGAATAATTTAGAATAAAAAAAAACTTCTACCTATACCACTAATATAGGTAAAAGTATAGGTAAACTCAGTTTTTACAATTTAGCAAATCGTCTAAAGCCTTGTAATTACTGGGTTTACCAAAAATTTTTAATCGGTTCCGCTCTTTGCAGGGGGAAGAGAGCATAAAAAAAGGACTTAAAAGTCCTTTTTAATTTAATATAATCATTTTATTTCTAAAGTCTTTTACTAATTGAATATCACTTGCTTGATTATCTGGATCATTTATATACCAATTATATATTTTATCATTTGTATCATATGTATTAGCCATTGTAGTAAATCTAGGATTTATAGATGAACCTGATAAATTATCATGGAAACGAGTTCTATTTAATAAACCAGTAAAATATGATAATTCATAGTCTTCTAATTTATCTTCACGACTTACTCCTAACAAACCTTCTAAGAAATATGCAAGTGTACCAGTTCTATCTGTTCCAATTGCGCAATGAAAGAAAATGCTTTCATCACTAACTACATCTTGCATTGCCATTGTTATAGCATCTCTAAAGTCTTGTCTATCAGATTCACTTTGATCAAATTTATAATTAACTATTGATTTGTATTTATATGTTCCAACATGTGGATCACTATTATTACCTCTTAAATCTAATTCTTCAGATATTCCTAATTTAGCAAGTTCAGTTGCTCCAGTTTGACTTTCTATTTTAGCGCCTCTATATAAGATACCATATTTTAAAGTTCCACTATGAGTTCCTAAATCATCAGTATAAGTAGCATTTAAACCACCTAAATCACGAACATTTCTAACAGAAGTCTTAATAGTTCTTCTAGTACCATTTGCTTTAACAAGACCATATATACTTGAATCACTTGCTAGTTCCCAATAATATGTTTGTCCAGGAATCATATTATATATAACTCCATCTGTTGAAGTCGTATAACTAACAAGACTACCTTTAGTTTTATTTATTTCATCTGATTCATACACTTTAACTTCTGCATTCGTACCAGTGTCATAACCTAATGATTGATCACAAAGTACTGAAGTAGATGTTGGTGTTGGACAAGATTGATATTTAGGTCCATTACATTCAAAACAACTATAATTATTAAAATTAGTATCCATATTTGTTTGGAATGTTGAAGTATCTGTTAACCAAGTACTTACACTACTATAATATGTACTCATTGCATTATTATCCATATTGAAACTAACTACATCCGGATTTACTATATAATTCCATTTAGCTATAAATGTTTCATTTTTATTAATAATAGTTGTCTCAGTTACTTGTGTAGTCCAACTATCATCCGTATACCATCCAACAAATTCATAGTTTTCATATGTTCCTTCTGGAAGTTCTCCAACTACTCTTCCATCCCCTACTTCTTTAGTAGTAAATGATAAAGTTCCACCATTACCATCAAATGTAACTGTACGTTTTATAATATATCTTGCATGGAAAGTAACGTCTTGTGTGATTTTTGTATTTTCATTTATTTGAGTTCCACCACTTGACTCAGTGAACCAGCCAACAAATATATATCCTTCTCTTGATGCTGTTGGAAGTTCTCCAACTGAAGAACCAGGTGTAACAGTTTTTGAAGTGAAAGAAGCGACTCCTTCATGAGCATTAAAATCAACTGTAAAATCACTATAATCTATATAATCAATATAACCATCCATCATAGTATATGAAAATTCTATTACTGGTCTTACTGAGCTTCTAGCATCATTTTTTACTGTAGTAACTTTTCTAGTTCTTGAATCAATTCTATAATTAGAATTATTTATTTTTTCCATCCATATAGCTGATCTACCTAAAGTATTAGATTGGAAACGGCTATTTTCCATAAAATATTGACAATTATTTAAATATCCATCACTTGTACTCCACTCACCACAAGCAGCTACTACATCATCTTGTTTTATATATCTTGAAACATTGCCTTCAAATGGAACAAGTGCTGGGTTTGACCAAACTGTTGAATCTGGTAACCATTCTTTTCCATCATCATATAGATAAATCTCTCTTTCAGTTGAATTATCAGTTCGTCCATCCTCATCAAAGCTTGTAGAATAAACTAATACTGCTGTATCTATTGAACCACTAGTATTTTTTCTTATAAAGTAGAATCTTTCAGTATCTGGATCAAAAGTTCCATCATTATTAACATCACAATCGTATGCATCTCCGGAAACAGGACTACCAGCACCTGGTATATTACCATATGTTATAGTAGAACCATTTGTATATCCAGCATTAAGACATCCTGTATTACTTGCTTGATTACATGTTTCAGTATGTAATGTTCCTTCTTGGGCTTTTTTACATAATACTTTATCCCAATGAGCAACAAATGTAGTTGTATCTGTAATTATTGTTTCATCACTTATTCTAGTAGTACCATCTTCTGTATACCATCCAACATAGTTGTAACCTTCTTTTTCTGGTATTGGTAATGATCCAACTGCATAATTTTCTTCAATAATTCTATCTGCAAATGTTCCACCACCATCAGAATTAAATGATACAGTACACATTATTGGATTAACTGTTACATTAACAGTTTTCTTAGCATGTGATCTTACACCTTCAATTGTTATTGTAGTATTTCCTTTTGATGCACCTGTTACTTTACCAGTTTCATCAACTGTTGCAATACTATTATTACCTGAGGTGAATGTATATTCTTCTTCTACATTAGATACTGTTATTGTTTGATTTTGTAATCTTGTAACAGTAATACTTTCTGGTGAAAGTGTTGCTAGTGACATTGATTTTGACCAATGTGCATAATAAGCTATATTTCCTGTAACTAATGTTGTAGTTTCTATCTTAGTTCCACCATTTGATAGAGTAAACCAACCATCAAATAGATAACCATCTTTTACTGTCTCTGGTAAATTACCTATTTGAGTATTATAATCTTTTGTTATACCATCTACATCTACTCCACCTTGTGCATCAAATGAAACTGTATATTGTTTTATTTGATATACTGGTTCTATTATTGTATTTTCAGTTATATTAAATACTAATGGATTATTTGTAGAATCATTTGACCATTTAACAAAATCATAATGTGCTCTATTCTTAGCTGTTAAAGTTATTTCTGTTTCATATGGATATTTATCTTCTGTAAATGTTGTTTCTACATATTCACTACTTTGTATAGTTAATGTATATTCTTTTCTTTCATATTCATAATCTATATAAGCATTACCATTAGGTAGAATAATTAATTCTTTTACTTCCGGATTTTCAAATCCAGTTTTTGATCTAACTGCTGGATAAACTTTTTCATCAGTAGGTCCAGTTAATTCTTCAACTTCTGTATCAAATGTTCCATCTAGTTTTCTATATTTATGATTTACTGTATATGGAGTATTTTGATTAGCTGAATAATGTGCTACGAAAGACTTATCTCCTGTACTTCCTTTTTCTATAGTCACTCTTGTTTGTAAATTATTTCCATTAGATCCAGTCCATCCTGCAAATGTATATCCTTCTTTAGATGGATTTATTAAATCAAATGATTCAGTTTCTACATTATATGATGTTGGGTTTCCTGGATCTTCAGCACTATCTAATTCATAACTAATAGAATATTCAATTAAATTAAACTTTGCTGTTAATATCATATCTTCTGTAAGAGGTTCATCAAAATTATATTCTTTATCTCCTACATACCAACCAACAAATTCATATCCCGCTATTACAGGATCTGCTGGTTTCTCAATTTTATCATTATAATCAACTATTATTGTTTGATTTTCACCATTTACTACTTTATTAACTAAAATTTTATCAAATAGATTAGTATTATTCTTAATTATAATAACTAAACTTGGTGATACAGCAAAAATAATAACTGGTACTAATAAAATAGCAATAAATAATAATTTAGATATTTTCTTTCTAAATACTATTAATAAAAGACATAATAAAGATACAAAAGCTGTCATATAATAAATCCATATATTATCACCAGTTTTTGGATTATTTGTTATATCAACTGATACAACATTTTCTTCTTCATCTTCTAATATAAATGATATTTTAACTTCTTTATTTTGAGTTCTTTTATTTATATCAGTAACTCCATTATTATAAGTTATTTTTAAAACAACATCTATTTCACTCTTAGGTTCTATTTCCTCATCTTTTTCATACTCATATTCATAAGTAATATTATCACTAGAATTATTATCATTTACTAATACTAGCTTATACTTTGATTTAGATGTATTTTTAATAGTTAAATTGTATTTAACATAATCATCTATTTTATGGAATGTAGTATTTGTTATTAACTCATCATTACTAAATCCTTCTATAGATGCTTCTACTCCATCAGACTTATCTAATATTGTTGCATTAGAAAGCTTAAAGAGTGGCTCTGCAGCTAATACCCTTCCTATATTAAAAACCGATACTAATAAACTGATAGCAAAAACTATCAAAAAAAATTTCCTTATTCTTTTAATTTTCATATAATACTACCCCACTATTATATAATGCTATCATATCATTTTTATATATCTATGTCAAGTTTTCATATAAATTGTGGATAACTTGATTCATTAAAACAATCAAAAAGAAGAATTATTATTCTTCTTTATTTTCGTCCTCTTCAGGGGGGTTCATAATTATCGGTTCATTTGCATTAATTTTGTGTTAAAAGGTGCTAAAAACTGTTAAAAGGTGTTATATTATGTTATATTTTGTTAGCTTATTTTGCTTTTTTCTTACCTAATTCTTACCTAAATAATCATTCTAATTATCTTCTTTGGTGTTCCCTTTAACAAACTGTTTATGTTTATTATTACAATAATTTGTATAATAAACAGGTAATTCTATTTCAAGAATATTTAATAATTTTTCATACAATTCTTTCTTAATAATTCCATCTGCCAATTCCCAAGTTTTACCAAGTTTTAAAACCATAAAACCATTATCATTTTCTTTTCTTGATTCAATAACTTTCCAATTAATATAATCGTATTTACTAATGATTTTCTTACTGATATTATTAATACTTATTTCTATATCATGAACTAAATCACAAATAACTGGCATTTCATAACCATCATAAAAATAATTATCATCTCTTCCTTTAGTAATAATATCTAATTCTAAAATACTAATAAGTATTTTTTCAATTGCCTTTATACTTTTTCTATTCATAACAATTCCTCCAAATTTATTATACCATAATAAACCAAAACTGTCAGAAGAGAGTATATAGTTTTTCAATCCCTTAAATTACAACACTTTACTATATATTATTCGTATAATCTATACTTTTAGGTAAATTTTAGGTAAGATTTTAATTACCTAATTCTTACCTAAAAACTTATCAAAAAATGGTAAGTTTGAGTACAAAATGCCTAATTTCTTATAAAAAAACGAGAGTCAATTATTCATGACTCTCTTTCAGGGGGAAGAGAGTACTTTTTTAAACTCTAACCACTCTATTTTACCTAAACATTTCTCTAGCAATTGTTAACCAATAACCATGAATAAATCGTTCATTAATTGTATTGTTTTCAAATGGCATATTATATTTATTAGCTAATTCTTTAGCATTTTTATAATATTCATCATATATTCTTTTATCTATATATAGTTTTCCACCAAAACCTGTAAAGATATAATTATATTTTTCATTTTCATAA
>JAEEGL011905443.1_pt1 | contig 34574 bp, 31 predicted proteins | sample 9134231 | NCBI WGS metagenome assembly JAEEGL01 (sample SAMN16246548, study PRJNA631951) | gut metagenome | biome: gut microbiome; feature: rumen; material: fiber-attached | host: Bos | place: Iran: Karaj | collected 2018-10
GGATTTGCGAATCACCTCGTTCTCGATGCCCGTGGCCTTGGCGGCCAGGGCGGCGGCCATGGAATTGTAGATATTGTGCTTGCCGCCCAGGGCCAGTTCCTGGAGGTAGATGTCGGTCTCTTCCTTGTCGTAACGGAGGACGATCTTGTCGTCTTTCAGGAAGGCACCCTGTTTGACTTCCTTTTCCTGGGAGAAGGGCAGCATCTTGCAGCGCAGGACGATGTTGGACAGGTGTCCCACAGTGATTTCGTCGTCGGAGTCAAAGATGAAGCAGTCGTCCTTGGTGAGGTTCCGGGTAATGTTGAACTTGGCGGCCACGTAGTTTTCCATGCGGTGGTCGTAGCGGTCCAGGTGGTCCGGGGTGATGTTGGTGATGATGGCGATGTCGGGACGGAAGTCCACGATGTCGTCGAGCTGGAAACTGGAAATCTCCAGGACGTAGTAGTCGAAGTGCTCGGTGGCCACCTGGTAGGCGTAGGACTTGCCGATGTTGCCGCCCAGGCCCACGTTGAGCCCGGCATTCTGCAGCAGGTAGTAGATCAGGGACGTGGTGGTCGTCTTGCCGTTGGATCCGGTGATGCAGATCTTCTTGGCGCTGTCGTAGCGGCTGGCGAATTCGATCTCGGACACCACGGGGATGCCCTGTTCGCGGATCTGCTGCACCATGGGAGCCGTGCCCGGAATGCCGGGGCTCTTCACCACTTCATCGGCATTCAGGATGAGCTGTTCGGTGTGCCGGCCTTCCTCAAAAGGGATCTCCCATTTGCGGAGCATCTCTGCATAGCTCTCCTTGATCTGTCCCTTGTCGCTCAGGAACACATCGAATCCTTTCACTTTTGCCAGAACGGCTGCGCCTACTCCACTTTCGGCTCCGCCCAAAACAACAACTCTTGCCATTTTCTAACGCAACTTTAACAATGCCAATGTACTAACTGCCAAAACGATCCCGATGATCCAGAAACGGACGGTGATCTTGGCCTCATGCTGGGCCGGAACGGGTTTGGGGAAGATGACCCTTCCTTCCGGCGCGGGTTTGTCCTGATAATGGTGGTGGAGGGGCGTCATGCTCCAGATGCGCCGGCCCTGCCCGTAACGCTTCTTGCTCCACCGGTAATAGCTCCGCTGCAGCAGGACCGAAAGGCTTTCCACGAAGAAAATGCCGCAGAGGAGGGGAATGAGGAGTTCCTTCCGCATCAGGACCGCGCTCACGCCGATGATACCGCCGATGGTGAGACTGCCCGTGTCGCCCATGAACACCTGGGCGGGGAAGGAATTGTACCAGAGAAAGCCGATGAGGGCGCCCACGAAGGCACTCATGAAGATAGCCATTTCTCCGGATCCGGGTATGTACATGATATTCAGGTAGTTCGAATCAATCAAGTTGCCGCCCAGCCAGGCCAGGATACCCAGCACCACGCCCACGATGGCCGATGTCCCCGCCGCCAGGCCGTCCAGGCCGTCGGTGAGGTTGGTGCCGTTGGAACAGGCGGTAATCACCACCACGATCATGAGCACGTAGATGGCCCATTTGGCATACCAGCCCCAGGCGCCCTTCACAGGCGAGAGCCAGCGGTAGTCGAACTCGTGGTTCTTCACGAAGGGGATGGTGGTCTTGGTGCTCTTCACCACGTCTTCCTGCACGTAGCGGCCGCTGGTGACGGGGGCGTCGGTTTCCAGGGTGCGCTCCTCCACGATTTCCTCCGGCACGCTCACTTTCTCCCGCACCACGATGTCGGGGCTCATCCACACCGTGAGGCCCACGATGAAGCCCAGGACAATCTGTCCCAGGAGTTTGCCTTTCTCCGACATCCCTTCCTTGCGGTGCTTGAACACCTTGATATAGTCGTCGGTAAAGCCCAGTGCGCCGCACCAGAGGGTGCTCACCACCAGCAGGATCACGTAGATGTTGGTGAGGTCGCAGAACAGCAGCACCCCCGTCATGATGGACAGGATGATGATGACCCCGCCCATGGTGGGCGTCCCTTTCTTCTGCACCTGTCCTTCCAGACCCAGGTCACGCACTGTCTCGCCGATCTGCCGTTTCTGGAGCCAGCGGATGATGCGCTTGCCGGCCAGCAGGGCGGTCAGTACGGCCGTCACCGCCGCCAGGATGGCGCGGAACGACAGGTAATGCATGAGGCCGATGCCCGGGAAATGGGCGCCGATGTGCTCCAGGTATTGGAACAGGTGGTAAATCATAGTTACAGCAGTTTGAAGGTTTCGTTCACGATTTCTTTCTCGTCAAAATGACGCTTCTCATGGCCGATTACCTGGTAGGTCTCGTGTCCCTTGCCGGCCAGCAGGATGGTGGCTCCTTCCGGGGCGGTCAGGATGGCCGTGCGGATGGCTTCCTTGCGGTTGGTGATGAACAGGGCCTTGGCGGCAGCCTGTTCCGACAGGCCGGCGCGGATATCGTCGATGATGGCGTCCGGGTCCTCGGTGCGGGGATTGTCGGAGGTGACCACCAGGCGGTCGGCCCCTTTCTCGGCCACGGCGGCCATTTCCGGCCGTTTGGTCTTGTCCCGGTCCCCGCCGCAGCCGAAGCAGCAGATGAGCTGGCGTTCGGGGGCGATGTCGCGGAGCGTCCGGAGCACATTGTCCAGGGCGTCCGGCGTATGGGCATAGTCGATGACGACGGTCAGGTTCCGCGGTCCGCGCAGGTTTTCGAGCCTTCCGGGGGCCGATGCCAGGCTGGACAGGGCTACCAGGGTCTGCTCCTTTTCCATGCCCAGTTCCACGGCGGCGCTGTAGATGGCCAGGAGGTTGTAGGCGTTGTGCCGGCCGATGAGGCGGCACCAGGTGTCGGCCCCGTCCAGGCGCAGGAGCATGCCTTCGAAGTCCTGTTCCAGGATGCGGGCGGTATGGTCGGCCAGGCCCTGGACGGAGTAGTTCACCACGCGGGCGCGGGTGTTCTGCACCATCACGGAGCCGTGCTTGTCGTCGGCATTCACCAGGGCTACGGCGCTCCCCGGGAGCTGGTCGAAGAAGAGCTTCTTGCAACGCAGGTATTCGGCAAAGGTCTTATGGTAGTCCAGGTGGTCGTGCGTGAGGTTGGAGAAGATGCCCATCGCGAAGTGCAGCCCCGTCACGCGGTCCTGCTCCACGCCGATGGAACTCACCTCCATGAAGCAGTACTGGCAGCCGGCGTCCACCATGCGTGCCAGGAGGGAATTGATGGTGATGGGGTCGGCCGTGGTGTTTTCGGTTTCCAGGCGCTGCCCGTCCACGTAGTTGGCAATGGTGGAAAGCAGGCCGCAGGGGTAACCCAGCTGCCGGAACAGGTTGTACAGGAGCGTGACCGTGGTGGTCTTTCCGTTGGTGCCGGTGATGCCCACCAGGGTGAGCTGGCGCGAGGGGTGGCCGAAGAAGGCGTCGGCGGCCAGCGCCACCGCCAGCCGGCTGTTTTCCACCTGCACGAAGGCCGCGTCCTTTGCGGCCACGGCGGGCAGGGTCTCGCAGATCACCGCCACGGCGCCCTTTTCCAGTGCCTGGCCAATATAGGCGTGTCCGTCGCTGGCATAGCCTTTTACGGCGATGAAAAGGGCTCCCGGCGTCACCTGGCGGGAGTCGCTGCACACGGCGTGGATTTCCACATCGGCATTTCCTGTCACGGAAACCACCGGGATGTCCTGTATGAGCTCTTTCAGTTTCATTTCAATACAATATTTACCAGACCGTCTTTTTCCCATTTGGCGCCGGCGGCGGGCTGCTGGCTCACCACATGGCCGCTGCCTTCATAGTGGCATTTCCCACCGGCCGATTCAATGGCGTAGAGCGCTTCCTTCAGTCCCAGGCCCTTTACATCGGGCACCTTGTCGGAGGGGGCCGAGGACGAGACGGCGCTGCCCATCCGGGGCACCTGCGCGGCCGGGCTCAACTGCGGACGCCACGCGTCGTCCAGCGCGTAAATCTGGTCCACGATCTCCCGTACGGCCAGCGCCGGCAGGGTGCCGCCGTAGAAACTCTTTCCGGAAAGGTAGGAGTAAACCGTTACGAGGATGGTGTATTTGGGGGTGTCGCCCGGGCCGGCCGGGAAGAAACCCACAAAGGTACCCTGGTTCTTCTTCTGCCCCAGGGCGTTGTGATACGGGTCTGGGCCGTTGCCCCTTTCGGCCGGGGTGAGGACCACCTGGGCCGTGCCGGTCTTGCCGGCGACGGGCAGTTTGGCGCCCTTGAGGCGGGTGGCCGTACCGTCCTGGACCACGGAGCGCAGGGCGCGGGTCACCGTATCGGCCGTGGCGCGGGAGCAGATGCTGCCGTTCAGCTCCGATGGATGGAACTGCTTGAGCACCTTGCCGTCTTTCTCGATGCTTTCCACCAGGTAGGGCTTCATCATCCGGCCCTTGTTGGCGATGCCGTTGTAGAAGGTGGCCACGTGCAGGGGCGTGACGCTGATGCCGTAACCGTAGGCGGTGGTGCCCAGGGTGGTCTTGGACCATCCGGCCGATCCGGGCCGGTTCACCACCGGCGTCCCCATGCCGTTGATGTCGAAGTCGAAGGCTTCGCCCAGACGGTAGGAATAGATGTGGTCGAAGAGTTCCTGCGGGTTCTTGCCGTAGTACTGCTCGGCCAGCCAGGTGAATACGTAGTTGGAGGAAATCTCGAAACCGTGCATGACGCTGATGTCGCGCCGGCCGGTCTCGCGCTGGTAGTCCAGGATGTGGACGTCCTGTTTGTAATTGGGTACCAGGCCGTTGTTGGTGGGGAGGGTTTGCTCCAGGCTGCGCACGTGCCCGTCTTCCACCACGGAAAGCAGGGTGACGGTCTTCATCACGGAGCCCTGCTCGCCCACTTCGCGCAGGACCAGGTTTTCCCGCTCCCACAGGGTGGTCTGCGGGGTCTTGCCCCGGGAGAGGTTCACCATGGCGCGGATGGCGCCGGTCTGGGCCTCCATGATGATGCAGATGCCGGCCCGGATGTCCTCGTTGGCCTGGATCTGCTTGCGCAGGGCTTTGTCGGCAATGTCCTGGAAATCGACGTTCAGGGTAGTGCGGATGTCCTTTCCGTCCTGCACTTTCACCGAGTTGGAATCCAGGTCGCGGATCCAGGAGCGGTCGTCCGTGACCCGGCGCCACTCATAGCCTTCCTGGCCGTGCAGTTCGTGGTCGAAGTTGGCTTCCAGGCCAATCCGGTAGTCGTCCTTCACATAGCCGATCACGCGGCGGGCCAGGGAGTCGTAGGGATAGATGCGCTCTTCGTGGGTTTCCACGATGAGTCCGCCCTTGTTGCCTCCTTCCCGGAACAGCGGGAAGGCTTTGATGCGCTGCAGGGCGTTCAGGTCCAGGTTCTTGCGGATGCTCAGGTAGCGGGTGCCCTTGTCGCGGCCGTTCAGGATGGCCTTGGCATAGTCGGCCGCACTGCGGTCCTTGAACTCGGCGCTCAGGCAGGAGGCCAGTTCGCGGGCTTTCTCGCGCCACTGCCGTTCGGCTTCGCTGTTGCCTTTCTCGCGGAATTCCCGGGCCCGGACGGTGCAGTCCATGTAGATGTCGTAGAGCGGTGCCGAGAGGGCCATGGGGCGGCCGTCGGTGGCCAGGATGCGTCCCCGCACGGGGGCGGTCTTCTCCTTTTTCACGATGGGGCGGAACAGGTATTCCACCTCTTTGGGCACCGTGTAGGCGGTTTGGATGTGCACCACGCGGATCAGGATCCAGAGCCCCAGGGCCAGGAACAGCAGGCCCATGAAGAACATCACCACATCAATGCGGTCACGTCCCACGATGGTATCCTTTATTTCGTTCTCCTTGCGGCTCATTTTTTCTTGATTAGCGTGGCGGGTTCCTTGGGCAGGGCAGCCTGGGACCCCATTTTCTGCAAACGTTCCTGGGTGGCCGATGCGCTGCGCAGCTTCACCAGGGCGGCTTCTTTCTCGGCGTGATGGGTGCGGAGCTCCTCCAGGGCGGCCTTGTTGGAGCCGGCCACCGTGAGGGTTTTGTCCACCTGCAGGCTCAGCATGATGGTGAGCCACATCAGCAGGAACAGGTACATGATGTGCATGTAGTATTTGTCGGCCCTTACGCGCAGGAGGAATTCTCCGTTGCGGATGGCCTTGAAGCTGTTCCTGATCGCCGTCCAGATGCCGTGGATACTCATACTTCCTCCCTCCTTCTGGCTATCCGGAGCTTCGCGCTGCGGGCGCGGGTGTTGCCGGCGATTTCACTTTCCTGCGGGAGGATGGGCTTGCGGTTCACGGCTTCCAGCGGGCTCTGGACACGGCCGAAGACATCCTGCTGCAGGATGCCGTCCACGTTCCCCGTCTTGATGAAATTCTTCACCATCCGGTCTTCCAGGCTGTGGTAGGTGATGACCACCAGCCGGCCGTCCGCTTTCAGGCAGCGGGCGGCGCCTTCCAGGAATTTCTCCAGCGAGCGCATCTCCTGGTTCACTTCGATGCGCAGGGCCTGGTAAATCTTGGCCAGCGCCTTGTGCTCGGCTCCGCGGGGCAGGGCCTTTTCCACGGCCCGGTCCAGGTCGCCGGTGGTTTTCAGGGGCTGCAGGTTGCGGGCCTGGGCCACCAGCCGGGCCACACCCCGGGCATTGTCCACTTCGCCCCAGAGGCGGAAGATCCGCTCCAGTTCGGCCTCCGTGTACTGGTTCACCACTTCCTCGGCCGTCAGGTCGGCATTTTGATTCATGCGCATGTCCAGCCGGTCCTGCTCGAAACGGAAGCTGAAGCCCCGCCCCTCGGTATCGAACTGGTGGCTGGAAACGCCCAGGTCGGCCAGGATCCCGTCGAACACCCCTTCCTTGATTCCAGGCATGGACCGGGCATCCCCCTCCCGCCGCAACTGCTCCGCATAGTTTTCGATGAAGCGGAAGTTGTTGTGGATGAGGGTCAGGCGGGGATCGGCCGGGGCATTCGCGAGGGCGTCAGAGTCACGATCGAAGGCGATGACGCGTCCGCCATCGTGTAAGCGTGAAAGTATGGCAGCGGTGTGCCCACCGCCTCCGAAAGTGGCATCTGCATATATTCCGTCGGGATTCGTGATGAGGGCGGAAATACTTTCCGCGAGCAACACAGGGATATGATATTCAGACATTTCGAGACCCTCCTTATTTCTTGGAAGATAGTCTCGAAGCGGTTTGTCTGAACTTCTCGTCTGAGAGAAGGCCGGCCTCCCGGGCCTCGGGGGCCCAGATCTGGAGCTTGTAGCCGACACCGCCGAATACTACCTCTTTGGTAATACCTGCACAGGCAAGTAGCTCCGACGGGATATTGAGCCGGCCCAGCTTTCCGTCCGGAACCAGGGTGAACACGCCGTCGTTGTACTTGGTCCAAAAATCAGCGTCTTCCGTATTGAGTTCCGGGTCCAGATTGTCCAGCACCAGGTCGCTGCGGCGCACCCATTCGTCGTAGGCGAACAGGTCCAGGCACGGCTGCTGGACGTTCTTTTTGATGACCAGGGTCATATCCTCGGCCCCGCCGCGCACCATGGCGTCACGGAAAATGGCAGGGAGCACGATGCGCCCCTTGTCGTCCACTTTTCCGCTGGCATTGCCGAAGAATCTGACCATTTGAGTTCAGGTTTAACTTTCTACTTTCACGCTTGGCTACAAAGGTACAAATTCTTTTTCCATTTTCTTACATTTCCTCCCAATTTTTTCCACATATTTTTCAACGCACAACAACCATGACACCTAACGCCCTGTGCGTCAGTACTTTATAAAAACTAACTGTGGCCCTCGGACCACAGTTAAAATCAGTAAAGTATTAAGTGTCAGTTGGTTGAGTGCCAGAGCTTAGAGCTCGCGGCGGAGGCGGGCTTTGGGAATGTCCAGCTGGGTGCGGTATTTGGCGATGGTACGGCGGGCCACTTTGTAGCCTTTGGCCGACAGGGCGTCCACCAACTCGTCGTCGGTGAGGGGATTGTGCTTGTCTTCGGCATCCACCATTTCGCGGAGCACCTTCTTGATCTCGCGGGTGGAGACTTCCTCGCCCTCGCTGTTTTCCAGGCCTTCGGAGAAGAAATATTTGAGCGGGAAAATGCCGAAGTGGGTCTCGATCCACTTGCTGTTCACTACGCGGGAGATGGTGGAAATATCAAAGCCGGTCTTCTCTGCTATGTCCTTGAGGACCATGGGCTTGAGTGAGCTCTCGTCTCCGTCGATGAAATAGTCGCGCTGGTAGTCGATGATGGCGCGCATGGTGCTCTCCAGGGTGTTCTGGCGCTGCCGGAGGGCTTCGATGAACCATTTGGCCGAATCGATTTTCTGCTTGACGAAGGTGGCGGCTTCTTTGTCGGCCCGGGAGTCCGAGAGCCGGCCGTTCTCCATGATTTCCGAGTACTTGCGGTTCACCCGCAGTTCCGGGATGTTGAAGCGGGGCATGGACAGGAGCAGCTGCCCGTTTTCGTAGTCCAGGCGGAAGTCGGGCACTACCTGCTGGGCCTGGTCGTTGTAGCTGTCGTCAATCTGGCCGCCGGGGGAGGGATTCAGCCGCCGGATCTCATCCAGCACGGCTTTCATCTCCTCTTCCGTCAGGTGCAGGCGCGTCATGATTTTCTGGAAATGACGGTTCTTGAACGCGTCAAACTGCTGGTCCAGCACGCGGATGGCGTTTTCTACAGAAGGGGTGCGTTTCTTGTCTTCCAGCTGGATCATCAGGCATTCGCGCAGGTCGCGGGCGCCCACGCCGGAGGGTTCGAATTCCTGAATGACCTGCAGCAGCTGTTCCACCTCCTGGGCCGATGATTCCACGCCGGCGCGGAAGGCCAGGTCGTCCACCAGCGACTCGATGTCGCGGCGGAGATAGCCGTCGTCATCCAGGGAGCCGATGATGAAGGAGGCCACCGTGCGCTGGTGTTCCGTGAGGTTGCGGTATCCCAGCTGCTCCAGCAGGCTTTGCGTAAAACTCTGCTTGACGGAGAAGGTGTTGTATTCCGGGCGCTCGTCCTTCCCCCAGTTGTTCACATGGAGGTTGTAGGAGGGGATATCGTCGTCCTGCGCGCCGTAATTTTCTTCCAGGGATCCGCCGCTCTGCTCCTTTTCCTCCACTTCGGAGATGGAGACGTCCCGGGGCTCGTCCTCGCCTTTCTGGGGCGTGTCGTCCAGCACGGGATTGTCGTTCAGCACTTCCCGCACATGCTGCTCCAGCGCTTGCACCGGCATTTCGATGAGCTTGATGGTCTGGATCTGGAGCGGAGAAAGTTTCTGCTGCAGCTTCTGTTCGAGTCCCTGTTTGATGCCGGCCATACGTTATCGCGGATAATTGATGGTCTCTTTGATGATGTAGGCCGTGGGGTAACTGCCCTTGAGGTAGTTGTACACGCGCAGCGCCTCGTCCTTGGTGCGGTAGTCGCCCACGGTCACCTTGTAGTTGGGGCTTTCGAAACTCCGGTAGATGCCGGTGCCGGAAAGCATGCCCCGGAGGGTGCGCTCGATGCTTTCGCTGCGGGCGCGTGCCTGGGGACCGCTTTCGTAGAACACGCGGATCCGGTAACCGCTCAGCGTCTTGGACGCGTTGCCGCGGATATGGTTCAGGAGGGCATTCCGGACAGACTGCGTCTGGGTGACCTGGATGCCAGGACCCATCATGGTGAGGATGTCCCTTCCCAGAAGGGTGGAGTCCATCACCGCTACGGCCGTACTGTCCTGGGCCCGGAGGCAGCAGCAGACGGCTAAAGTGAGTATGGTGAGGATCAGGCGTTTCATCTTTACTGGGTAAATTGCGTGAGGTCCAACTCTTTGAACTGAAGGTCTTTGCCCAGGCCGTTCTTGAGGGCGGCATGCAGCTGGACATCGGCCGTGAGGCCCTCCGTGGAGCGGCGGGCGGCAATCATGACCAGATCCAGCAGCGAGGCTCCTTCGGCCAGGCTTACGGTGCAGGGGAGTTCATACTGCCGGGTGGATTTTCCCTCCAGGGGCAGTTCCCCGGTGGTGAAAACGGCGATGGGCTTGCCCTTGTACTGCACCTGTCCTTCGACGTTGGTGAGGTTCAGGGTCATGGCCGGGTTGTCGATGCCCAGTACCAGCACGCCCTGCAGGGAGCGGGCGGAGGTGGGCGTAATGTATTTGACACCCACGCTTTGCAGCGAGATGTCCTTGATTCTGGATATCCCGCAAGCGGTCAGCGCCAGGGCGGCGACCAGGACCAAAAGCCATTTGTATAACCCTTTCATCAAGGCAAAGGTAGTGATTTTTTTCGTAACTTTGCGGCCTATGGTAAAAAGAGCATACATCGAGACCTACGGCTGCCAGATGAACGTGAACGACACCGAGGTCATTTTCTCCATCCTGCGCGAGGCCGGTTATGAGCGCACGGAAGACATGGCGGCGGCCGATCTGGTGATGGCCAACACCTGCAGCATCCGTGACAATGCCGAGCAGCGCATCTGGGGACGCCTGGAGGTGTTCAACCAGCTCCGGCAATCCCGGGAAGACCTCATCGTGGGCATTGTGGGCTGCATGGCCGCCCGCCTGAAGGACAAATTGCTGGATACCCGCAAGGTGGACCTGGTGGTGGGCCCGGACGCCTACCGTTCGCTGCCCCGGCTGCTGGAGGCCGTGCACCCCGGTCATCCGCAGATGGACGTGCAGCTTTCCCGGGAGGAGACCTATGCCGATATCACGCCCGTCCGCACGGACCGGCTGGGTATATCGGCCTTCATCTCCATCATGCGCGGCTGCAACAACGTATGCTCCTATTGCGTGGTGCCCTACACCCGCGGGGCCGAGCGCTCCCGCGACGCGAACACCATAGTCCGCGAGGCCTGCGACGTCTATCAGCGTGGCTATCGGGAAGTGACCCTGCTGGGGCAGAACGTGGACAGTTATCTGTGGAAATCGGCCGATGAAAACGTGAACTTCGCCCAGCTGCTGGAGCGGGTGGCCGCCATCGCCCCCGACCTCCGTGTCCGCTTTGCCACGTCCCATCCCAAGGACATCAGCGACGAGGTCATCTACACCATGGCCGCCCATCCCAACATCTGCAGGCACATCCACCTGCCCGTCCAGAGCGGCAGTTCCCGCATGCTGGAGAAGATGCGCCGCAAGTACGACCGCGCCTGGTACCTGGAGCGGGTGGCCAAGATCCGCAGCGTGATGCCGGATTGCGGCCTCACCACGGATGTTATTGCCGGATTCTGCTCGGAAACGCTTGAGGACCATGCCGATACCCTTTCCCTGATGGAAGAGGTGGGCTTCGACTGGGCCTTCATGTTCGCCTATTCCGACCGTCCCGGCACCCTGGCCAACCGCACTATGCAGGACGATGTCCCCGCGGCCGAAAAGAACCGCCGCCTGGCCGAGATCATCGAACTCCAGAACCGCAAGTCGCTGGAGCGTTACCGCGCCCAGATCGGCAAGCGCCTGGAGGTCCTGGTGGAAGGGCCTTCCAAACGCGATCCCACCATGCTTTGCGGCCGGGCTTCCAACAACATGATGTGCGTCTTTCCGGCCGAGGGCCGTTCCAAAGGCACGTACACGGAGGTCCTGGTGCGCGACTGTACCTCCGCCACGCTCATTTGCGAATAATCAGCCCCGTTCCCGCCTGCCGCTTACAGGCCGAAGCGGTGCGTCGTCTCGTAGTCGTTCCAGTTGCGCAGGGCCAGCGTGAGGGCGGCTTGGTCATAGACATTGCTGTACTGCGTGTCTTCCACCATGCCGTTGTCCCATACCAGGTCTTTCCAATGCACTTGTGACAGGCATTCCTGGGCCTGTTCCAGGGTGAGGATGCCCTCATGTGCGGCCAGATAAGCGCCGGCGGTCTCGTAACGCCACCAGCTTTTGCTGTGGGGATTGCCCACGGCGGGATCCGGCTCGGTGGTGTAGTACTTGGGCGAGAGCAGGTGGTTGGTGACCAGCATGCTGTTTTCGCCTTCGGGCTTGCGCACAATGAGGGTTTTCCAACCGTCTTCCTTGTCGAATTCCACCACGGCGCAGTCTCCGGCGGCATCGGCCACCAGGTAATGGTAACCGGAGCCCACGGCGGCATCGTGGCGCACGTCCACCGTCTCCAGCAGCGCCAGCGCCTCACCGACCGTGGAGCAGCGGTCCAGCCACAGGCGCATGATGATGGTGGTGCCCACATCGTGCCTGGGGGTATCCTGCTGCGAAGCCTGTTTGGGCAGGGCCATGATGGAGGTGCAGAGGCCCTTTTCGTTCATGCCGTCCACGGGGGCGTAGATGGCCGCCAGGCAGCTGAGCCTGCTTAAAAGCGACACCGGCAGTTTCTCCAGGGAATAGCCGAAGTGCGACATGTCGCTCACCGCAATGGAAGCGTATCCCTTCTTCGGGTGCGAGACGGTTACCAGCGTGGGATTCTTGAAAAAGTCGTAGTTCCGGCCGAAGAGGAAGCCCTCCCCGCCGGCCTTCCGGGCCTGGAAGGAGGTGCAGTTCATGACGGCCATTTCGCCGTCTTCGTCGGCCACCTGGGCGCTCTTGATCTTGAGAGGAAGGCCCTTGCCGATACGTCCCACCACGTAATCCAGCAGCTCGGCGTTCTCGTCGATATCGTTCGCAATGACGTCGTCAAGGTCATAGGCGGCCTTGTAATCCATCCGGTAGAGGTACTCGTTGCCGTCCACGGACTTGACAGAAAGGACACTGGCGATTTCACCGCCCCAGATGCAGGCAACGGTCACGCACAGCGCGACCAGGATGCCAATCAGACAGAAGAATATCTTTTTCATAATGGACAAAGATACGAAATAATTTGTATGCGTGGACGCAAAGAATTGAATAGTAGATAATTAAATAAATATCCCTGAGCGATAACACCCAGGGATACTTATTTAACTTGTTGAATAGCAGTGGTTTATGTCCACGTTATTTACCGCTGTAGCGGCCGGCAAAGAGCACGGCGCCGGAGCTGGTCTCGGTAATCAGATACAGGAAGGGGTGGTCGGCGTGGAAAACCACGTGATCCCCGGGAGCGGCTGCGGTTTCCTTCATCATGCCGGCGCTGGAGACTACGGCGGCTTCGGCCCCTTCCTCATCTACCTTGATGACGGCGTCCTGATTGACGAAGCTCAGGCAGAGGGCGTAGTCGGACATGGCCTTGAAATCGGCGAGGACACCGTCGAAGGCCCGCGGCATGCCCATATCGCAGAGAATGTCGTTCAGCTTGATGTGGAACTTGGTCTCGAATCGGGGAAGCCAGAGATCCACCTCGCAGGGAACCAGGTTGTGGCGGAGGCTGCTCCAGTCGGTCTTTTTGAGGGCGGCGGTGACGTCGGAAAGCTTGCTCTTGCCCGTGGGCAGGAAGACATACATGGCAAAGGCACCGTTCCCGTAGGGCAGTCTGACTACCTGATATACATCGTTGTCGTTATAGCTGTAGGACTTGTAGTTCTGCTTCATCATCTGAACCTTCCCCTGCTTGTTCCCGGCTTCATCCTTGAAGATTTCTTCGGCGGTGACGTCCTTTTTGAACTTTTCCTTCCACTGGCTCTTGAAGTACATGGCGTTGAACAGATAGGCCAGCATGTCGGTGCTCACTTCGTCCAGCACCTTGGGGATGAGGTTGTTGGTGTGGCTTGCGCACCAGCCGTTCATGGCCTTGAGCGAGCCCGTCGCGTCGGCGAAATCCAGGTTGGCTACCTGGGCCTGGTAGTACTGGCTCACCGTGGTCTTGTAGCTGTCCTTCAGCGGCCAGCCGTCATCCACGAAGATGGCGTTGGCGATGGTGAGTCTGGTTTTCCTGTCCAGGGAAGGAAGCTGTTGCAACATGGACAGGCAGTATTCGTTCACGGCGGCCACTTCGCCCTGGCCATAGCCCAGGACGGAGCAGATTTCATCGGCCGTGTCACCCTGGGCTCCATCCAGGATCATCCCCAGGAGGAACTGCATGCTCAGGGGAGAGATGACATAGTCCTGCTTGGCAGAGGCGTTGATACGGTCGATAAAGTTGAAGGTGAAGGCGTTTCCCTTTTCAACGAATTCGGCCGATTTGGTGGTGAGTGTCAGGGATTTGTAAGGATTGTTGTCGTTTCCCCACTTTTCACAGGCGACGGTGGCGAGGAGGGCGGCGCTGGCCGCAAGGATGGAAATCAGTCGCATACGCTTTGTCTTTAACTGCCAGTATAACCCAGCACCTCAGGCAATCTTGCATGAGGTCAACGATTTTTGGAGTCCATGCAGATGGTGACCGGTCCGTCGTTGAGCAGGGATACTTTCATATCGGCCCCGAACTCCCCGGTGCCGACGGCTTTGCCCAGGGCCGCCGACAGCTGCCGGCAGAAGGCTTCGTACAGCGGAATGGCTTTCTCGTGCCCCGCCGCTTCGATGTAGGAAGGCCGGTTCCCCTTTTTGGTGGAGGCCATGAGCGTGAACTGGCTCACGACGAGGATTTCCCCGTCCACGTCCGTCACGCTGCGGTTCATCACGCCCTCCGCATCGTTGAAGATGCGAAGGCCCGCGGTTTTCTTCACCAGATACGCGATATCGGTTTCGTCGTCATCATGGCCGATGCCCAGGAGCACGAGCAGGCCAGGGCCGATGGAGGACTTAACCGTCCCCTGGATGGTGACGGAGGCCGACGAAACCCTTTGAATGACAACGCGCATAGCTTAAAACCATTCGACGGTGGAGAGATCCAGCTCGTGCTCGTCCTCTCCCCAGTCGGGGGAATAGACGAAGCGATAGCCCTGGAGCTGCGCAGGAATCCGGTCCAGAAAACGGAAATCGGGCTCGCCGTAGTCGCCGCTGCGTCCGTACAGGGTCATGATTTTGCGGCTTTCGTCCTGGTGGAACCAGCCGCCCCCATGGGTCTTGACATAACCTGGGATGAGTTCCTTGTGCTGTCCCACCATCCCATAGACGAAGGTGCCGATAAGGGGCGTCTTGGGATCGGAGACCAGCAGGAACTTGGGGTGCATAGGTGCTGCGGGCTTACAGCTTCCCGCCGAAGGCGAGGTCGCCGGCGTCGCCCAGGCCGGGGACGATGTAACTGTGGCTGGTGAGTTCTTCGTCGATGGCGGCTACCCAGAGGGTTACGTCATCACCATAGACGCTGCTCAGATGGTCCACGGCCATGCGGCTGGCGATGGGGCAAACCAGGTGGATGTGGGCGGGCTGTCCGCCTTCCTCCACCAGTTTCTGGATGCCGATCTTGATGGAAGAGCCCGTGGCCAGCATGGTGTCGGCCAGGATGAGGGTCTTGCCTTCCAGGGAGGGCGTGGTGCAATAGTCTGCGCGGATTTTGAAATAATCGCCCTTGCCGTATTTGCGGAAGGCGGCCAGGAAGGCTGTCTCGGCGTGGTCGAAGACGCGGAAGAGGCCCTCGTGGAGCGGCAGGCCGGCCCGGAGGATGGTGGCAATCACCAGCGGGGTGTCGAAGGTCTCTACCTTGGCTACGCCCAGCGGGGTCTGGACATCTTTGGCCGAATATTGCAGCGTTTTGGAAATCTCGTAGGCGAAAACGGCGCCGGTGCGTTCCAAATTGGTGCGGAAACGGAGACTGTCCTTTTGGATGTGTGCATCGCGCATTTCGGCGATGAAGGAATTGAGAACGGAATTGTTCTGGCCAAGGTTGAAGACTTTCATGCTTTTCGAATCTAAATTCGAAAGGCAAATATACGAAAAATCCCCGTAGCGGCCAAATCAAATCAGCCCACCTTCACCACTTGTTCCCCGGAGAAGGAGAAGAACTGCCCCTCCGCCACGATCACATGGTCGGCCAGGTCAATCTCCACGGCCGACAGTGCGCTGCGGAGCAGGTCGGTGAGCCGGATATCGGCCGCTGAGGGAAGGGCCGACCCGTTGGGATGATTGTGCACCAGGATCACATGCCGGCATTGCTTCTCGATGCCCCGGCGCAGGATGCGCTGCGTGTCAATGACCGTGCTCTCCATATTGCCCGTGGAGATCAACTCTTTGCCGATAAGATAGTTGTATCGGTTCAGGAAGAGCACCCAGCATTCCTCGTGGTCCAGGTTCCGGAGCGTGGGATACATGAGCTGGAACACCAGCTCGGGCGAGTTGACGGCCCGCTGGTTCAGGGTGTTCTGCTCGTTGAAGGCGCGCTTCCCCAGTTCCAGGGCGGCGCAGATGGTGATGGCCCGCACTTCGCCCACGCCCTTCTGCCTCACCAGGCGTTCCAGCGGCATGATGCTCAGCAGGGACAGCCTTCCTTCGGCAAAGGAGAGCAGTTCCTGGGCCACCTGCGTTACGTTCTTTCCGCCGGTGCCGCTCCCGATCAGGATGGCCAGCAGTTCGGTGTTGGTCAAGGCCTTCGCGCCTTGCAGGCGCAGTTTCTCCCGGGGCCTGTCTTCCGGGCTCAAATCCTTCATTCTCATAAGCCCTTTTTCGGCAAATATAGGGCAGGGAATGAAAAAACAGCATAACCCGGCAAAAAGTTATGCTGTTTTGCGTGATTATTTTAATGTTTTACTGGATCAGGGCCACGATTTCGCCCTTGGCAATGTTTTCGCCCTGCTTTCCGGTCACGGCGACAAAGCGTCCGTTCACGGCGGCCACCAACTCTTCCATGCCGTAATAGGTCTGCACATGGCCCACGACTTCCCCGGCTTTCACCGCCCGGCCCACAATGGGCGCGACGGAAACATCGTCCACGTCCAGTTCCCAGAGCAGCTGTCCTTTGACCGGGCTCTGTACCGGCGTTGCCTGGGGATATTTGGCCAGCAGGTCTTCGATGGAGAATTTGGGCATCTCCACCACGGGGCGCGTCACCACGATGGGAGCGCCCGCCTTGGCCTTCATCTCGGCAAGCTCCTTGTTGAAGCGCTCCTTGGCCAGACCGCTGCGGTAGTCGCGGTACTGGCGCTCGTGCATGGCCAGCTCGAAGAGCTCTTCCTCGTCCTCCCCGTAGTCCCAGCCTTCCTCGTCCATCATGGCGCGGAACTTCGGGAGTTCGTCGGGGTAGTTGTCCTGCGGATTGCAGGTGGTGAACTCCAGCCCCTTTTCCTGGGCCAGGGCCACGATTTCCGGGGCCAGCTCGCCGGGCAGTTTGCCCATGTGCCCCAGGATCATGCCCCAGGTGTCTTTGTCGATGGTGGTCCAGCGCGGCTTGTCCTGCAGCATGTTGAACAGGTTCATCAGGGCCGTGTTCTTCACATACTGGCTGAACGGCGTCACGAGGGGCGGATAACCCAGGCGGGGCCATACGTATTCCACTTCCTCGAAGAGTTTTACCATGAGGGTGTCCAGCGACATCTCCGGCCGGCCATGGGCGCGCTGGGTGGCGTTGATGGCACCCTGGAAGCCTTTCAGGTCGGCCATCATGGAACCCATCATGCCGCCGGGGAGGCCGCAGCCCACCAGCAGGGAGGTCATTCGGGCGTTGGAAGGGTTGATCCAGTAGCCCAGGAAGTCGTCCATGAACTTCTGGGTGAGGCGGCGCACTTCCATATAGGCGTCCATGTTCAGGTCCTTTACCAGGAACCCGTCGCAGCGGAGCATCTCCCGGATGGTGATCACATCGGGATGCACCTTGCCCCAGGAAAGCGGCTCCACGGCTACGTCCAGGTAGTCGGCACCGGCGCGGGCAACTTCCAGCATGGAGGCCGGGGAGAAGCCGGGCCCGGTATGGCCGTGGTACTGCACCTTGATGTGGGGGTATTTCTTCTTGATATCGGCCACCAGCTCGCCCAGCACGTTGGGACGGCCGATGCCCGCCATGTCCTTGAGGCAGATTTCGTCGGCGCCGTATTCAACCACCTTGTCCACGATATCCATGTAATAGGCCACCGTATGCACGGGGCTGTGGGTGATGGAAAGGGCCACCTGGGAGATCATGCCGCCCTTCTTGGCGCCGATGACGGAGCCCTTGAGGTTGCGGTGGTCGTTGAGGCCGCAGAAGGAGCGGGCGATGTCCGTGCCCTGCTTCTTCTTGACTTTGAACATGAGTTCCCGCACATCCAGCGGCACGGGATTCATGCGCAAGGCGTTCAGGCCTCGCTCCAGCATATGGGTCTGGATGCCTGCCTTATGGAAAGGCGCCGTCCAGGCCCTGACGGCCTTGTTGGGGTTCTCGCCAAAAAGGAGGTTCACCTGCTCGAAAGCGCCGCCGTTGGTTTCCACCCGGTCAAAGCAGCCCATGTCCACAATGGCCGGAGCCACTTCCACCAGCTGGTCCACCCGGGGCACGTACTTGCCGGAGCTCTGCCACATATCCCTGTACACCAGGGAAAACTTGATTTCGCGTTTTGCCATAACTGTCTCTAGTGAGGGATACAAATATACGAAATAATTTCGCTTTCCGGTGCTTGCGGCGCGCAACGTCCCCGCGCTGTTTTTGTTAACTGCTTGTTTGATAGCTATATATCGATTTTCCTTGCGGCCCGTGGGATGCAAGGAGATTGCGTAGTGTTTTATGTTTCAGTTGGTTAGCGAAAACGCGCCGATAGAGAGACGTTACCGCTTATCGGCGAAAAAGGCTTTCAGCAGGCGGGCGACATGCGCTTTGCTGGAAAGGAACAGATGACCGGCGCCTTCGATGCGGGTATAACTGGACTGGGGCAGTACTTGGATGAACGCTTCCACGTCTTCCGGCGGAATCACCCGGTCCTTCCCGCCCTGGATAACGCAGACGGGCCCTTTGTACTGCGATGCAAATTCTTCGATGGGGAGTGTCTGTGCCGACAGGATGTAGTCCCGGCCGAAACGGTACCACCACACACGCACCGACTCCGGCGGATTGTCCGGATCGCAGTGGACGCCGGCGAGACGGCCTTCGCGGGCATATTGTCGCAGCGTCACGCCAGGGGCCAGCAGGGCCACGCTACGGGGCGGACAGCCTTCCCGCTGGAGCTTTCCCGCCAGCATGGCCGATACCACGCCGCCCTGCGAATGCCCCAGCAGCGATACGCTCCCGGCATAGGGCAGGGAACAGGCATAGCGGTACACGGCTTCGGCATCATCGATTTCCGAGGGCACCGTGTTCTTGAGAAGGTCTCCTTCGCTGCCGCCCTGGGCATTGAAGTCGAAGCGGATGCAGACATAGCCTTCCCTTGCCAGTTGGCGCGCCAGGTATGGCAGCGGCGGCGTATCCTTGGTGGCCATCACCCCGTGCATGATCAGGATCACCGGGTATTGTTTCCGGGCCGGATCGAACCCGGGAGGCGTGGCCATGCGCACCGCCAGTTTCCCGTACGGTCCGTCAATGGCCCGCACCGTCTCTACGGAATCCCGTGCCGTAACTCCGTGCATAGCCAGCAAGCTAACAATCCCCAGTTTCATAAGCCAAGCGATCATGCTACAAAGGTAATCTTTTTTGTATATTTTGCCGCCTTGCCGAAAAGCTATAACGATTTAACTGTGCCCCGTGTGGCACAGTTACTTTTTATAAAGTACTGGCTGATAGAAGGTTAGGCTTCGGGGGCCCAACGGGACGTTGTTGCCCGGTGTGTCCAGGGCCGAAGTGATCATAACGTCCCACTTTTTGGACCGTTGTGATCAAATACGGCCTTATTTGATCGTAACCTGTCATTTTTGGGGACGTTGTGATCACATTGCAGCCGGGCCATCGTTTTTGCCGCTTTTTGTCAGTCCAACTGTCGTCACCTGCAGCCAGGCCGCCATTTTTGCCGTTTTTTGTCGGTTCAACTGCAGTTGCCTGCAGCCGGGCCGTCATTTTCGGGCGTTATTGATGGCCGAAGGGGCGGGACGCTGTTCCTTCGCTCAGACGGCGGAAACGGGGCCGGCCCGGTCGCTGGACGTCTCAACTCCTCCTCATACGGTCCCGGCCTTCGGCCAGGCCCGTAACGTCGTCGAACAAGTTCCGTCCTGCCGCCTTCGGCGTCACCGCTCCCTCCTCAGGCCCCCGCGCATCCCCGTTTCCGCCCATTCGCTCCGGAATCAGCGCCCCGCCCCGTTTTCGGCCACCAGTTACGTTGCAGGTCCTGCTAATATGGGATGACCTGTGACACTGGAACGGTGTGAAAGGTCGTTTAGTGTCGCCGGTCCTGCTGTTTTCTGGGGACCTGCGACACTGGAACATGCTATGTGGCCGAAAATGCTCCTTCTGCGGAGCCAGGCCGCTATTAAAACGGTTTAACTGCGCCACGCGGAGCACAGTTACTTTTTATAAAGTGCTGGCTAACATATAGTTAGGCGCCAGTGATTTGGGCAACCTGCGAGATACGAAAAAGCCGCGGGCAAAAGTGCCTGCGGCTTTAGAGGGTGGATGATGGGGCTCGAACCCACGACACTCGGAACCACAATCCGATGCTCTACCAGCTGAACTACATCCACCATTTGGGACTGCAAATGTAATGCTTTTTTTTGAATCCCCCAAAAAAAGTTAAAATACACCTACATGCTGCTGAGGCCGTTGCTTTCCAGGACGCCGGTGACCAGTTTCACCACCTGTTTGCCCTCATCGTCCTGCGAGATGACGGGCAGGGTGAGGTACACGCTCTTGCAGCTTGTTTTGAGGGGGAAACTGTACACGCGTACGTCCGTTTTCAGGTTGGCGGTATCCATTTCCACGGGATTCTCCCCGTTGCCGCTGTGTTTCAGGATGAGGTGAAGCTCGTCCTCGGCCAGCCGTTCCTGATAGAGCAGGACCATGTCGTGGGGGCATTCTGTTCCGGGTTTGTAATAATACTGAAGCACCAGGTTCAGGTAGCCGCCGCTGAAGGAGTGGGTGATAAAACTGACGGGGTCCATGCCGGGCTGGGTTTCCCAACCGTCTTCCGGCCATCCGTTTACCGGGGCCTGGATTTGGGCGCGGTAGTATTCCCGCAGCATGATGTCCCAGTTCCGGTTCAGGATATCATAAATGATCAGGTGACGGGATCCTTCCACATTCCAGCCGTGGTCGGTGAGGTCCTGGGCAATGGTGCAGCTGCCGCCTGCATCATCCACGAACGTACCGTCCTTCACGGTAACGAAGGCGTGCAGGTTGGAGGCCGTGAAGGAATCCTCCAGTTTGCAGGATGTGAGTGTAAGAGCCAGGGCCAGCAGGGTGATCCATGCGTGTTTCATGCTTTTTTCTTCTTTCTAGTGGGTCTTGCAATAAGTTGTATGTCAATGTCTTCTACAGAAAAGCCCTTGAATTTGCGCCGTTTCAGGTGCGCATACACCAGTTGGGCCAGTTCTTCATCCATGACGTTTCTGTAGGTATGGTTCTCGCGGTCGTAGAGATGGACGTGGGACAGGCTCACCACGTCGAAGAACATCTTGTTGCCTGCCGACAGCCGGCGCGAGTAGATGCGCAGGTCGGCCAGTTGGGAGAGGATGTTATAGACCGACGTGGTGGTGACGGCCGAGCCGCGTGCCTGGAGGCTTTCGCAAACCATGTCGGCCGAGGCATGCACCAGTTCCATCATGACCTCATGGACGGCCAGGCGCTGCCGCGTGGCCCTGAGTTTGTGCCTGCGCAGCTGGGACTGGAATTCGTCCAGGGTGGGGATATGGCTGGCCGATTTCTTGGGCATGGCGTCAGTGGGCTTGCAGCAGGGTACGTGCGTTCGCCATGGCGGCGTCCGTGATGACGGAACCGGAGAGCATCCGGGCAATTTCCCGTTCGCGTCCCGCCTGGTCCAGTCGCCGGATGACGGTGCTTCCGCTGTCTTTGGATACCAGGTAATGGGCGTTTCCCTTGGCGGCCACCTGCGGCAGGTGGGTGATGGCAAACACCTGCATGTCCGTTCCCATCCGGCACACCAGCGAGCCCATCTTGTCGGCGGCGCTGCCGGACACTCCGGTGTCAATTTCGTCGAAGACCAGGGTGGGCATCTGCGTGAAGCGGGCCATGATGGCCTTCAGGCTGAGCATGATGCGGGACAGTTCGCCGCCGGAGGCCGATTTGGCCAGATCCTGGGGCTCCTTCCCCTGGGCCGAGAAAAGAAACTGGACCCGGTCGGTGCCGTTGGGGCCGGGGTTGGCGCTTTCCAGGGAGGCCTGGAAGACGGCCTGCTCCAGTTCCAGGGACCGGATGACCTCCTGGATGGCCGATGAGAAGGCTCCGGCCGATTGGGCCCGGGCCTCGTGCAGGGCGGCGGCCGCCTGCCCGTAGGCCAGGGTGGCGGCTTGCAGTTCTCCCTCCACGGTGCTCACTTCTTCTTCCAGGGAGCTGGCGTCCGAAACGGCCGTTTCCAGGCGGTCCCGTTCGGCTATGAGCGCTTCGATGCTTTGCACCCCGTGTTTTTGCAGGAGGCTGTACAGCTGCGACAGGCGTTCGTCCACCGCGGCCAGCCTCTCGGGCGATGCCTCCAGGCGTTCGTTGGTGCGGGACAGCTCGTCGGCAATGTCCTCCAGCTCCAGCCGGGCGCTTTCCAGCCGCTGGGCCAAGGGCTCCAGGGAGGGGATGATCCGGCCGGCTTTCTCCAGCAGCTTGCCGGCTTCCTTCAGTTGCAGGGTGGGGGCGTTTTCTTCGGCCTCCAGCAAAGCCTCTGCGCTGCAGAGCATTTCCTTGAGTTCCTCGGCGTGGGTCAGTTCCTTCTGCTCGGCTTCCAGCTCTTCCAGTTCGCCGGCGCGAAGCCGGGCCTGGTCCAGGCGTTCCCACAGGGACTGGTTGTAGGCCTGGTCGCGGCGGGCCAGCGCCAGGCGCGCGCGAAGCTCGTCCCGTTGACGGGTGAGCTCCTGTCTGCGGGTCCAGGCGGCGCTGCAGGCTTCCCGCAGGCTTCCGGCGCCGGCAAAAAGGTCCAGCGCCTGCATCCGGAACTTCTCGTCCGCCAGACGCAGGGTCTGGTGCTGGGCGTGGATATCTACCAGATGGGCCGACAACTCCTGCAGCACGGGCAGGGCCACGGGCTCGTCGCAGATGAAACTGCGCGAACGCCCGGAGCGGTTCACCACCCGGCGGATGAGCAGGGTGTCGCCCTCGTCGGGCAGGTCGTTCTCCCGGAGGAGCTGCCTGACGGCGGCATTGACCCCGAATTCGGCCTCTACGACGCAGTTGTCCCCGAGCGGGCCCACCATCTGGGCATCGGCCTTGGCCCCCAGGACCAGGGACAGGGCACCCAGCAGGATTGATTTTCCGGCGCCGGTCTCCCCACTAATAATGATGAGGCCCTCCGGGAACGTAGTTTCCAAAGAGCCTATCAGGATGTAGTTGGAGACGCAGAGGCTGTGCAGCATGCCTTATTCTCCCTTGATTTCGATGGGATTGTCGTTCTGGGCGCGGCGGTAGAAAAGGTCGCCGTTCTCAAATTCGGAAATGGCCACCAGGTCCGGTTTGGGCTGGCGCTCGTAGTATTTGGAGATTTCGATCTGTTCCTTGTTCTCGAACACTTCGTCCATGGTGTCGCGGTCGTTGCGGAATTCTTCCAGTTTCTTGGTGAGTTCCTTCTTCTCCGCCACGGCAATCTGGTTGGCGCGCTTGTACAGGATCACGACGGATTCATAGATGTTTCCGGTGGGGGCCGCGAGGTTGCGGATGTCGCGGGTCACCGTATTCACGGGAATTTTCTTTTTGCTTTCCATATCGTCAATTAAGCTTATTCTTATATAGTACCGACGCTGCAGACGGGAAGTTTCAATTATTTTCCACATCGCCGTCCTTGCCCAGGAACTTGCGCACACGGCGGTATATCCCGTCCAGCTCGGCCTTGTGTTCCGATTCCGGATATTCCCCGGCAAAGTTGAGGTAGTCGTCCACGAAGGTGAGGTAACGCTCCTTCTGCTTCTCCGGTATGCTCAGGCGGGCGTAGTTGTAGGAAGACAGGGCGGTGTAGTAGAGGATGTCCTCCCGGTACACATTGTCGGCGTTGGCTTTGAGCACGTTCTTGAGTTTGACGCGGGCGGCCACATAGTCCTCCATGACGTAGTACTGCCTGCCGGCTTCAAAGTCCTTGCGGTCCAGACGTTCCTGCAGGTCCTTGAGCATGTCGTAGCAGGCGTCCATGTGCACGTCGCCGGGATGCTCCCGGACATATTCGGAGATGGCCGCTATGCAGGAGCGGCTGGGCGTCTGGTCCAGTTCCCAGCGGTAGGTGGCCCGGTACAGGCAGTCCAGGCGGTAGAACTCGGCCTCGGAGCGGAATGGGCTGCGGGGGAAGTTCTCGATGAAGCTGGTGAAGTTGGACTCGGCCGTATAGAAATCTTTGTAGCGGTAGTTGGACAGGCCCCAGTAGAACTGGACCGTGTCGTCCCGCTCCGTACCGTTGGTGAGGATGGCCAGTGATTCAAAGAGCTGGGCGGCCCGCTGATACTTCTTGTTCTGGAAATACTCCATGGCGGCGGCGTATTTGGCATCCGCGTCATTGGAAGCAAGCAGCACCTCGTACTGGGATTTACAGGCCGACAAGGCGACCAGCCCGCAGCAGAGGGCGAATAGGACGGTTTTCACAGAATTCATAGACTGCTAAGGAATTGTTCGGCATCCCGGGCTGCGATGCAACCGGATGCGGCGGCGGTAATGGCCTGTTTGTAGTGGGGATCCTGTACGTCGCCGGCGGCGAAAACGCCCGGCAGGCTGGTCCGGCTGGACTTGCCTTCGGTGACGATGAAGCCGGCCTCGTCCACCTGCAGCCAGGGGGCGAACAGGGCCGATCCGGGCACATGGCCGATGGCCAGGAAGAAGCCGTCGATGGCGATGTCGAAGACGCTGCCGTCTTTCCGGCGGAGCCGGGCACCCGTGACGCCCAGGCCGTCGCCCAGGACTTCCTCGGTGTTGCAGTTCCACAGCACCTCGATGTTCTCGGTTTCCAGGACCCGTTTCTGCATGATGGGGGAGGCCCGGAACACATCCCGGCGCACAATCATATAGACCTTCTTGGCCAGGCCGGCCAGGTACAGGGCTTCTTCACAGGCCGTGTCTCCGCCGCCCACCACGGCCACCGTCCGCTTCCGGTAGAAGAAACCGTCGCAGGTGGCACAGGCCGATACGCCGGAGCCGATGTACTTCTGCTCCGAGGGGAGTCCCAGGTATTTGGCCGCCGCGCCCGTGGCGATAATCAGGGCATCGGCCTCCAGGGTCTTCTCCCCGTCGATGGTGATGCGGTAGGGGCGGCTGGACAGGTCGGCCGCCGTGGCCGTTCCCTGGCGGATGTCGGCCCCGAAGCTGCGGGCCTGTTCCCGCATGTTATCCATCAGGGTGAGGGCGTCCACGCCGCCCGGGAAGCCCGGGAAATTCTCTACGATGGTGGTGGTGGTGAGCTGTCCGCCCGGCTGGATTCCTTCATAAAGGACCGGGGACAGGTTGGCGCGGGAACAATAGATGGCGGCCGTAAAACCGGCCGGGCCGCCACCCAGGATCAGGCATCTTACACGTTCCATGTGCTCTTAGGGTTCAAGGGTCGTTGTATAGTTCTTCTGGTACACGATGCGCCGTACGGCGGTGTTTTTCAGGTTGCCAGTACGGTTGGGCTCCAGCAGGAAGTCGGTGTGCAGTCCGCTGCAGCGCCAATGGGGTACCATTTGTTGCCAGTGGTCTCCGTAGCGGGCGCAGGCGGTGAGGAAATACCAGGCCGTGTCGTAGCCCTGGAAGGCGAACTGGTTGGGCTCTGTCTGGAACAGGGCCCGGTAGGAACGGACGAAACGGTTCACCCGCTCCGAACTGTAATCGGCGAAATAGGCTGTGCTCAGGTGCATGGAGGCGTCGTGGTAGGCGCTGCCGTCAATGGTGTCGAAGGTGCGCACCTTGGAAGGAGCATACATCACCACGTCGTAGCCTTTGCCCAGCATGATGCCGATATTGCGCATCACATCGCCCATGAAAGCCTCGCTTTCCGAAGCCACGATGAGGCGGTTCACGCCTGTCTGGGTCATCATCCCCGTGAGGGTGGCGGGAATGCCCCGGCCTTCGATGATGGCATAGCTGAGGATCTCGTAGGGCAATTCCTGGTTGGCGAGGGCCGTGCGGAAAGAGGCGGGCGCCGTTACGTTGCTGGCGCTTTTTTCCGTAATCAGGATAATCTTGTCCTGGGGTTTCATATCCTGCTTGATCCACTCGCAAAGGTCTTTGTATTGGAAGTGGGCGGCGCTGGGCGCCTGGATCAAGTTGGGATAGTTGTCGGCCAGGGAGGCGGCTTTCTGGTCCATGGGGGAAATGACCGGTACGCGGCCTTCCGTGCGCTGGAGAACGGCCTCCAGGTCGCGCGGGGTCACCGGACCCAGGACAAAGTCGCAGCGGGCCAGGATATCGGCCTGCGGGATGCCGGCCGTGAGGTCATATACATGGGCGTGCACCCGGATGCCCTCGCTCTCGATGTCCTTGAGGGCCATGAGCACGCCGCTGTAGAAATCCATGTTCATGCTGCCGGCCTGCAAGGGCAGGATCAGGGCCATCTCCACCGATTCCTTGGGGATGATCACCAGCTCTTGTTCGGCCGGCACTTCCGGGGCGAGGCCCAGCGTGTCGGGCGTTTCCGGGAGGGCGTCCGTTTGCGGCTGGGATTCCGGAGACTGCGTTTCCGTTTCCCCAGCCTGGCCGCTTCCGCTCAGGGGAATGCGGAGCACCTGGCGGGTGGACAGCTTGCGGGATTTCAGTTTGTTGTATTCCATGATATCCCGGACGGAAACGTTGTATTTGCGGGCGATGTCGTCAATGTCTTCGTACCAGCGCACCGTGTGTTCCGTATAGGCTTGCTGTACCGGCTGCTGGGGTGCGGCTTCCGCGACGCTTTCCGTCTTTTCCCGGTAGGGGACCAGGATGATGGAGTTCTTCTGGAGGCCGGTTTGCCTGAGGGAAGGGTTGGCTTCCTGGATCTCGTCCACACTTACGCCGTAGGCCTGGGAAATGCCGTAGAGGGTCTGCCGTTCCAGAACGACATGGGACAGGAAAACTTTTCCGTTCAGGCGCACTTTTTCCTTGGAGACAGTCACGGGCGTGGCCACGTATTCCTGCGCCAGTGCCAAACCGGTACCGGCCAGGATGAGGGCTGCAAACAGAGCGGCAAGTCTTTTCATAACAAATCCGTTAAAGGTCAGCGCTGAAGTCCAGCAGTTTTTGGCAGAAAACGTCCCAGCTCAGGCGTTTTTTCTCCTCGCCGATGGCTTCCCGGCAGCGTTCCTGCAAGGAAGGCTGTCCGAAATAGCGCAGGATTTCCTGCCGGATGGCGTCCGGCTCCGGGACGGGAGCAACAAGACCCGTGCCACGGTCGCCGATGGTGCTTTTGAGGCCGCCGACATCCGTGACCAGCATGGGTACGTCAAAATGGTAGGAGACGGCGCTCACGCCGCTTTGGGTGGCGCTGCGGTAGGGGAGAACGGCCAGGTCGGCCGCACTGAAGTAGGTTTTGACCTCGGCATCCGGAATATACTGGAGGAAGAGGCGGATGCGGTCCTTCCCGGGCAGGGTGTCCAGGATGGCCTGGTACTTGTCGAACGAGCCGTAGGGCTCTCCGGCCACGATGAGCTGATAGTCTTCGGGCAGTTTGCGGAAGGCTTCCAGCAGGATGTCCAGTCCTTTGTATTCCCGGATGAGCCCGAAGAACAGGAGGGTCTTGCGGGCGGGATCCAGCCCCAGGGCCTGCAAGGCCTGTTCCCGGGGGAGCCTTTCTCCGAAATGGGAATAGAGGGGATGGAAGAGGAGCTGGTTGGGGGCGGCGGGACGCAGGCGCAGCAAATCATCCCGGACGGTGTCCGACAGGGCTGTAAAGCCGTCGCAAGCGCCCAGGAACCAGCGGGTGAGCGGCTTGTCAAACCAGTGGGGTTCGTGGGGAATGACGTTGTGCAGCACCGCCAGGCGCTTGCCGCCGGTATGGCGCAGCACATAGCCGGTGGACGGGGCGAACCAGGACATCCAGTAGGGGACGATCACCAGGTCGGGGCCCCAGCGGCGGATGGCTCGGGCCGTGCGCACCCAGCTCACGGGGTTTATCGTATCCAGGACTGCTTCTGTCTCGATCGGGGGGATGGGATCATCCGCCGTGACAAACTGTGTCTTGCCCGGAAAGAGGAAGTCCGGGTACTGGCGGGTGAAATTGAAGGCCTTTACATCGGCAAGTTTTCCCAGTCCCGCCAACAAGTTGGCATTGAACTGGGAAATTCCGCCCCGGAAGGGGTAAAAGCAGGATAGGATGGCGATTTTCACGGCATCCCGTGTTTATTTGTTGCTTTCCTTGGTCTTGATATAAGCAGCGTTCAGGCCAGAGAGCAGTTCCTCGGTAATGTCCAGGCGCGGGTCGCCGGTGACCACCGGAGTGGAGATCACGTTGCCGGCCGTGGCCAGGATGAGGGCGTAATTGTGGGTCTCGTTGTAGGCTTTTACATATTCGGAGATGGCGTCGGCAATCTGGTTCATCATCACCTGCTGCTCTTCGGCCATTTCCTGCTGCTTGCGCATGACGTATTCCTGATACTCCTGCTGCTGCTTCTGCAGTTTCTGGTACTGGACCTGGGCAACGGAATTGGTGAGGAGGCCTTTGTCCATCTTGTTCTGGAAGTCGGCGGCGTCCTTTTCCAGTTTCTTGCCTTTGCGGTCAATCTCGGCCTGGATGCCGGAGGTCTTGGTCTCCAGGACGGAGTTGAGGTCGTTGGCCATGTCATAGCCCTGCATCACCTGGTCCATATTGAAGAACACGATGCTGCCGGCGACGGCGGTGCTGTCCTGGGATGCGGGAGCGGCGGCGTTGTCCCCGGCCGCATTCTGGTTGCAGGCCGCCAGGGAAAGAAGGGCCGCGGCACCTGCGAGAAGAAGAATCTTTTTCATGCGTTTATTGTATAGTATTATTGTCTGCAAGGATGCAAAGTTAGTCATTTTTTGCGGATTTGCGCAAGATAGGCCTGAATAGTTTGCTCCAGGCCCAGATACAGGGCGTCGGATATGATGGCATGGCCGATGGAGACTTCATCGGTCCAGGGAATCTGCCGGATGTACCAGGCCAGGTTCTCCAGGGACAGGTCATGTCCCGCGTTGAGGCCCAGGCCACAGGCCCTGGCGGCCTGGGCGGCTTCCACATAGGGCGCTATGGCGGCTTCACGGTTGGCCGCGTAGCCGGCGGCATAGGCGGCGGTGTAAAGCTCCACCCGGTCGGCTCCGCAGGCGGCGGCGCCTTCGGCCATGGCGGGATCCGGGTCGATGAAGATGGACGTGCGGATGCCCTGGGCCTTGAAGGTGTTGCACAGGTCCGTGAGCAGGGCCCGGTGGGTGAGGGTGTTCCAGCCGGCATTGGAGGTGATGGCGTCGTGCCCGTCCGGTACCAGGGTGACCTGGTCGGGCCGCACTTCCAGCACGAGGTCCACGAAACTGGATACGGTAGGATTGCCTTCGATGTTGAATTCCGTCTGCAGCAGCGGCCGGATTTCCCGGACATCGGCATAGCGGATGTGGCGCTCGTCGGGCCGGGGGTGCACGGTGATGCCCTGGGCGCCGAAGCGTTCGCAGTCCAGGGCCGCCTTGGTGACGTCCGGAACATTTCCTCCACGCGCGTTGCGCAGAGTGGCTATCTTGTTGATATTAACACTCAGTCTGGTCATTTTCAATAAAATTACTTCTCCAGTTGGCGGCGGACATTGTAATAGGACTGGCGGGATCCGAAACCGGAGGCGGCGGCCACACTTTCCACGGAGGCGTCCGGATGCGCTTCCCGGAAGGCCGTGGCATGGGCCAGGCGGCAGCGGTTCACGTAGGCGAAAAAGCCGCCCAGGCGTTCGTTCATCACCTGCGAAACGTAGGTCCTGTTCACGCCGCAGGCTCGCGACAGCGAGGTGAGCGTGAGGTGGGAATCCAGATAGCCCTTTTCGTCTTCCACATAGCGGCGGATGGTCTTGAGGATCTCTTCCTTCTGGGCGTCCTCTTCGGGGGCGGGGAGTTTTTCTGTGGCCTGCAGGTCTTTGTCAAGCTGTTTGATATCCATGGCCCGGTGCGGGGAAAGCGCGCTGATCAGGAATACGACATTGAGTACGGCAAGCAGGAGCGCACAGATGCTGAGCCAGAAATAGGTGCCGATATAGGTGAGCACCCAGCTCATGCTGACATTGACGATGGGAATCCACCGGATGCGGGAGGCAAAGCGATGGGGGAAGTCCTCCGGGTTGGAATAATTCTCCTCGGACTGGCGGTGCAGGGCCCGGTGGATCATCCGGATGGCCATGAGGAAGATTCCCATGAAAACGAGACTCAAGGTGCCTGCCGCCGCAAAGTAGGCCCGCATGAAGGTGCCGTCGAGTTGCCGGCCCGGCAGGAGGGTGAATACGGCGCCCGAGACATAGAAGAGGGTGAAAGGAATCGAAAGGCCGAAGAGGGGCTTTTTCCACCAGGTTATGCCGAGTACTTTCCCAAAATAGGAAAAGATGATGGCGGCACAGTAGAAGGGGGAGGACAGGATGAGCGCCATCCGGAACTGCAGGATGCTGTCGGCCTCCTGCGGGAAGAAGATGCCGGGCGCAAGGAGGATGTTGAAGAAGGCGCAGTGGACGATCACCTTCCAACCCGGGTAATAGTAATCTTTATGCTTGGCGTATGGCTTGCATTTATGGGCCCAGCGGACACTGCCCACAAAAACGCTGCTGGCTACATAGACGGCCAGCGCCACACTGAAAAAGAGTTCTTGGGCGGAATAAAACATAATGGGCACAAAGTTCGCATTTTTGCCCGTTTTTCCAAACGTTTTCCCGGATAAATCATGAGCCCCGCTTGGGGGCGGGGCTCTATGATAACTAACTAACCTTGGGCTTTTGGCCTTTGCAAAGTTGGCAAAACTTGTCTGATTTTTTGTCAAAGGATGTAAAAACTTCTGTAAAAGCTTGTAAAAAAATAGGGGTCCCGCGACAATTCACATCAATTTTACCCCTTTTTACACTGCATTTGCTCTGCAGATGGCGGACATAATGGCGGAATTTGTTAAATTTGCCAGTTAAATTATAAAGGTAGCTATGAAAATAGGATATTTCATCCTGAAGGAAGACCTTAAGAAGGATGCGCGGATGGAAGCCCTGCTGCAGGATTTGGAAAGCGCCACGTTCGAGATATATGAAATCCGTTCCAAGGCCGATGTCCGTCCGGATACGGACCTGGTCCTTTCCATGGGCGGCGACGGTACTTTCCTGTCGGCGGCGCACATGGTGGCCGATATCGGCCTTCCCATCCTGGGGGTCAACTTCGGCCGGATCGGTTTCCTGTGCGAGAACCGTCCGGAGGAGGTGCGCAAGGCCCTGGTGGAAGGGGATTTCAGCATCGAATACCGCACCGTCCTCAACGCTACGCTCAAGGGCCCGGAGGCCCGCCGTTCCATCGGCATGCTGCCCTACTCGGTGAATGAGGTGTCCCTGCACCGCAGCGGCTCCTCGGTGCTGGGCATCCACGTGAGCATCGACGGCGAACCGCTGCCCACCTATTGGGCCGACGGACTGCTCGTGGCCACCTCGTCCGGTTCCACGGCCTATTCCCTGAGCGTGGGCGGCCCTATCTGTATGCCCGACACCAAGGTCCTCATCATCGCTCCCGTGGCTCCGCACAACCTGAACGTCCGGCCCATCGTGGTGCCCGAAACCGCCAAGGTGGACATCCGTTTCGAGTCCCGTGACGGCCGTGCCATCATGTCCACAGACAATCACACGGTGGAAATTCAGCCGGACTGGACCATTCATGTGGAGATGGCACAGTTTTCGCTTAAGCGTATCCGGCTTGCCCAATCCGGCTTTGTGAAGGCCCTTACCTCCCGGCTGTTCTGGGGCGAGGATATGAGAAACAATGGATAAACGCATTCCGCAGCACGTCTCGATTATCATGGACGGGAACGGCCGCTGGGCGAAAGCCCGGGGACTGGATCGCGTCTATGGGCACATGGAGGGCGTAGAAAGTGTGCGCGCCTGCCTGGAAGCGGCGGTAGAGGACGGCATCCCGTATCTGTCCCTCTACGCTTTCTCCGAGGAGAACTGGAACCGGCCCCAGGCCGAGGTGGACAAACTCATGGAACTCATGATGCAGTCCATGCAGCAGGAGTTTGACAACATGATGCGAAACGGCGTGCGCTTCGTGGTGCTGGGCAACCGGGCCCGGCTCTCGGAATCGCTCAACCGCTCCATCGACCAGCTGATGGCCGCCACGGCGGGCAATCCGCACACCACCCTCATCGTCTTCCTGAGCTACAGCGGCCAGTGGGATATGCTCCAGGCCATGAAGAAGGCCGCCGCGCAGTGCACGGCCGAGCAGTTCCAGGCCTTGTCGGCCGATGATTTCTCGGCCTATCTGGTGACGGCCGGCATTCCGGATCCGGACCTTCTGATCCGCACCTCCGGAGAACTTCGCATTTCCAATTACCTCCTCTGGCAATGTGCCTATACGGAATTCTACTTCACGGATATCATGTGGCCGGATTTCCGGAAAGAAGCCTTCCGGGAGGCCCTGGCCGAGTATGCCCGCCGCGACCGGCGCTATGGGAAAGTAAAATAAATTACCTATCTTTGCAAGATAAACTGATTGAAATGACTCTGAAACGGATTCTTTGTGCGGCCTTGCTCCTGGTCCCCTGCGCGGTGATGCAGGCGCAAACCACGCGCAGCGCCATCGAAATAGATTATAATCGTCCCCAGAAGTACATCGTGGGCGGTGTGGGCGTAGAGGGAAACCGTTTTTTCAACAAGCATCAGATCCTGCAGCTCACCAACCTGCAGCCGGGTATGGAAGTGACCGTTCCCGGTGAAGACATTACCGGCATCGTGCACCGGCTGGTGGCCCAGCGCTATTTTGAGGACGTGGCCGTGGTGGTGGATTCGCTCAGCGCACGCCGGGATACCGCCTGGTTCATGGTGTGCGTCAAGGAGCGTCCCCGCGTGTCCCTCTGGACCTATTCCGGGGTAACCAGCAGTGAAAAGAAAGACCTCCAGGAGCGCCTGAACCTGCGCCGCGGCCGGGAGTATTCTGAATATGTGCGCTATGCTTCCGTAGATATCATCGAGCGCTATTTCAAGGAAAAAGGGTTCCTCAAGACCCAGGTGGACGTGCAGGTGAGCCGCGATACCGTGATCAAGGGTACGGTCCGGGTGAATTTCGCCGTGGACAAAGGCCGGAAAATCCGGATCAAGCAGATCAACTTCACCGGCAATGACGACGTGAAGGAGTTCAAGCTGGCCAAGAACATGAAGGAAACCCATGCGCCCACCTGGTACAACTTCTTCAAATCCAAGAAATTCAAGGAGGCCGAGTACCAGAAGGACCGCAAGACCGTCCTGGAAGCTTTCAACGAGGCCGGTTTCCGCGATGCCCGCCTGGTGCGGGACTCCGTCTATTATGTGGACGACAAGCACCTGGGCATCGATATGGTCTTTGACCAGGGCCGCCGCTATTATTTCCGGAATATCACCTGGACGGGCAATTCCGTCTATCCCTCCGAAGTGCTGAACAACATCCTGCAGGTGAAAAAGGGCGACGTCTATGACATCGTCACCCTGGAAAAGCGCCTGCACGGCGGCGGCAAGGAGAACGAGTACGATGTGTCCAAGTTGTACAAGGACAACGGTTATCTCTTCTTCAATGTCACGCCCGTGGAGATCAACATCCAGCAGGACTCCGTCGATGTGGAGATGCGCATCTCGGAAGGCAAGCCCGCTACCTTGAACGAGGTGATCATCAACGGAAACGACCTCACCAACGAACGGGTGATCCGCCGCCAGCTCATGACCCGGCCCGGCTACCTCTTCAGCCAGACGGACTTTGAGCGTTCCATCCGTGAAATCGCCTCCATGGGCCAGTTTGACGCAGAGGCCATCATGCAGTATGGAACGGGCTATAATATCATCCCCAACCAGTTGAACAATACGGTGGACGTTATCTATAATGTCACCGAAAAGCCCTCGTCCCAGCTGGAACTTTCCGGCGGTTGGGGCGGCAATACCTTCGTGCTCACGGCGGGCGTGAGTTTCAACAACTTCTCTACGCGCCGCATGTTTGACAAGAATGCCTGGCGTCCGGTTCCGCTGGGAGACGCCCAGAGCCTTTCCTTCCGCTTCCAGACCAACGGCCAGTATTACACCTCCCTGAACGCCGGTTTCTCGGAGCCCTGGCTCTTCGGCAAGAAACCCACGTCCCTCAACATCTCCGGGTATTATTCCCGCATGACGGATTCCTACCTGTATCTGGGCATCCTGTCCACCGACAAGATGTTTGAGGTATTCGGTTTCAACGCCGGCCTGGGCACCCGGCTCAAGTGGCCCGACAACTACTTCGTCCTGTACAACAACCTGAGCTGGCAAACCTACAAGCTCACCAACTGGACCAACAGTTACTTTGCCTTCAACGATGGTATTTCCCACAACCTCAGTTATACCATCTCGCTTTCCCGTAACTCCTCCGACCAGCAGATCTATCCCCGTCAGGGTTCCGAGTTCTCGGCCTCCCTGCAGCTCACCCCGCCCTTCTCCCTCTTCCGCAAGTACGATTACGACGCCAACGGCAACAAGGTGGGCGTGAACAGTTGGAAGGATGTGAACTACGACAACTGGACGGCCGCCCAGCGCTACAAGTGGATCGAATACCACAAGTGGAAGTTCAGCGGTGCCGTCTATACCAAACTGGTGGGCGACCTGGTGCTCATGACGCGGGCCCAGTTCGGTTACCTGGGCTACTACAACCGCAACTGGGGTTATTCCCCGTTCGAGAACTTCCAGGTGGGCGGCGACGGTATGTCGGGTTACATGACCTACGGCGCCGAAATCATCTCCCTGCGCGGTTACGAGGATTATTCCCTCACGCCCCGGAAGGTGACGCCCTACAGCCAGAACTATACCAGCTATGCGGGTAATGTCTATGACAAGTTCACCGTGGAGCTCCGTTATCCGGTGATCCTGCA
>JAEEGL012446114.1_pt1 | contig 34574 bp, 25 predicted proteins | sample 9134231 | NCBI WGS metagenome assembly JAEEGL01 (sample SAMN16246548, study PRJNA631951) | gut metagenome | biome: gut microbiome; feature: rumen; material: fiber-attached | host: Bos | place: Iran: Karaj | collected 2018-10
ACATCGAAGGCGGAGATACGGTCTGTAGCCACCATTACCATCAGGTCGTCATTGATGTTGTACACATCACGTACCTTACCATGATAAACACTCACCTGTCCGGGCAGGTTGAAGTCTGTTCTTGTCAATGCTTTCATATCTTTATTTCAGTTATCTGTTTTGTTGTTTTCTGCTTCTATGTACTTTTTGCCTCGCTCAATCTCTGCCTCATATTTATTATAGGCATTTACGATACGGGTTACCAGCTTGTTCCTGACAATGTCCTTCTCGTTCATCTCTATGAAGCTGATTCCCTTTATGCCTTTCAGTATCTGACAGGCTTCACGCAGGCCGCTTCTTACTCCCTTGGGCAGGTCTATCTGCGTCATGTCGCCTGTGATAATCATCTTGGTATTCATGCCCATACGGGTCAGGAACATCTTAATCTGGTTGCTGGTGGTGTTCTGTGCCTCGTCCAGAACCACTACGGCGTCACTCAGGGTTCTTCCGCGCATAAATGCCAGCGGCGCTATCTGTATGATGTTCTGGTCCATCATCTCATGCAGTTTTTGGGTAGGAATCATATCCTCCAGCGCATCATAGAGGGGTTGAAGATAGGGGTCTATCTTGTCTTTCATGTCACCCGGTAGGAATCCTAACTTCTCACCGGCCTCCACGGCGGGGCGTGACAGGATGATCTTTCTGATTTCCTTGTTCTTCAGCGCCCTTACAGCCAAGGCAATGCTGGTATATGTCTTACCGGAGCCGGCAGGGCCTACGGCAAATATCATATCGTTCTCCTGATAGGCTTTCACCAGCTGCTGCTGGTTGGCGCTGCGGGCTGTAATGGGTTTGCCGGTCACGCTGTACACAATCACGCCCTCTACACCTTCCCTGTTGGTCTTCTCGCCTTTCAGGATCTGCAGGATTTCCTCTTCCGTCAGACTATTATATTTATGTATATGCCGCTGCAGCTTTTCCAGGTTCTCCTCGAAAGCGCACATCTCCAACTCGTCTCCCATCACGTGAATGACATTCCCTCTGGCTACGATTCTGAGTTTGGGGTAAAGGGCCTTCAGCATTTGCATGTTAGAATTACCCACACCGTACAGAATTACGGGGTCTATATCTTCAATTACAATATGTTTCTCTATCATCTATTTTATTCAAGTTTCGGGAGTTATAAAATGGAGTTAACTTCTATTTTTACTTCTATTTCTACTTCCGAAAGTTCATTTATTTTATAATTTGGTGCAAAAGTACGACATTTAATTCATAATTCATAATTCATAATTCATAAATTTCCGTCAGGTATCAATAATTCTTTATCCCGATTCCTTCATTCTTCAGATTTTTTATGTATTTTTGTAGGCTGAAATATGAGAAGACTAAAGAAAAAGATTTTTTACGGCCTCTGCGGTGGTACGGTAGCAGTCCTTGCTACGGTCAGGTTGTGCAATCCCCATGTTGTTCAGCCTTATGCCGAGTGTGCCGCTGACAGTGTGGCAGAGGTGACGGTGAATCCTGCGCCCTCAGTGGCAGAATCCGAACCTGCTCCCAAACAGCCGCGCCGCCGGCGTCATCGTATCCGGGGCGTTCATTCCTATGAAGAGTGTTTCCCGGATTTGCAGGAAGTGCAGATTGTCGCGGCTCGCCGTAATGGTGTCAGACCCGTGAAGAACAGGAATGAGGCCGAGCACCGCAAACAGGAACTGGTGTATGTGGGAGCCAATCCTTATTTCTGCATTGACAGGGCCATGAGCCAGAGTATTCCCTACCTGGTACCTAAGGCCGCTGACCTTCTGCAGCAGATTGGCAGAAATTTTATTGACAGTCTGTATGTTAAGGATGTGCCTGCACACCGGATTATAGTATCCAGTGTCCTGCGTACTGAGGATGATGTGAACCGCCTGCGCCGTGTAAACGGAAATGCCAGTGAGCAGAGTTGTCACCGCTTCGGCACCACCTTTGATATTACTTATGTAAGGTTTGACCCCGTTCATCATGCTGACGGAACGCCCTGTGTGTATGTGTCCGACGCTATCCTCAAGCCCGTCCTGTCCGAGGTTCTTCGTGATCTGCGTCAGCAGGGCCTGTGTTATATCAAGCATGAACGCAAGCAGTCCTGTTTCCATATCACCGTCCGTTAAACCTTTTCCTTTTACCCCGGTCAAAAGGAATGAAAGGAAGGCTGGGTCCTCTAACCCCTAACCCCTAACCTCTAACCTCTAACAAAAGGTAAAAATGAAAAGACTATTTTTTATTACAGCCATTGTCCTTCTGGGAATTGGCAACCTTAATGCTCAGCAGGAGCAGCTTTCTGAGGAGGATCGTGCGCGGATGCGTGCTCAGGTGATTCAGCGTGTGGCAGAGCGAACTGCCAAGGATTTTGATCTTAAAGGCGATGTCAGGGAGAGTTTCCTGCAGACATTCACAGCTTATCAGACCGAGATGTTCCAGACCAATCAGGGCGGACAGCATCAGCGTCCCCAGGAGGGTGATGACAAGAAGGAACTGACTGATGAGGAGGCCAATGCCAGAATTCAGGAGCAGTTCACACGCCAGGAGGAGCAGATTGCAACCTTGCAGAAGCGTCTTGAGATTCAGAAGAAGTACAGTACCGAGTTTGCCAAGATACTGACTCCCCAGCAAGTGCTGAAGGTGCTTACACCTCAGCGTAACAGTCAGCGTGGACAACAGCGCGGACAACAGCGCAGCCAGGATGACAATCAGCGTCAGGGCGGCTGGCAGGGTGGGGGCCGTGGCGGCTTCGGCGGTCCCGGCGGCGGCTTCCGTGGCGGCTTTGGCGGCGGTTTCTGAATAGTTATGTCTCTTGCACCTTGCCCGTTGCCCCTTGCTCCTTGCCCTTTGCTCCTTGCCCCTAAAGGAAGCCTTGCTTCCGTATCTTAGATAAAAAGAGTCCAAAGTTTTTGTTGCTTTGGACTTTTTTTTGTAAGTTTGCAAACTGAAATTAAAAGTAACTGAATATGGGAAGAGTACTAATTATTGGAGCTGGCGGTGTAGCAACAGTTGCTGCGCACAAGGTATGCCAGAATAACGACGTCTTCACAGAAGTGATGATAGCCAGCCGTACTGAGAAGAAGTGCATTGACTTGGCCAATGTGCTGAATAAAAAATATGGAACACAGGTCAGGACTGCCCAGGTGGATGCCGACAGTGTGGAACAGCTCGTCAGTCTGATGAGCTCCTACAAGCCCGAACTGGTAATCAATCTGGCCCTCCCTTATCAGGACCTCACCATCATGGAAGCCTGTCTGCAAACCGGTTGCAACTATATGGATACTGCCAATTACGAGCCCAAGGACGAGGCCCACTTCGAGTACAGCTGGCAGTGGGCTTACCGCGAGCGTTTCGAGAAGGCCGGCCTTTGCGCCATCCTCGGCTGCGGTTTCGATCCCGGAGTCACCAGTATCTTTACCGCCTACGCAGCCAAGCATCATTTCAAGGAAATTCAGTATCTGGATATCGTGGACTGCAATGCCGGTAATCACCACAAGGCATTTGCCACCAACTTCAATCCTGAGATTAACATTCGCGAGATTACCCAGAAGGGCCTCTATTACGAGAACGGCAAGTATATCGAGACCGAGCCCATGGAGATTCACAAACCCCTGAACTATCCTAACATCGGTCCTAAGGAAAGCTATCTGCTGCATCACGAGGAGATAGAATCACTCGTTATCAATTATCCCACCATCAGGCGTGCCCGTTTCTGGATGACCTTCGGCCAGCAGTATCTGACCTATCTGGATGTAATTCAGAATATCGGCATGTCCCGCATTGACGAGGTAGAGTATAAGGCACCCAGGGCTGACGGATCAGGCGAGGAAGTGGTAAAGATTGTACCCCTCCAGTTCCTTAAGGCCGTTCTGCCCAATCCTCAGGACTTAGGTCAGAACTATGACGGCGAAACCTCTATCGGATGCCGTATCCGCGGTATCGGTAATGACGGCCAGGAGCATACCTATTATGTATATAACAACTGCTCACATCAGGCAGCGTATGAGGAGACCGGTATGCAAGGCGTCAGCTACACCACAGGCGTTCCTGCCATGATAGGTGCCATGATGTTCCTGACCGGCAAGTGGAACAAGCCCGGTGTTCATAACGTAGAGGAATTTGACCCCGACCCATTCATGGAACAGCTCAACCAGCAAGGCCTCCCCTGGCACGAACTCCACGACGTAGATCTTGAACTGTAGTTCTATATGTAGTGGTTAGTAGTTAGAGGTTAGTGGTTAGAGAATAGTTCGGAATACAGTTTTTAATGCAAGATTTTTACTATAGGAATTTGTTGGTTTACCAGCATTCCATACAATTGGTAACGGACATTTATAAATTAACCAAGAGATTTCCTCCGTCGGAGTCATATGGACTGACTAATCAAATTCAGCGGGCTGCAGTTTCGATACCCTCCAATATAGCCGAGGGTATGGGGCGATTCTCAAAAAAAGAACGTCTGCATTTCCTTGAAATCAGCAATGGCTCAATTATGGAGGTAATGTGCCAAATAGAGATAGCATGTCAATTGGGATATATTACAATAGCTGAAATGCAATCTTTTGAACGGATAATCGGAGATATTGCAAAAATGATGATAGGATTAAGAAAGAATATAGAAGATAAATTATGAATCAGGTTATTGGTACGATGTTTCGTTTGGCTGAGCAAATCTCTAACCCCTAACTTCTAACCACTAACCCCTAAACTTTTCAAACAATGGCAAAAAAAGAAACAGGTGAAATGCTTGACGAGAAGAGCGCAAAACTGAAAGCCCTTCAAGAAGCAATGTCCAAGATAGAAAAGGATTTCGGTAAGGGATCCATCATGAAACTTGGCGAAGAAAAAATAGAGAATGTAGACGTCATCCCTAGTGGATCCATATCATTGGACGTAGCTTTAGGCGTAGGCGGATACCCCAAGGGCAGAATTATAGAAATCTACGGCCCCGAGTCATCCGGTAAGACCACCCTGGCTATCCATGCTATAGCCGAGGCGCAGAAGGCAGGCGGTATAGCAGCCTTCATCGATGCCGAACACGCCTTTGATCGTTTCTATGCCGCCAAGTTAGGCGTTGATGTGGATAACCTGATTATCTCCCAGCCCGACAACGGCGAGCAGGCACTCGAGATTGCCGACCAGCTTATCCGCAGCGCAGCCGTGGATATCGTAGTTGTGGACTCCGTAGCAGCCCTCACCCCCAAGGCCGAGATAGAAGGCGATATGGGTGATAATAAGGTAGGCCTGCAAGCCCGCCTCATGAGCCAGGCGCTGCGTAAGCTCACTGCCACCATCAATAAGACCAATACCACCTGCATCTTCATCAACCAGTTGCGCGAGAAGATTGGTGTCATGTTCGGCAACCCCGAGACAACCACCGGCGGTAACGCCCTCAAGTTCTATGCCAGCGTCCGCCTGGATATCCGTAAGAGTACCGCCATCAAGGACGGTGACGAAATCATCGGCAACGAAGTTAAGGTCAAGGTGGTCAAGAACAAGGTTGCTCCACCATTCCGCCGTGCCCAGTTCGAGATACTTTTCGGCGAAGGCATCTCCCGTGTAGGCGAGATTGTTGACCTCGGAGTAGAGTACGGCATCCTGGAGAAGAGTGGTTCCTGGTTCAGCTACAATGGCAGCAAACTGGCTCAGGGCAAGGAAGGGGTCAAGAAGGTCCTCAAGGACAACCCCGAGCTCTGCGAGGAACTCACTACCCGTATCTATGAAGCCATCAATTCCAAGGGTGCTCCCATTGCCCCCCCCGAAGAATAATATCCCTTATCACATATATAAAGCCCCCGAAAGTATCTCACTCCCGGGGGCTTTTATTTATCAGCATCGTCTGAACTAACCCCTAACCTCTAACCCCTAACCCCTAACCCCTAACCCCTAACCCCTAACCCCTAACCACTAACCTCTAACTCCTAACCTCTTATTATTAGTAAAAAGCCAAAAAAGCCCCGTTTTTTCCATGTTTTTTCCGCAGAATCAGGAAAATTTACATTATTTTTTAATTTTCTTTGCAAAAATTTGCATTCGTATTCATAAATTTCATATATTTGCCTTTGACTCTTGATGGTTTAGACCTTTTTTGCACCGAAAATGTATTTTTCAAGGCAGAAATTCAAACCTGGCCCCACGGAGTGCTAAAGAAAGATCCATAGCGATGGAACCAATCTGACTAAAGCGAGCCATGGGAGTGAAAAAACGGAGTTTGTGACTTATTTAAAAGGCGTTTACTATGACGCTTTGTTTCTGACACTCTGGAACCTGAGAAATTCTAAATTCGTCCGAAACATAGCAACAGTAGATGTCCTCGGGTGTGATAATAATCATTCCCTTATTCCTCTGTGTTGTGGTTTCACAACACAGAGGTTCCAAGGGTATTACATATCGGCGTGGGCTCTACGTTGCTCGTTCAGACGAATTGGGCAATCTCAGGGCCTCAGAGTGTGGAACGAGCAACGGGTACGGACTCCACGCTTTTTTTGTATAGATAATGTAATAAACTTAACCAAAACTATATCACAATGAGATGTAATAAATGCGGCTATGACGGCGCAAATAATGTTCCTGGCGGAACCTGCGTAAAATGCGGTACTCCTCTTAGTGGGGATGTTGCTCCACAAGTACCTGAGATGAATAGTGGTGCCAGTGATTATCAGTCTCGTCCTACCATGATAGGCATTAAACCACAAGACGATGTGAATTTGAAAGCTACTGTTGTAGGAGGAAATACTGGACAATCAATACAATTAAAGAAAACTGTTGTACAAGGTGCTGTTCCAGAAATTGGAAACCTGAAAAGTACAATCATCCAAAGTTCAGGCTCCGCCCCCAACCAGCCATCCCCATCTCTTAACGTTTCAGGCGAGTTAGTATGTCCTATGTGCGGGTATCCTATTGCTGAGCATTATACAAGTTGCCCGAATTGTGGTGCAGATTTTACTGGTGCAGATGAAACCGAGGGAATACAGAAAACAGAAACGAAGGCGGAAGAAACTCAGTCACAAGAACCTGTTGCTCCCCAATCCCGTAATCAAAGCGAAAATGGAGCAGCCCCTGTTGCTTCCGGAACAATAGCTTTAGGTTCCATGAAAGATGTTGAAGAAGACATAAATATAATATGTACGTGCGAGAAGTGCGGCGAAGAAATATCTGCTACATACCGTTTCTGCCCAAAGTGTGGCGAAAAGATACATCAGCGTACATTGCAGGGCTTCCGTCATAAAAAGAAAAAAGAAGTTGAAGAAACTTCTCAACCCACGTTTAAGGCTATGTTCAATCTTACTATTGTTCCAGAGGAAGATGAAGATATGAACGCAGAAGCTATTCATTACGAAGGTGCAGAAGTCATGTTGAACCGTGATAACACGGAACCTGATAACCGAACAATCACATCAAAGGAACAAGCAGTTGTCCTGTTTGAAGACCATAAGTGGTATATTGAGAACCGAAGTGAATATGATTCTACCATGATAATTGCCAATCGCAAAATGGAAATACAATCAGGTGACGTTATCTTGCTTGGCGACCGACGTTTCAGGTTTGAATCAGAGGAATCGAAAGAATCATAGTAACCCAAAAGCCTGTACACTATGCAAGTGGTAGATAGGTGTGATTTCCATCCAGGCGACGTAATAGATCACCGCTATTCTGTTCGCAAACTCTTAGGAGAAGGCTCCTATGGAGCGGTCTATCTGGTAGAAGATGGCCAGCGGAATCAGTATGCGCTAAAACTTCTTCGCCTATGGGAAGTGCCTGCTGAAATCAGAGGAGGACTGGAAGGCCGTTTCGATGCGGAATTCCAGACGGGTCAGATAGACTGTGATAATCTTGTCCGGTCCCTTGGTTACGGAAAAGTAGGAGGCAATCCCTACATTATCATGGAGTTTTGTCCTGGTGGTGACCTTGAACCTTACTTAGGAAAGGCACAGGACAAGGCACCTCAGATATGCCGTGACATCCTGATAGGATTAAACGCACTTCATACCCGGGGCAAGGTCCATCGTGACCTCAAGCCCGAGAATGTTCTTTTCAAGAAGAACGGCCATGCCGCCTTGACAGATTTCGGCATCTCCGGCGACAGAAATCACCGAATGACCCAATTAGGATTTTTCGGGAAGCCAAATCAGATTTTCGGAACTTGGGCATATATGCCTCCTGAACAGGCTAACCGAAGACGGGGAGGCGCCACTGTTTTGCCCACCACAGATATTTTCTCCTTTGGTGTAGTAGTCTATCAACTTCTGACAGGTGTTTACCCATTCGGAAAATTAGAGACCCATAATGATTTGGCTGAGTATCTGAAAAAAGGAGAACAGGGAGCTTGGGACCGTGCTACATTAAGCTGTGTCAATGGTGGAAAACAATGGGAGAAACTTATCGATGGCTGTCTGGTTCCCGACTTTAAGGAAAGATTCCAGACTGTCAACGATGTCCTATCCTATATACCTCAGTCTTACGTACATAAATCAGCAGAACCAGTCATAGAACTTTCTTCTGATTTTGTACCTAAGAAATATACACGCGGGTATCTGCTCAGAGTACTTCAGGGAGAAGAATATGACAAAGTTTATAACCTAACCCAAATGGCAATGTCGGGAAAACGGGTTTTAACCTTAGGAAGGCAAACAGATAACAGCATCTTTATTAAATCAATGCATAGTACATTCCTTTCCCGTTACCATTGTACCATAGAAACCAACAAGGAATTTACCGAATGGATAATCCGTGACGGACAATGGGACAGAAGTAGCGGTGCCTGGAATCCCTCCAGAAACGGGACTTTTATCAATTCTCACCAGATAACAGGGCATCAGATATTCTATCTTAAGCCTGGTGATATTATAGCCGTTGGCGATATCACCCTTCGATTCGAGAATTATTAGAACCTGCTCGTATAAAGTAAAATCAAACAAATTTATATTTACCTCAAATTAATTACACAACCTAAAAAGTTAAGTATTATGGCAAATCAAAACAGTTACAAGCGCACCGTAGCTGGCTCAGTTGGAGCCGGTATAGGAGCTATCTTTAATGGTTCTGGGCGCACTTATTACATTTTGGAGCACAAGACAAGCTCCAAGTATCACAATGCTGGCGAATCCCAGAAGATTATTATCGACCAGATAGAGATGGGTCGAGACTCTTCTTGCCAGGTTCGCTTTGACGAGTCTTTTGAAACTGTAAGCCGTAAGCATGCTGCCATTGTCCGTGATGGTGAGAACTGGCAGTTGGTCAACCTGTCCAACTCCAATCCCACCTTGGTTAACGGTCAGCCTATCCGCGGGCATTATTACCTACAGTCAGGCGATGAAATCCAGCTTTCTGTCGGTGGGCCACGCCTCGGCTTTATTGTTCCCCAGGGTAAGCAGGGTCTTACCTCCAGCATCCGCCTAACAGAGCGTATGAATCTTTTCCGTCAGCAGGCACTTGCTCCATATAAGCGTGCTATCTGGTCACTTGCTTGCCTGCTCATTTTGGCTGTTGTAGGCTTCAGTATCTGGACATACATGCTCAATAAGGATTTACAAGAGCAAAAGGCACAAGCAGTAGCTCTTCAAGAGCAGGTTGCCAACTATGACAAACAGATTGCAGAATTAGAACCAATTGTTAATAAGACTCCCGAACTGGAAGCTCAGTTAGCGGAACTAAAAAATAAGCGCGCCCAGGTTATTACCCGTGTTAAGGAGATTTATGTAAATCATCCAGAAATAAAGCCTGAGTCTATCACAGAACCCTCTCCTGTAGTTGATCCTGTGGTGCCTAATCCTGATCCTGATCCTGATCCTGTTCCCGTGGTTGGTGTAACCGACCTTCGTCAGTGTTATGATAACATCTACAGGATTATAGTAGAAGAGATAACGCTTGAAAGGGACGGTATGTCCAGAAGCGCAGGTATGGCATTGAATGATATTGACTGTGGTACGGGATTCATCATTGATAATGGCACATTTGTAACGGCTCGTCAGAATATCCAGCCCTGGATTTATATTAATGGTATTGCACCTACAGGGTGGAGAGCCAGAATTGCCCAGTTCGTAGCTATGGGATTTGAAGTTAATATGAAGTTTGCCGCATATAGCACTTCTGGCCCATCCCAGAAGATAGAATTTAAGAGTCGTGACTTTGACCTCCCAGAGGCTGGAGATGTTATATCTGCCACCATATCTCTTTCAAGAACCGATTGGGAATATGTACAGGGCTTAGGCTTCGCTGTCAGCAAGGACGAATTGAAGCGAACCGGAAGCGACATCAAGATTAATGCCACAAGAGGTCGTTCTTATGCTCTTTATCACTCTACCGGACGTAATGGAATCGATACGGACAATGGTATCTCACAAAGTATTTCAGGCGCACATGATATTGAAATCTGTGGTTATACCAACAATAACGTTCAGGATTTGTCGGGGGCTGTTGAATACTTCAAGACTTCAACATCTAATGCAGATTTGAAACAAGGTACTATCAAGACACAAAGTGCACCTGCAGCTGCCGGTTATTTGGGAGCACCTGCATTTGTCAAGGACGAAAATGGTGTTTATAGTGTAGTTGGTGTTTACGCTGGTGGTCGTAGTATTGTACCTATCAGCAAATGCAAGTAAATTCAAAGACAATTAAACTATCACATGTCTGAAATCAAGTATAGATTGGCGGCAGGCACCAATATGGGCCTCGTCCGGACAAACAACGAGGACAACTTTGTTGTCTGCCCCGATTTGACTATCTCCGATTGGAGAATCCCCCAGGTCAGCGAATGCGCTGACTTGGGGTCTTATGGCTCATTGTTGGTGGTAGCCGACGGAATGGGAGGCGCAAATGCTGGAGAAGTAGCTTCGGCCATTGCTGTAGATACCATTCAGGAATCATTTACACCGGACAATCTGCAGAATGTCATTCATGATGACAATTCCGTACAGGAGTTCATGAAAGATGTGGTTAAGTCAGCAGACCTTCGCATCTTTGAGAAGAGCAAACAAGACAGTAGTACCCGGGGTATGGGTACCACTGTAGTTATGGCCTGGATTCTTGATGGAAAGGTATTTGTCTGCTGGTGTGGTGACAGCCGCTGCTACATGCTTAACAGGCATAAAGGCCTGGTACGGTTATCCAAGGACCATAGTTATGTACAGGAACTCATAGACCGTGGAGAGTTGGATCCTGATTTGGCCATGAACCACCCATATTCCAATGTTATTACCCGGTGTTTGGGTGACATGGAGAATAGAGCGGTGCCCGATACCAGGATTTTCCAGCTTCATAATGGTGATACCATCCTGTTATGTAGTGATGGATTATCAGGACTGTGCTCCGATTTGCAAATTCTGGACCTCCTGATTAAGCATCGCGACGATCCCGAAGAATGTAAGAATCAGTTGATTTCAGCAGCCCTTGCCGAAGGTGGACATGACAATGTTACTGTGGCTCTCTGTAATATTGAAATTCCGGGCGAAACGGAGGATAAGGAGGATGAGACCCTACCGAAGGGAACTCTACCGCCGGATGCGGAAAAGCCTGTTTTGTCAGAAACGCTCCCAGCTGACAGCAAGAAATCCAAGCCCTCCACTCGTAGTAAACGTAATGCATGGAGATGGTTATTCTTCTTCATACTCTTTGTAGTAATAGCATTCTTCCTGGCCAAGATTCTAAAACATAGTTTACATCTTCAGGAGGAAGAGTTATTGAAGACGGACTCCACGGAGGTACATGCGAAAACTGATGCAATAGTACCTGCTCCCGTAATTGTGGATCCTGCCCAAAAAGAAGTTGAAGTTAAAACTGAAAGGGAAAAGAACGAAACCGTTCCTGAAAAGGATGAAAAAACCGAATCAACAGAATCATCGCAACCAGCCTCCGATTCAGTTGCTGCTGAACAGTCCAACGAGGAATCTCAAGAACCTACGGACACCACCAAACAAAAATAGTTAATAAATTATTAACCGGATTAGAAATGAACATGATGAAAAATATAATTAAGACTTTGACCGTCGTGTTTTTCATGACAGTTAGCCTTGTAAGTTGCGTCACAACAGTACAATCAGAACCCAATCGATATGGTGTAGGATCTGACGTGATAACTAAAGAACGCCCTCTAGGCAAATGGACTGATTGCCGTATTTGCAAAGGTAAGGGAACTTGTATTGATTGCAAAGGAACTGGCAAGATTAAGGGAAACTCATGTAATATATGCTCAGGAACGGGCAGGTGTACAACTTGTGAAGGACAAGGCGGCTTTAGATCTGAAGAATAATCAATTATTTAAAGACAGAGGATGTGCCGATTATGGCACATCCTCATTAACCTGACACGATGGAACTAATTGACGGAAAATATAAGCAAGAAGAATTGCTGGGAACGGGTGCCTTCTCTGAGGTATGGAAGGTAACCTATGTGCAGACTGGTGTAACGTTGGCAATGAAAATATACAAGCCTAATGCCAGCATGGACAACGATGGTGTAAAGATGCTAACGCATGAGTATGCCCTAATGGTAAACCTGAACCATCGCAATCTGCTTAAGCCACAGTTTTTTGATGTATATGACGGGCGTCCCTATCTTATCCTTCCCTTTTGCGAGAAAGGCAATATTAATAATATGATAGGTAAGCTAACCGAAGACGAGGCATGGAAACTGCTCCGTGACACGGCCAGTGCCCTTGACTATCTGCATACCCGTAAACCGCCTATTATCCATCAGGATATCAAGCCTGCCAATATTCTTGTTGCAGATGACGGAACCTATATGTTAACTGACTTCGGTGTAAGCACCAGTCTGAAGGCTACATTAAGTCGTCTGTCTATTGACGAGCAGTCTTTGATGTCGGCAGGCACTCTGGCCTATATGGATCCCATGAAGTTCTCCCGTAAGAATCTCCCCATTATGGCTAACGATATATGGTCATTAGGCGCTACTGTTTTTGAGATGCTAACAGGTGAACTCCCATTTGGCAATAGCGGTGGCCTTTTACAGAAGAAAGGAGCTGAGGTTCCTGATATACCAGACACTTTCTCCGCTCACTTAAATGATGTCTTGCGCAGTTGTATGGACGAGGATCCTGCAAAACGGCCCTGGGCATCAAAGTTACATGAGATAGCACGGGAAGCTATTCTACACCCGGAAGTAAGAAATAAGAAAACTGTTGAAGAAGTTCAGGTTATCGACTTGAAGCCAGCTTCTGATAATATACAGCCAGGTACAGAACCTATATCACGTCCCACCCCCGACCCTGATATGGAAAAGACCCAACTGATTGATAACCAGCCATCAGTAATTTATAACGACCATTACACTAACTCTCTCTCCACAACCGCCTCCTCGGAATCGTCTAATTCTTTGGTATGGCCATGGATTATAACCGGAATCATTGGCGGAACATTAGTTGGTGTCCTATTGGCATACTTTATATAGTAACTTAAAATCATATAAAAATGAAACACTATACATCTTACATCCTTGCCACCATCATGTTCTTAATGGGTGTTGCAAGTGTACAGGCACAGGGTTTGACAGCAACGGTCTCGAAAGCCTCTGATCAGGAAAAATACGCTCCTGTATATTATGAAAATTCGTATCATGTTGTACAAGATACCCGTGTTAAAGTAACACTTAGCGGTGCAAAAGTTCCTGAAAGTTCTGAAGATAAAACATATGATGATAAATTAAAATATAAGAAAGGTGACCAATTGTTACAAACGTTAGATGGTACAGATGATTTTCAGGTTTCTGGTGATGCTGAAGTCACTTATTATGCTGTCGCTACTTATCAACTACTTAAGAAGAATGAGGGCACAGGAGAATGGGAGAATGACGGAGAGCCTGTGTCAGAAGCGGTTGATTCTGTAACAATTAAGTTCACGGGTTATAATGAACCCAATATTACCAACCTTCAAATTACGCCTGATACGGTATCAACATATAAAGGTGCTGGCAATGTTTCTTTTTCTGCAACGTTTGAATCACCTGTTGGTGATAATTTAAAGACTGTTGTCAGTTGGAAAGAAGACAATAATGACCCTGTTGAAAAGCCAAAGGATGAAACTTTCAATTTCACTCCTGTTTCGGTGGGAAGTCATACAATAAGTGCCTCCGTAGTAGTATATGCTCCAGATAATAAAACTATTTGGAATAGCAGTCAAGAGCCAGCCCAAAGTAGTATTAATGTTCTTGAAGATCCAACTAATGTTATTACATCAGAAATTCTTAAGTCAAACATTAGTATCCCTCGTAGATTCTCCTATGTAGATCAGGATGTTAAATATAGTTTTGATGTTAATATTACTAATATTGAAGGGTATAATAATTACAAGTGGAAGTACAAATGGGAATTTAATAATAATTCAGCTGAATTTAGTGATAAATCAAAATCCCAAGAATTTGATAACCCGATAGTTGCCAATACTTATCCTGTGAAACTCATTGTTCAGGCATATAATCCTAATAATGACACCGAAAGTTGGGGTAAGGTTGAGTATTCAACGAATGACGAGGAAAGTGTAATAGTCCTTCCCGCACCAGTAATCAATGTTACAGGTATTTCTCTCTCACCATTCAATGGGGTGACTTATGTTAATGGACATGATGTTAAAATTACATTGTCTAGCTCAACAAACGCTTCTGAAGTTAAGGACTATTATAGAGAAATAATAGAGTGGAAAATAGGTGAAGATGGAGTCTATACAGAAAACCAGACTGGCGATAAAAATACATATAATTTTAATCCAAACAATAAAGAAGCTGGGAACTTTGATGTATATTATAAGGTAAGCATTATCGGTCCAGATAATAATGTATGGGGAAAATCCGAGGGAGACGTGACAGTCAATGTTCTCCCCAATCCCACTTCGGTTATTACACCAGCTATTCTTAAGTCAAACATTAGCATCCCTCGTAGATATTCCTATGCAGGTCAGAAGATACAATATAATTTTGAGGTTAAAGAAGATATCAAGGATGTAGAAGGGTATGATAATTACAAGTGGAAGTACAAATGGGAATTTAATAATAAATCTACTGAATTTAGTGATCAACCAGAATCTCCAGATTTTGATAACCCGGAAGATGCCAATACTTATCCTGTGAAACTCATTGTTCAGGCGTATAATCCTGATAAAGAAAACGAGGGATGGGGTACTCCTATCGAATACACGACAAATGACACAGACAATAACAATGTTCATGTCCTTAAGAAACCTTCTGATGCGGTTAATTCTGGTGCTCTGCTGAAAAGAATTAATAGGGATTCTGATACATACTCCTATGTCGGGAAGAAAGATGCCAAACATCAGTATACCGTAAGTATGGATGATTTAAGTGACTATTATTGGAAATATACATGGAGTATGGTTGACTCTGAAGGTGCGAATCCGACAAATCCGGAACCAGATTCTGATCAGAATCGGACTGCCACTTTTGCCAACCCGTCAACAGCAGGATGGTATAACGTGAAACTTTCAATTCAAGCATGCAATCCTGCTAATCATGACGAAAAGTGGGATGAACTAATATCATGTACGACAACACCAGCAGACCAATCAATTAGAATATTTAATGAACCAAAGGTGTTAGGTATAAAGTTCGGTGATGATGAAGATTTTAACAATACAGATACCACTTATATTAATGGCGTAACAAATCTTGAAGTTGTATGTGACAATGTGGATTCTGACTTAAAAGCAATTGTGAGCAGCTGGAAGCTGGCTTCAGTTATAGATGGTAGCGTATCCAATGTCGATGGTTTAACTGCAACATACACAGCACCTGAAAATGCAAAGAATAATGTGACAATCAGGGCGACTGTTGATTTTAAAGTAGATAAATTTACGTTAAAAACAACTACTGCAACAAAAGTCGTTAATGTTCTCCCATTGCAATTGATATCAAAATCAGACTCATATATTGACGATGATTCTTTAAAGATTGAAATAAAAGGATTTGAAAATTTCAAGTTTCCTGGTTTTGTGTCATATTGGGAATTATATGTTAATGATGATAACATTTGTCTTGGTACATCAGAAACATCTTCTATGACGTATACTTTTGACAAGAATTTTAAGATTCCCAATGATCAAGATTATGTGAAAACTAAGATAATTGCGAAGTTGATGATTAGGCAAAAAAATAATCCAGATTATACACAGCATAAATCAACTTTAAGTAAATTTATCAACGTTTACAAAACTCCTAGTATTTCAAAAGCCACTTCTTCTCTTGACTCGAAGTATTCTGTAATAGACACCGTGCGTGTTTTGACAGCTTCTGTTGAACATACACCCGCATCCCTTCCTATCCGTGTTGATTGGTATAAGAATAATGAAACGGAACCTTTCGACTCTACAATAGTAAAAGATAATGGGAAGTCTAGTATAGAATATATTCCTGTTAGTGAAGACGTTGAAAATTTGCCGAAGTTCTATGCCAAAGTTTACGTATGCAGTCCTGATGAAAAGGAAAGATGGGCAACAGGAACGACAAATAATGTAACCCTTACTGTTTACCAGAAACCTGAAGATGCTGTTAGTGAAACAGCTTTGAAAAGTAAAATAACTGAGAATGTAGGTGATAATGCTGGTAAACCTGAAATGCTTGTTGGATATGACGGACAGCCTGACCTTGGGTTTACATACAAGGTTAATGCATTGGATGGCCCGTATAAGTGGGTATATAACTGGCAGTTGTTAGATAATGAAAAGAAGTTAATTGATGGAAAAGAGTATAATAATGTATCAGAACCGATATTCAGTAATCTGACAACTGGAACCTATTATATTAGACTTGTTGCAGAAGCATACAATCCCGAAGATGGGGTAAATGAGAAATGGGGTAAACAAGAAACAATTTTGCCTAATCCTATCACCATCTATTCTGCACCTGTATATGAATCTATGGGTTATCACAAAATCAAACATGATGATGAAGTGAATGCTGATAAGTATTCTATCTTAACTGGTGAGACATTTGATGCAAGTAAGCTCTATAGTATCAAAGACGATAATGGAAATGAAACTGGTTATCCTAATGGCTGGAATCCAACGCTAACAGTTAGCAAAGATGGTAATCCCGTGGAATGTAATGACATTACTTTTACTCCAAGTGAGAAGGGTACATATACATTAACACTTAAGGTTACAAATGACGCACCTACAGGTACGTGGTTAGATAGCAAGGATACCAACGGTGGCAACGATTATGTGTATACATTATATGTATATGATAAACCTCAATGGGATGTTAAGAACACCACAGATTTGTTTGATGCTCCAGATGATAATAGATATGTTCGCCATATAGTATCTGGTAATAATATACCTTTTAAGATTATTGGAAAAGATGGAGATGAAAGTTCTGATAAGTGGACTCTTACTATGAGAATTAACGAGGATGAGCCAGTTCCGTTTACCAATGAATCCTTGAATTTTACATATGATTTCAGTAAGACAAACACTACTGTTAATAAAAATACCTATGATTTCAATATTCACGGTACAAACAACATCAGTTATCTGTCTAAAGACTCTAGGCCTGATACCCTGGATATACAGGGAACCATCTATGTTTGGAAGGAGATAAAGGCTACGATAGCTTCGCCAGGACAAACAGGTGAAGACTATATCCTGGAAACACGTGTGGGTGATTCTGCTGAGCAGAAGATCAAAATCAACCTTGTAGGTGGTGACCCTGATAAATGGATTCTTACTTCAGCCACTGTTGACGGTGTACCAGGGGTTGAAGATAAGAATGGGTATGCCTATACTTATACGATGCTGGATAAAGACTTTAATTCCGCTAAAACATATAATTATACCTTTACAGCCCAATATAAGGATGGTGCTACTGATATTACTGCAATTGACGTTCAGAAGGTTTCAGTTATAGTATATCCAGAACCTGTAATCACCAATCAGGTACTTGCTCTGGCAAACGATGGTAAGAATGTTAAGTACACGGAGCAGTCCGGAACTTACAACGTAACTTGTTATAACAGTGATAATCTACAACTGTCGTTAACACCTGATGGTGGAAAAGATAATGAGACATGGAAGTATCAGGAAGGCACTGGCTCTAAGCAAGATGTGCCAAATAACGGTATAATAACGGTTGATAAAAGCGAGACAATAACCGTATTCAACTATCTTGGTGAAAAGGAAAAGGAAGTGAAGAAAATTTCAGCACAGATAACCCGCTTGCCAGATCCTAAGATCAATAATGTTTTGCCAGATGTAGATAATACAACAGGTAAGTGGAATACTACCACTACTACTAACAGACTTGACTTATATGGAGATCCGGAAAAGCCTCAATTCTCGGAAGCAGACTTTGATTTCAGTCCCCAGACCAACAATGTCGGAAATGAAAACGGATGGGATTACACTTGGATAGTCAATGGTACAGAACAATCCAAGAATATAGGTAAATGGGGCTATATTGCCGAGACTTCCACGGATGTAGCTTCTGAAGATAAGACGATTACTGTTCATATTAAGAACTCTATTCCTGCAGGAAATGGTCAGGACGGGGAAAATGTGGGCTTTGACGAAACGAAATCCTATTACGTACGTGTATGGCATAAGGCAGAGTTGCCTTCTGCCGACTATAGCTTAACGGATAAAAATAACAGTAATAACGATGTTAAGACTACACATGGTATCCGAAAAGGGAATATCCTGAAGGCTCATGTTAATCCTGTAAAGTTTGGTTATAACCCCGGTAATACAGGAAATAATTATCAGTATTCGTGGGATGGCCAAGGTTCAAAGAATCAGAACGAGTGGACAAAAACTATGGAAACCGGTATTGATGAAGACCAGATGAGCTTCAAGGCAGAAACCTATAAGTTGACAGTCCGTAATGTAGGACCACGTGGTACCGTCTGGGCAGAGAAAACATTTGAACCCTGCGAGGTAAAAGTCTATAATCGCCCTGTTACGCCCACAAGCCTGGTAATTAAAGGTTCCGGTGCCAGTGGTACCTTGATTATTACTTATGACGATATTTATGACGAGGAACTATTAACGCGTGCAGATTATGCTGTCAACTTCTTCTATACTGATAATAACGGTGAACCAACAACTGTATCCAGGTTACCTGCAGCCAAGGGTGAAAGACGCTGGGCCACTACTGGTATATACAATATCTCCGAAACCCGTATGAGTGATGCTTACACCTATGCGCACTGGTTGGATGAAGAAAACGGCGTATTGATAACCAGCGGTAAGCGTACACTCAGTGGTCAGGACGAAAACTGGGACGGTTCTATTTACAACCTGACAGATAATGAGGTAAGGGAAATCCAGGAACTTACCCGTGCTGGCAGTGGAGACTGGACAAGGATAAATGCTGCTGATTCCGGAATGGTTACAGATGGTGACTTGCAGGTTTATAATATGAACGGCATGATGGTCGGTTCTTCTGTTAAAGGCTTGCCCGCAGGTATGTATATTATCCGCTACCAGCAGGATGGTGTGATTAAAAGTAAGAAACTTTCTGTAAAGTAAAACGTAAGGAGGATTTAAAATGAAGAATTATCTATATAGTTTCCTTATCATACTCATCTGCTCAGGTAGCATGCAGTATGCGAATGCACAGGTCTCAAATCTGAAACAGCAAAGATTACTTAAGTTTAAAGCCTTGAATCGCCTGGATGAATACCGTGCCTATCACAGCATGGGTGACGAAGACGGGTATTACAATTTTCTTGACCTCTTTATCAACGATTCTGCGCAGGTTTATAATGATCAGCTTGGGCTTGGTGGAAAACAGCAGATTTCTGTTAAGGAATATGCTGACCGTCAGCTCAAGAAACAGAAATCTCCTATCATTCGTATCTCAAACGTGAGGATTGACAGGGTCTGGGAGGAAAACAGAAAATGCAGAGTTGAGATATCATATGATAAGTCATCCTCTTATATTAATCCTTGCGGGATAGAATTCTCTTCATTGGATTTCTATGGAAAAACATATAAGGAGAAGGCAGTTATGTTATTTGATGACAATTTAAAGAATTGTAAAATTGAAAAAATTACAGGTTCTATTGACAGCAAACGTTATCTGGCAGATAATTACCTGATATTTGTGTCTTCTTCCGAACGGGATTCGCAGGTAAAATATTTGCCTAAGGGCGGAAAAAAACAAAACTTGGAATTTAACAGTTTCGGTCAGATGTTGCTTGCAGATGGTGCAACTGCGAAAGACTTCTCGTATGCAGATCCTGATGTGACGATGAAACCTGTAATTGACGAAAACTGCCATACTATTCAGATGCAATACAAGGCAAGAAGATGGCGAGTACACCCACACTTTGATTTGCCTGTGGGGGGGTATTATAAGTTGAGTACAACCGATTCTAATATTGAAACCAAATCCAGCGGTACTGAGTTTGGCGTGGATTTTGGTTACACAATCCCATCTAAGGGTTTTGTAAAGTTATCTGTTAACCTAGGATTAGGCATTGCTACATCCAAATTTGATTTGTCTGCACCTGCATGGAATTATTCATATCTTGCATCAGGTGAAGCCGATGTGGATGGAGATACATATACACGTTATTACGAAATGGGTGCGACGTCGCAGTCTAACTCTCTCTCTCATCTGGGAATTCCCATATATGTGGATGCCGACTTCAATCTTAGCAGAATAGTTTCTGTTTATGCTCAGGTAGGTCTTAAAGGATACATGAAAATAATTGATAAGATTAAGGACTACAATTCAAGCGAATACATATATGGTATCTACCCACAGTATGACAATTTACGTCTGGATGAACACTGGCTTCAGAATGACGGCACACCATTTAATGGCTTCGGACATCGGGATATCACCCTTAATGATGTGAGTGATCCTTCATTCCACGCCAAGGGATTCTCCATGGACCTGTTCGGCGGTTTCGGTGTTCGGCTGAAGCCTTTTAAGACACTTCCTTTGGCCTTTGAGCTGGGTATGCAATACCAGACTTCTATGTCCGATATTATTGAAATAGATGAGAATGGGTTGGATTTGTCCACAGGGAATGTAATGTCTCGGCAAACGATTAACTCTTTCACAATAAACGGAGGTGAAAACAGAAAGCTGCTAAGTAATGGTCTAAGTAGCATGAAGCGGTCACATCTAAAATTAAATATTGGACTCATATACAGATTCTGAAAATATATGGTACGTAAGTTTGAATGTTGGGACTGTCACAAGGTATTTGAGGCAGATGATAAGAAGGATGTATTGTGTCCTAACTGTAAATCGGACAACGTGGATTATGTATCCAGACACATTCCTTATACGAAGATTGCACTTGGCATTATCGCAATAGCTATTGTCGGTTATGGTATTGATTTTATGCTTAATGAATGGCAGAGATTCAATAGTAATAGACATGACGATAACTTGCCGATTGATACACCAGACACGAGTATAACAGTACCTGAAGAGAAGATAGTTAGTACATTCGTAAATGAAACTGGTCTTAAAATTCCACCATCTATATCCCTTGATGGAGAGAAAAAACTGAATGATAATGAGACATACAGTTTTAAAGTCATAGTTGACCATGCACCTGATGTTTCGTATGTTATTACGTTAACGGAGAAAACGAGTGGGGCGATCGTAGCTAAATCAGAGGACGGAAGTTTTACGGATGTTCCTCCCAGTAAAGCTGAAGGTGGCATTTATCTTATACAGATTGTTGATAAAAAGGCTGATACGTTACTTAGTACGCCGCAACCAATGGATGGTTTTTTCCCAATAGTAAAAGTTAATCATAAACTTAGTGTAGAAGACCTGCAAAAGTTGATTGACTCTGAAGACGAGTCCCTTATAGGTAACGGAGAAAACCCATATATTGCTCCTGTATATACTATCAAGTACAAAGGTCTTTCTAATGAGGATTCTCATCCAGATAACCTGGCAGATGTACTTGAAAAATTATATGGTGTATGCGTATGGAGTAGGGCAAAAGTAGAATCCTTAGAGTATGATGAGAATAATCACATCTCTTGTATTACATTAAAGATTACCAAGTAATTAAATAAAAATATACAATATGAATAATAAATCCACAAAGATTATCCTCATGGGAGGAACATTCATAGCTTTTTCTGTTTTGAGTTTTTGGGGAATTAAACTAATCGATAATTCACAGATAGAGCCAGAAACAGTTATATCAGACGATTCTTTATCTCAAGACGCTGATACAACAGATTATTCTGCCGCTTTAGACGAGCCTGTCAATTCTGATACGCCAGAACTAACGCAGGTAACTATCGTGGAACAAGAGCCCAAACCAATGATCCTATGTACATCCTCCCCTAAGCTGAATGGAGATACATATAATTTCGTTGTTGTAGCAAAAAATGTTCCTTTAGATGTGAATCCCCATTTTGAGCTATTGAATAACAAAGGGGAAATTATACAATCCTCACGCAATGGAGTTTTCTCTGACATACCATGCTCGAAAAATGGCAAATACACAATCAAACTCGCAGATTCCAATGGAAAAAGAATTACATCCCGTATTCTAACAGGTTTTAAGGCCCCAAAACAGGAATCTGAAGTCAATTCTGTTACATCAGAGGTCAATTCTGTTACATCTGCGGCAAGTACCGTTACATCTGCGGCAAGTACCGTCAATGCGCCAGCTCCTGAGAAACCCCAAAAGATGCTTATCACCAAAGGGGATTTTCAAAAGAAACTACTTGATCAGAATGACATGGACTTAGTAGTCGCACGTAAGAAAACAGATAAGAAGACACTACTTGCATACGGATTCAGGTTGTCCGTTGTCGGTGCCAATTCTGATGAAAAGAAAACACCCACTGATTTGGAAGGCGTTCGTGAAAAGATACAACGAAATATCTGGAAATCGGCTGAGGTTAGTAACATCTCGTATGATGAGAAAACTGGTCAGGTAACTGGAGTTACAATAAAAGCTATTTACTAGGAATAATAACTGCAATACTATACGACATGAAAACCATTATCGCAAGTCTGGCTTTGTTGTTTATGTGGATAACATTGCCTATCCAATGCTCTTATGCCCAGCAGGCAAAGAACTATCAGTTTGTGTACATAGATCATGAGATTAATACACCGGTCAATCAACTTTGTGCGAAACTTAAGGAACTGTATGAATTTGCGGATGAGACAGGTGATGTACTTGTAATCTATCTTTCAACAGGTAATCCTTCTGAGGAGTACCGTTTGCTTTCATTAAAAAACCTAAATGATGTAACGGGTAAAGAACTTGATACAGAAAAGGCTTTCAATAATATTATAGGAGCCTTGCAGAATACCAATTATCATGCAGTAAACCCTAAGGCTGATGTAAACAATATTATTAATCTCTTTGATACTTATAGTTACCAGGACGAGACAGGGGCACTTACGTATAAAAATGTGAAATTACACTTTTATGTGGGAAGCCGTTTCTGGCAGCATGGCTATAATTATTCTGTGCTGTCATACCTTTATTCACTGCTTGACGTTGAAAATATGCCCAAAGGAGTTTTTTCCTACAATATAATGATTTCACGTTCAGACAAGCCTGCTTATCCCGAGGGTAAACCATTTGGAGATATCAATCTGCAGGGCATTAACGAGAAAGTTAACTTTATGCTTTATTAAATGACCAAAATACAATGATATGAAAAAAATATTTATTATTTTCCTGACATTACTTTCTATGAAGTGTGGCGCACAAACAACTTTGCCGGGGCAATGTCAGGTTGGACTTCCTAAGATTATTAATTCGGAATTAATACGGAAGAAAAATGTTGATCAGTTAATGAAAATGTCTGATTGGGGCCAATCAGACAAAACTGTTCATTATTGGAATGTATATAGTGATCGAGAGGACAACGTTACTTACAATAAACCAGATAAATCCTCGGGACGTTTTGCAAGCCTCAATTTCAATGAAGCGTTGCGTATTGCTAAAATTGAAAATGGATTTGCTTTGGTTTACAAAGAAGAGAAGACAAATAGCGTCTATCCTAAGATTAATAAAGGTGTGAGTCGTGGATGGGTACCGATGTCACATTTATTGTTATGGAATTCCTGTCCTACAAATGATATTGGTATATACCAGAAAGCCTTGCCTGTAATTAATGTTGATGCATATCAGAAGAGTAAGGATTCTAAAATCGGCTCAATTTTCAAGAACCCCATTGCTTTAAGCGGTAAAGCGCGCCTGATGACTGGTATGGACTTCTACTTTGTTATGAAAGAAGATAAAGAAAGTGGTCTCGTTCTTTTGTCACGCCAATGCAATCTGAATGGTGAAACATCACAAGTGCTTTATGGGTGGGTGAGCAAGTCTTCATTCGTTCCCTGGAATCAGCGTTCATGCCTTGAACCCAATTGGAATCGTGAGGTGGCAGAAAAGTTTGCGGCTCTTCCTGATGATAAGAGAAATGTACCTGTTTTCCGTAAGACAAACCTTACCGATATGGCTTGCACAATGCCGCTTGGACGTACCAACAACCTTGGAAAGAGAGTTTGGATGTACAGAATGTATCCTGACGAGATGCGTTATCCCTTGCTGGACAATGATGGGAAGAAGGATGTTACTTATAAGGTTACTGCGTTTGCCCGCCCTGACGGTAAAGGTCATGTTGCCAGAATCCGCAAAGATAATGATGATACAAAGATTAAGCTTGTAGAAGAAAAAATGAAAGATATCCGTGTGATTAATCTTATATTCGTAATCGACGGGACCAATTCCATGAAAGACTTCTATAACCCTGTACAGAAGATTATTCAGGAAGCAAACAGCTATTTTAGCAAACAAGAAGGTAATGTTGTAAAATGCGGTGCTGTTATATATCGTGACTACCCGGATAAAGCCTATTGTACGGAGTATGTGGCTATGACTTCACCCACGGATCCTGTTCTTACTACATTCCTGAAAAACGGAGGAAAATATGGTGTCCGAAGTGTTGCCATTCCTGAGACAGAAGCACTCTACAAGGGACTTGAGTTAGCTTTAGATGCCGAGAAGATGCATTTCTCGCCTAAGAATAGCAATATGATGTTTGTTATAGGTGACTGTGGTAATGATCCAGAGGATAAAAACTGCCTTTCAGAAGCAGAACTGGTTAAGAAATGTGTGTCTACCCGTATGCAGATTTCTGCTTTTCAGGTATTCAATGGAACTTCACAGGCGTACAAGCTGTTCCGTCGCCAGTTAAACAGAATTATCAGCGAAAGTTTGAATGGACAATATAGGACTGAAGAGGTAAATACTAAGAGTAAAAGTGGTGAGCAACTTGTGACAAAATGGCGTGATCTGGAAGACGGATATGAGTTTTACACCAACCTGCCTGATGAACAGAAATTCTACATTGGTAATACGCGCAATGCGCCTAATGGTGAAAAGATGAATGTGGCCAAACTATATGATATTGTCAAGGACAGTTACATCCAGTTTAATACGGCTATATCAGCCAGAAAGGCGGCCTTGATGCACTCTGATGAATGGATGCAGTACGAAGATGAGACCGTGACAGAACGTACCGCCGCAGCAACTGTCAACCTAAATTTCCTAAAGGATGTTTTTGGCGAAGACGGGCTTCGAAGACTGAAAGAGGAGAATATGCTAACAGCCTTTGAAGGCTATACCAAGCAGAAAGATGATGAATTAGGAGAGAACTATTGGCAACCCGTTATATATATTAGTGAGGATGAGTTCAAAGATCTTATGAGTCACTTAAGAATGGTTATAGAAGAGGTAAGAAATAACAATGGAGATAGCGACAACCGCGAACCATATGTTAATGCAATGAAAGCTCTTGTACGAACGATGATTCCAGATGTAACAGAAGCCCAGATGAAAAATATGGGTAATCAGGAAATTATGAAGATGGTTGCAGGACTTAATGTAAGTTCTGATGCCCTTCGCGGATACTCGCTTGAGGAAATCGGTGATAAGCAGGTGGTGGATGCTCAGACTTTCCGCGGTATTATATCTGAATTTGAACAGAAATACGGTACACTTGAAACAATGAATACTTCTGAGTACGAGTTTTCTATTGTACGAAACAATAAACGCTGGTTCTGGATTCCAGTTTCAAATCTGCCTTAATCAGAAATAAATAATAATAATGGAGAAACTATTTGAAATACAAAACTTGCGCTGCTCCTACGATAAAAAATATCGTGAGGGGCAGTCAAGGGTTGTGCTTGAAATAAAGCATTTTGCTATCCCACGGGGTAAAAAAATCTTTATCGTGGGTGAATCGGGTATAGGTAAGAGTACCATACTGGAAACGCTGGGTATGATGAATAATACCATTGTACCTGGTGATAATACCCGTTTTGTTTTCTTTGACGACAATGCCAAGGAGACGAACCTGAAGGATATGTGGAAGAAGAGTGATAAGGTGCTGAGTGACTTCCGCCTTAAGAACTACAGCTTTATCTTCCAGAGTACTAACCTGATGAAGAACTTTACTGCATTTGAGAATATAGCCTTTACCAGGATGTTGCAGGGATACACGCGCTTTTCATGCTTCCAGCGAACAAAGAAGGTGCTTGAAGACCTGGGACTGGAACACGTGGAACCTACGCGTATGGCGCAGGAGCTGTCGGGAGGCCAGCAGCAGCGCCTGGCTTTTGCGCGAGCTATTTTGCCGGACTTTACGGTACTCTTCGGTGACGAGCCTACAGGTAACCTGGATGCTGAAAATGCAGTACGTGTGATGGAAATTCTTGATAAAAAAATGAAAGAACATGATGGGGCCAGTGCGATTATTGTCAGCCATGATATGCACCTGGCTGTAACCTTTGCTGATGTGGTGGTTAAAATACGTAAATGTATCCGCCCCAAGGCGCATGAGGATGATGAGGATATTGCATTCGGCGTTATAGAGGATGACTGTGTATATATGCCTAAGGATGCCGACAAGAATGAGTGGACAAACGGCAGGGATAGCTTTGCATCTGCTGAATTTGAAACATTCTTGCGAAAGAAGTAAAGGAGGATAAGCAATGAAACAATATTTAAAACTATTAATGACTCGCGAGGGCAAAGAGGTCCTTGGTAAGAAAGGTTCAAATCTATGGATTTTGACTCTTGTACTGGTGGCAACTTTTGCAAGCATTGCCTTTAGCGAGGGTAGCATGATATACTTGCGCGATAAGATGGAAGACCCATTTACAAACTGGGTGAATATAGCAAAATCTACAGATGCCGAACGCTTTTCCAAGTTCTGTTCAGACCTTAATAATCCAGAGTATAAAAAACACTTTGGTTATAACAGCGTTCAGATGGACCAAACAACAAACTGGAATATGCAGGGCGTTGATGAGGATCACCAGCATTTTCTTAGTCTACGAAGTTTCGGCCAACTGCATGGTTCATTAATAAAAGCTGTTTTAGACGAAAAGAATGTAGTTTCTGGAGCTGCGCTTGATACATCATTGTTAGATGACAATTCCCTTGGTGTTATTATTACATTGGATGCTATGAAGCGTCTTGGATACACTGAAAAGAATATCCCGTCATTTATTCACCGTTTGATTCATGTGATGGACGAGGAAGATAAGGGGAAAGCAGAGTCGGTGGGCATAAAAATGTCAGAGACGGGGTTCTTTACTGTTCCGCTGCCTGTAATAGCCGTAGTGCGTCGTCTGCCAAGCAATAAGGATATGGTATCAGCAAATTACCTGGTCTATCAATTGGAGAATAATTTCTCAACGTATCCTTTCGACCTCTTGGGGCATGAGGAATATCGGCACCAGCTTCATTATTATGTGAGTGACGAGGTTGGCCGTGATGCCTTTGAAGAGGTAGTGAAAAAGGCTTTGCCAGATAGCCTTAAAGACAATTTGCAGATACTTGATGACAATGAAACTGTGAATATGCGCCCGTGGAGAGCTGGTTCTTTACTGAGAATCGCAATCGGTGATGAGATGATGGATGAGTCTGTGTTTCGTGCTGTTGCGGAGAAGATTAGTCCTGAATTTGATTGCGAACAGGTTCGTCGTATTCATAAATATGATGTGATAGACTGCCCGTCATCAAAAGGCAGTTATATATCCATTGAATTCAAAGAGTTGTCACATATTCGTGAATTTGAACAGTTTGCAAAAGACTATACTGTTGAACTTGATATGGCACAGGTGGCAAGTAAAGAAAACTTTAATGCTGTTACCGTTATGGCTGCTATCCTTTCTGCTGCTATGGTGATATTCTCTATTGTATGTATTATCATGTTCCTTGTTAATATGCTGCAGAGCTATTTCCAGAAGGTGCAACGCAACCTGGGTACATTCAAGGCTTTCGGTATGAATACCCGTGAACTGACACAGGTTTACATTATCATTCTTATTACCATTGTCCTGGCCGCTGTGGTTATGGCGCTGATGCTTACATGGCTGATTCAAGGTGTCCTGCCGTTGGCTGGAATTGAGAAGGATGGGTTTAACTACCTCTCTGTCTGGAACACCACAACATACGTTGCTACAGCTGTTATTCTGATTTCCACGATACTGACGGTTATCGTGGTAATGACCCGTATGCTGAGCCAGACACCCGGTGATTTGATTTATGACAGAAATTAACATTTAACTTTATATATCATGAAAAGAATAGTGTTTATTGCCGTTATTATTATGATGTCTATAACCTCTTTTGCCCAGAAGAAAGCAAAAATTCATACTGTAAAGAGGGGGGAGACAATAGAAAGCGTTGCAAATAAGTATGGGGTTGATATCACTGATATTATCCTTGCAAATCCTCAGGCAGATGGTAATTATTGTTATCCGGGAATGAGATTACTAATCCCTGGTGATAGGTATAACATGGAGAATCCAACAATGCCGGTTAGACTTGGTAATCCGGATTCCCGCCAAGGAAAAGGGGCTCTTGTTGGAGAGGTCTCATTTCAATATCTGTTGTTTGGCGGCGGAACAAGCGATTATTTTAAAGGATTCAGAGGGGGATTGTCTACAAATTTTGGTTATCGTTATTATATGCATCATAATGTATTCCTGGAAGGCTCTTTCGGCTATAGATGGTACATGTTTGAAACAATTGACAGACTTACAACAACTGTACATAACTTAACTATGCCGATACATTTAGGTGCGTGTTTAGATGTTACTGAGAAGTTTAATCTGCGCCCATTCTTCGGTCCACGTGTGGATTTTCCTGTTGCCACAAGGATTAGTTATGGAGGGGATTCTTATAGCGGTGATACGAGTATTGGCGTAACATTGGAGTTCGGATTGGATTTCAATTTCTCTGATATCGGAGTCAGGGCTAAGTATGGCTTAGGAGTCGGTGATTACAAGAATGTGAATTATGTCAGCATCGGAATGACAATGGGTATTTAGTCTGTAGAAATAATGACAATTTTGTAAGATGAAAAGTGTCTTTTTATATGTAATGATGTTGCTTCCAATCTTTGTACTGGGAAGTTGCACGGAGGGTGATGTTATAGAAACTTTTGCTAAAGAGGTAAATAAAGAATGCCCGATAGCACTGAGCTCTGTTAACAATATTACTGCTGTGGAATTTGAAAACAAAACTTTGACATATAGAATTACAATGGATGAGGAGTTTACCAATATAACTGCCTTGTCAAAGCATATTTCAACACTGAGACTCAATGCTTTAGCTATGATAACTGGGTCAGATGGCAATGTCAGGAAATTGTATGAAGCTGCTGCTGGAGAGGGGGTAAGTGTCAGATTTGTATATATAGGTAGCCTTACCGGTCAGGAAACATCAGTGTTGTTGTCATCTTATCAGATTGAGAGAGCACTGAATGAAAAAAAGGAAACTGGAATAAGCGCATTAGAGGCTGAAATTAAATTCGCCAATATAAGTTTGCCTATTGATACGGGGGATGGCTTGATTGTTCGCAAGGTAGGACTATATGACAATACTGTATATTATGTATATGATGTCAACGAGGATTTAATCTCTATGAGTGAACTGAAGAAGAATGCCTCAGAGTGTAAGAGGGGTCTTATTCGGGATTTTAAAGAGTCTTCGGTAGAGGAAAAAAAAATGTTTGAAATGATGTTCGAGGAGGGGTGTTCGCTTGCCTGTAAATACAAGGGTACAACTACGGGAAAGGAAGTTACCATAATAATTGATAACAACGAAATTGCAGAAATTCTACGGTAAAACACAGGACACTATATTAAAATTTAATATCATGGAAAGGGTGATTACAATTGGTAGGGATATTAACTGTGACATAGTCCTGAGTGAGGCGTGTATCTATGCCAGTCAGAAGCATGCGACTATGTATATGGATGGCGAACAAATAATGTATAGGGATAATAGTACCAATGGAACATTTATAAATAATATATCTGTTCATAATAGAACTGTCCCTGTTGAATTTGGAGATGTCATTATGCTTGCCGGAAACTATCAGCTTGATTGGAGTAAAATAGAAGAATACTTCCCTAGAAGACAGAACTATGATAGGTATAGTCAGGAAGAAGTGCCGACGCCTCAAATACCGCAGATGCCCGAAAACTTATCTGATGATTGTTCTGCTATAAGGGCCGGAGGGGAGCCGTTTTCTGATCCAAAATGGAGTGCTGCTATCGGAACGTTAATTGCGGCAATATGGACCTATACCTTATCAGGATTTGCTGATAGCATAAACGACATTGTCCTGATGGTGACCGGTTCTACGGGCCTGTTGTCATTATTGAAGGGGAATGACAACCCTGTGGGAGTTGCTGATATGTTGGGAGAAATTTTGCCATTGCTAGTCCTATATGGTTATTATCTGTTCTTCAGTTCTCTTTCTAAGTTCAGTAAGCTACAGCGTTCTGAGGCAGATGCCCTGAGTGTAATGAAAATCAGAAAAGGATATTTGTTGCTTATCTTGGCTATAATGCTGGACTATATCCCGTTTGTGGGATTTATTGCTTCCTTTATTACAATTATTGTAGCGTACGTAAAAATGTTGTCAGGCTATAATGAGCTTCGTAATTCTGAAACATTTCCGGCTTCGGCTCGCCAGGGGGCTGCAACCTTGCGTTCATGTACCATCTGGATTATTGTAGGTGCAGTAGTGAATATTATTCCTATATTGGGGCCAATAGCTAAGGGTATCATTAGTGTCGTGACTTTCTTTAGCATTTTGTCTGCATGGGGCATTATACGCAAATCTGGCCCTCAGCTGACGGTGATGGAAATTGCCGCCCTTGAAGCGGAACAGCGCAGAGAGTGGAAAAATACCTTGGGGAATGCTATGATGGCACTCCTATGTGTTCCCGTTGTGTCTGCAGCTCTGTTCTTTAAGTTAGGTGCAGGTGAGCGTACGTATACACTTGCAGCGAATATGTTGTTTGGACTGATAGGCTTTATTCCGTTACTTGTTGCTATTATGCTATTGCGAACAAAGGTCCTGAATTGGAATGCTAAGCGTGGACTACTTATATACACAATATCTCCATTTATTATTATGATTCCTTCATTAGTATTTGTTCTGATAGATAGTGGGAATACGAATACTATTCTGATTATAGTTCTGATTCTGTCAACTATAGTCTCTTGTTGTGGTTACTATTTTTTTATGTGGAATACGCTGTTTGATCTTCGTATAAAGATATTACTGACAGTTAATTTTCTGTTAAGTATTCTGGCGGCAAATTTAGGTTATTATTTATCTTTGTCTCAGTATGTTTTACAAGCTTATTCACTTGGCTGCAATTTAATAACTGCTATAATCCTGTTTTTCTTCTTGAAAGAATGGAAAGAAACAGTACCTGATGATGCCATAGAGCGTCAATATTTGCAGAAGGGGTAGTTAATCTTGTTGATGACGGAATTCTGTACCTAATACAAAAAAATAAGATTATGTCCAGTATCAGAATTAAGAAAAAGAATCCTTTGTATGATGGCATACTGTGTTTGACACTATAGGCCAGATATTGTGTAACTGCTTAGTTAATGAAGAGCAATATGGTTAGACTACAATCTATAGAAAATCGGGATGTGTTCTACGAATATGACCCTGAAACCTCTCTCGTCGATATAGATTTCTATGGGAAGTGTTATAGGGGTGTATGCCTGCATGATAAACATGTCTTGATCCATGAGATAAAAGTAGATGATGATATTCCCCAATATCTTATGTGTCATGTTCTATATGTTCCTCTTACAAGAATTGATGGGTCGCAGGTTATCTCCATTATTGATAAGATTCCCGTATACAAAAAAGATGTGAATCCAAAATCTCAGTTCTTTCCCTCTGACACAAATCAATCCATGTTGCGTTTATATCTGATAGAAGAGGACTTTTCTGGCATTTCTTTGGCAGATGTAATTCGACGGAGGATTCCTGATAGAGATATTTTGAAATCGACTGCCTTCATTGAACTGAAAGAACTCTGTTACACTAATCGAGTTGCTTTTGCAAAGAGGGTAACAAGTGATATCCTCAAATGTGTAGGATATATGCATAAGTTTGGGATTTGTGCACGTATTGTAGATCCTCATCGTGTCATTATAGCTAATGACGGTAATGTGAAATTTAGAGAATTACACAGTTTCGTCGATATGTTGACGAATAGTTTCAAGGGCTCAATCGTCCCATATTTCCACATTCGATACTTCCCATTAAGTTATTGCTCACCAGAAATATTCATGCGGGATCATCATTGCAATATTGATCCAAGGTCGGATATTTATTCAATAGGCTTGCTCCTATTTTTCATTTTAACAGGACACAATCCTTATGTTGGGGGAATAATGGAAATAATAGACCAACAGATAAAAGGAACTCTCTCACTAAAAGAAATCGAAGATATTCATTTGAAGAGAGTTATAAGAAAGGCAACAGAAAAAGACCCCAAGAAACGTTACCAAACAGCGGATGAATTTATCGAAGTTTTGGATAATGTGGATGAACCAAGTGTCTCCTGGTTCCAAAGGTTTTTCTCGTCGCTAATTGAAGTCTTTCACATCAGTAAGAAAATAAGGGCATGCATAATGCTTTTCGCTGTAATGTTCGTTTCGTTTTGTTCGCAAATTAAAGGCCAAAACATGTTGCGAATCCATGGCAAAGATGGTGCTATCTATGAGATGCCCACAGAAAATGTTGATAGCATAACTTTTTGTGATGCGGATTCGTTGAGTGTGGTGGAAGCGGAACTTACAGGCAGTTGGTTGTGGGGTAGTGCGGAACAGGGCTATTATGAGCTGTTGACTTTCAATGAAGATAAAACATATACTGGGTATGATAACTATTTCACCTACGGCCTTGAAACAACGACATACGGGTTCTACTCGCAATATGGTGCAATGCTGACACTTTGGTCAAACGGCTTTGGTTATAATCGTCGCTTCAACTGGTACATTACAGGACTTATGGCGAATGCCTTTGAAGTAATGACCAAGATGGGGCCGTTCACGTATTACAGGATCCTTCCTGAGATTATTCATGTTCGTGTGGGCAGTTATGTGGAATGTGGAGTGGGGGAGGAGTTGCTCTTTGCTGATGGTGTAAAGGTTAGCATTGAGGGAAATAAACTGCATGGTATCAGCGAGGGCGCAACTTACGTAATAAAGTACAACGCTACTCTCAACATTACCTATGCCTATAAGGTTATGGTGGACTAATACCAAAAACGGTTGGCATCTTTCAATCATGCTATGCAAGACCTGTCAGACTTCTTTGGTTCCTTCCGTTTGGCGTAATCTGATTAAGAAGTTAAGGAACTTCAAGGCCTGATTTTAACAGAGATAATGCCCGCAATTATTGTTGCGTGGCATTTTTTTTGTTTCACTGACTAAATCTTTAATGAAGAATAACCCATTCTCCCCGTTTCTTTTAGTGTGCCGGAGGAAACGTTTGATGCAGAAACCGGATAATTTTTTGCTACGATTAATACCAGCAGGTGTTACCATTAATAGTAGCAACGGTTAGTATTAATTCAGGAAGATGAACGCCATTTTTCCAGTCATTCTATAAATATCAAAATTTTTCCTATATGCAATATTGTCTTCCATATTGGAATCAGCGGATGTTTTTTTACTGCCAAGTTAGGCCGTAAAAATTACCACGTTAGGCAGTAAGTTTTTTCTGGCTGTACAGCAAAAATTGGGTCCTTTTCAATTTTCTTTACGTCATGATTCTTTACTTTCTATTGCTTCGCTGCAATTTTTTTTCAAAAAGACCTCACCATATCACCCAACGGGCTTTCAGAACCGATGGTTATCGGGCGGATGCCGGGTTAGGTGTTGCTCAAACACCTAACCCAACACCTAACCCGTCTTGGGGCAAGGAGCGAGGGATTAGGAGCGATGAATAATGTGGTGAGATTAAAAAAGTAGAAGAAATTGCCTATTCATTTTGTGGAATGAAAATTTTTTTCGTATCTTTGCACTCCTTTTTCGGAGATAACATCAAAGGGAAGCACACGAGTCTTTATTTTATTGTATTAACCTAACAAATTTATGAACTGTATGAAAGATTCATTAGTGATTAATGGCGAGGCCACAAATGCGCCTCTGGAAGGAATGCTTGAAGCTGAGCAGTTCCTGAGTGAGAATTATCTTTTCCGTAGAAACATCCTCAACGGAAAGATTGAGTTTACAACCCTGTCGGCTGAGGGCGAGC
>JAEEGL015935096.1_pt1 | contig 34570 bp, 15 predicted proteins | sample 9134231 | NCBI WGS metagenome assembly JAEEGL01 (sample SAMN16246548, study PRJNA631951) | gut metagenome | biome: gut microbiome; feature: rumen; material: fiber-attached | host: Bos | place: Iran: Karaj | collected 2018-10
CGACAGAAAGGGAAGAGCGCTCTGGTGTATGCTCAACGGCCTTGACGTCGAAGACGAGGAAACGGACCCCGGGAACAAGGAGCTTGTCTCAGAAGTCACGTACACCGCGCCGCTGGAGGGCTATGTTATCGATTGAAGAGTCACAAACCTAACTGAGAAAAACGATATTATTACCGATTAAAGGAGACAGAACAAAATGGGAATTAACCTTTCGGCTACTGTATTATACGTCAGCAAAAATAATATAACAAAAGCACAGATTGAACAAAAACTCAAAAGCAAGCACGAACAAAGGGTTTTCTTTGACGTGAACTTTTCCGGGCTTGATCTGAGCGGAATGGATTTTTCAGATGCGGTCTTCGTTAAAGTATCCATGGATGAGACTGTGTTCAAAAATGCCGACCTTCATTCTGCAAGGTTTTACGAATGCTATATCATGAGAACGGACTTCTCTCTTGCGGACTTGACGAAAGCAAAGTTCATAAAGGGGGATCTGAGCCATTCCGTTTTCGAAAAAGCAAAGATGGACAAGGTGGAAGTGTATGGCCTTACGTTTTGGGATAATGACGTTTCAAACGCAAGTTTGCAAAAATCGCGTTTTGTCAGGACGGATCTTGCCGATTCCGGCTTTGACGGCTCTGATCTTCAGTCATCCGATTTCTCGACCGCGTTTTACGATTACACGAGTTTCGTCGGCGCAGACTGCCGGAATTCGCTGTTCAGCTACGAACCGCGAAGTGATTATGCAGATTTTGAAAATGCAGATATTACCGGCGCGATGATGTTCAAGGACGAAGCTGTTCCTGTCGGAGAGGCGATCAAGGAGGATGGGTAATCTAAAGGAGGATAACAATATGTCACTATTTGCAGGCGGCTCGAAGAGCGTCACCGATATCATGGATCTGCCGAACAGGCGGATCCTCGACGAGGCGATCTACTACGACGAGGAGATCCTCGTGGGCGACGGTCCCGGGGCGGATCAGGCGATCCGGGAGTACCTGGAGCGGCGCGGGTATCACAACGTCACCGTCTACGCCTCGGGCAGCGAGGTGAGATGCAACGTCGGCGGATGGGAGGTCAGGTATCCGTCTCCGGATCAGGCGTTCGGTGCCGACGACCGCGACCGTCTGAACAAGATCCGGATGGCGCTGGACTGCGACCACGCGGTAATGGCGTGGGACGGCTCGAGCGAGGGGACGAGGAAGACTATCCTCGACCTCATGGCGCTGGACAAGCGGGTCCATAATATGTTCTGGACGAGCGAACGGGACGAGTGGTACTACATGAACGGCTCGATCGACGCGGAGTTCTTATTCGGAAAGGGATGCTATGACAGACCGCTCCGCCTGTGGCTTGACGATCTCCGCCCCGCTCCGGACGGGTTCGTCGGCTGCCGCAGCGTCTTTGAGGCGGAGCTGTACGTGGAAACGGCGGAGCGGAGCGGTATCGGGATCGAAACGATCGACTGCGACCACGACCTCGGCGTGTACGCGAACCTCGGCGGGGACGGGATCGAACTTCTCGAATGGCTCGCAGCCACGGGGAGATTCCCGCCCGTCGCGCTCCATACCATGAACCCCGTCGGCAGGGAGAATATGCAGAACCTGATCGACAGATACTGGAAGTGAGCGAGAAGCGGGGCATAAAACGGGAGAGGGAGGATAAGACGGATTACGAAAAAACAATGATTTTCATTCAAAAGGCATCAAGTCTCTGGACGAGAAACCGGATGGCTGTCTGCGGAACGGATCGCTCACCGTTATCGCAGGCAGACCGGGAATGGGAAAGACCGCTCCCGCGATGCGGATCGCGGTCGGGCAGATATAAGACCACACCGGGAATCGCATAAATCGTCTTCTGAAAAACGGAGGCGGTTTTTGTTTCAGGGATACTTTTCGGAGTGAATCATTATTGACTCAAATACCCCGATGTGATACAATAATTCTATCGGGAACAGTCGTAATTTGGGGAAAATTCATATTACGAGTCGGGTCTCCCGATGCAGTACAATATATATGGTCAAATCACGATCCTGTTCTTTTGCCCGGCGCATCTGATACGGGGTTTTATTCTATCATTTCCGGAAAAGAGGTGACTGCCCGGTGAAAAGCGATTATCTGAACGATCTGCCCGAGATCCCGTTTGCCGGGTGGACGCTCGTGCGGGTCATCGGCGAGGGCAGCTCGGGTACCGTATATCTGGCTGAGAAAACGACCGGAGGCAAAACGGAACGTTCCGCCGTCAAGGTCATCTCCTTTCCTCGAAACCGCGCGGAACTTGAAGCTCTTCGGAGCGAAGGTATAACCAGCGAAGGCGCGAAAAAGTATTATCTTGCGCTGGCGGAGAAATATTCATCGGAGATCTCCCTCATGGAGTCCCTTCGCGACTGCGGGAACGTCGTACGCATAGAGGACCGGGAAACCGTCATGCGGGACGACGGCATGGGCTTTGATCTGTTCATCAGGATGGAGTATCTGACGCCAGTGATCGCCGTGACGGAGTTCGGCGCTCTCCCTGAGACGGAGATCGTTAAAATGGGACGGGACGTTTGCCGCGCTCTTGAATCCTGCGGGAGCATCGGCGTGATCCACCGTGATGTGAAGCCCGAGAATATTTTCATAGACGAAGAAGGAAACTACAAGCTCGGCGATTTCGGGATCGCCCGAGTCACCGGGGAGAACACCTACGGAATGACCAACGTGGGCACCAGGAATTACATGGCGCCGGAGGTCGCCGCGGGCACGGGTTACGACCGACGAGCCGATATATATTCACTCGGTCTTACCATGTACCGGCTGGGGAACGGTGGAAAACTGCCTTTCATTGACACCGATTCACAGCTTATTGACCCGGCGGCGCGCATCGAATCCGTGGAGCGCCGGCTCGGCGGCGAAACGATCCCTGCGCCGAAGGGTCTCACACAGAGGCTGCGTGATATCATTCTCAAGGCGTGCGCGTTCCGTCCGTCGGACAGATATTCGACGGCGACGGAGATGCGGGAGGCGCTGGAAGGGAAAAAGAGAAAGATCGGAACTGCGCGTCTGATTTATCTTATCTTCGCGGCTGTCGTGGCCGCGGTGGTCGCCGTAACACTTTCTGCATCTGCCTTAAACCAGCCCGGGCGTATCACGTTACCCGACGTACCCGGATCATATACCGAGAAGACGGATACCGGGGAAAAAACCGACGCTGCTGTCTCCAACGGAAGCAAGACTGACAAGGAGAAAGACGGAAAGACCGGGAAAACCGCTAAGACCGTCGGCAAAGACGGCAAAGAGGGGAAAAATAGCGGTCAGTCAAAGCAGGATGAGAATACGGACGCGGAAACCGGCGGGGAAGACATATCAGAGAACGTCCCGGCCGAAAGCGGGACAGGAGTGAAAGACGCAGAGGGGAAAGTCGCCGGGACGAACGTGATCATAACGCCTCCGGACGTAAAGACGTCTCCGTCAGACAGCGGAAATAACGGAGATCCCGGAGGCGGGACGTCGTCTTCCGCGCCGTCCGGCAGCAGTGGAGATGATCCGTCAGGCAACGGAAATAACGGAGATCCCGAAGGCGGGACGTCGTCTTACGCACCGTCCGGCAGCAGCGGGAATAAGCCGTCAGGCGGCGGAAATAACGGAGATCCCGAAGGCGGGACGTCGTCTTCCTCGCCTTCCGGCAGCAGCGGAAATAAGCCGTCAGGCAGCGGAAATAAAGAAGAACCCGGAGGCGGGACGTCGCCTTCCGCACCGTCCGGCGGCAGCGGAAATAAGCCGTCGGGAAGCGGCTCCGGAGGATCTGGAAAGACTGAGGAACCTTCCGGGGGCGGATCAGCGGATCCCGGCCCCGCGGACGACCCGGGCGACGTTTTCGAACCATCCCCTTATGATTTGTATTTTCCGGCGGACGGTTCCTCCTTCGCGGATTGGCTCGCCTCACTGGGGCCTGTATCCGGACGTTACGAAAAGGACGACTACGACGGAGTATGGCCGAAGACCCAGAATGCCGACCCGTCCTTTGTGAAGATCACGGACGAAATTTGTCCGTCGCTGTATTCTGCCGGTGCGAAGACGGCCTATCTGTACCCGTCCGTCGGAAGATGCGTGGAGCGTTTATTCGACCATACTTCGGTCACCGACGTGTACTACGCCGGCTCATCCGCGCTGTTCAGTCTTATACCGCCCACCGCGGACGCGACCGCACCGCTTTACACCCTTCACACCGTTGAAGACGATTCGGAGAAACTGCTGATCCCGCAAAAACTGTTTGAGAGTTCGGCCCTTGCGGGAAACGTTCAGAGGTGTTTTGACAGGGACAGAAACACCGGATTTGACTTCGACTGGGACTCCGCGCTGAAGAACAGCTACGGGCAGTCGGATTACGAGACCTTCCCGCAGGACTACGTGGCGGGAGACGGGAGCTACCACAGGAAATATATGTCCGTGGACCCTGCGAGATATTATTTTGGCGCTCTGTTCGGCTCCGCGGGAAACGTGGATCTGGTGAACGTGATATACACCAGCGAGAACGGAACGGATCTCACACGGGATATGCTGAAGATAGAGTACACCCTCGACGGATCGGCATGGACCGAGGTGAGTCTCTTCGGGACGTCCGTTTACCCTGCGGCCGACAGCGGGGCGGGGTTCAAATCAGCCAGATTCGCGTTCGGCCGTGTCGTCGCGAAGGGGATCAGGATATCGTTCAAAAAGGCGGCAAGCAAGTACTTTGATAGCGTCAGGATCACCGACGTTTATCTGTGCGATTTTTCAGAACTGGGAGGAGGCGGCACCGTTGACAGGTACGTTTTCAGGTAACAGAGACATCCATTTTACGGATTCGGCATACACGGTCCTTTTCTCGATCGTGGACGATCCCGCGTTCCGGGAGCACGACTCCGACATGATTTTCGAGGCGCTGATGACGAGGCTGGAACTGGTCAACTTCGGCGCGTTCCTCAAAAGATTCATCTACGAAAAAGTGGGTCCCGACAAACCGTTCGATGAGATCGTAGACGATTACTACAGACGGATAATCGTTCAGTCGTTCAGCGACACCGGCACTCCCGCCTCATTTGAACCAACCACCGCGAAACTGGGAAATCTGGTGAAAAACTGGCTGACTCAGAAGACGGTGGGCAGACGTGTCGTTTTTCTGCTTGGATTCGGTCTCTCCATGACCGGCGACGAGGTGGATATGTTTCTCAAGAAGGCGCTGGGAGAGCAGTCGATCCGGTATACCGACCCGTTTGAGAGACTGTGCAGCTATTGCTATTCAAAGGGGTATTCGTTCGACAGGTTCCGGATCCTCAACGACGCCTGCGCGGACGGCTCGGATCTTCCTGCTGAGTTTCCGGAAGAGGACCGCGAACTGGTCGAAAAACTACGCGACGTGAGAGAGCATGCCGGAAGCGAACGTGAGCGACGCGCCAAGGAATTATTCGATTCCATGTACGACAGATCCGTCGCTGCGACCGCGAGGATGCTCGGATGCCCGGAAAATGAGGGAGAAGGAGAATACGGAGCGGGACTCATTGAACGCGTTCTGCTTTCCGGTGTTCCGAAGGGAAAGACAGGGAACCTTACATCGGCTGCAAAGTCGTCTCTCGGCGGATTGTTCTCACAGAAAAGGCCGAGCCGTCAGCGGCTCTGGACCATAAGGAACGGGCTAATGGCTCCGGACAGATTCGATCTGATCACGTTGAATTTCCTGCTGTTCTCCGAAAAGAGACCGGGCGCGGACGGGCGCGGATCCCGTGAGCGCGTCAGAAACTTCGATGAATTCGTAAAATCATGCAACGAGATCCTCGACAGGACCGGCTTCGGCAATATTTACGTGGTCAACCCCTACGAGTGCTTCATCCTGATGTGCATTCTTTCGGATGATCCGATCTGTACTTATTCGGAGGTGTTCGAGAAATCGTACGAGAGCTGATTTGACCCCGACTATATCTTCACGAAAGGACGAAGAATATGAAGCGGATCCTTCTCAAAACCGCCGCGCTGATAATAACGATGGCGACCGTGCTTTCCCTCGTTTGCTTCGCGGATGACGCGGCGGATTATTCATATTCCGTCGAGGACGGCCGCGCCGTCATCACCGGGTACACGGGAGGGAAGAGAGATCTTGTCCTGCCCCGGGAGCTCGGGGGTTATCCCGTCACGAAGATTGGGGATGACGCGTTCAGCAGAAACACGGAATTAAGAAGCGTTATCGTTCCTGATTCCGTGACGGAGATAGGAAACCACGTATTTAACGGGTGCACATCGCTTAAAACGGTGACTTTGCCCGACAGCGTGAGCTACATCGGTGTTTGTGCTTTTATGGATACTGCTGTCGAGCGTGATCCCGCCGGGTACGACGGAGGGGTGCTCTATATCGGGAATCACCTGATAAAGGCGTATGAGTCGGTGTCCGGAACCGTTTCAGTGCGGGACGGTACGGTCACGGTGGCGGGATATGCGTTCTCGGACTGCGAGGAGCTTGAGAACGTGATATTGCCAGATTCTCTCGTTTCGATCGGTCCGTCCGCGTTTTCGAACTGCCGTTCTCTCGTTTCGCTGAACTTGCCTGACAGCATCGTGAGGATCGGAGAGGCGGCGTTCTCGGACTGCGTGTCCCTCGCAAGCGTGCATCTGCCGGAAGGATTGACCATGCTTGAATACGGCCTTTTCAACAATTGTGAATCCCTGTCAGGCGTCATTATTCCGGAGACCGTGACGGTCATAGACGATGGCGTGTTTTTCGGATGCGTCTATCTCGGAACGGTCGATATCCCCGAAGGCGTGACTTCTATCGGAGGCGGCGCGTTTGAGGGGTGTTCCTCGCTGAACGGGATCGAGATCCCGGCGGGTGTCACGAAGATCGGCGGGTATACCTTTAAGAACTGCTCCTTCCTTACTGATATTACCATTCCCGACACGGTGACGGAGATCGGCGAGGAGGCGTTCGACGGGACATATCTTGCGGAAAACGACGAGTACTACACGGACGGGGTACTGTATATCGGCAACCACGCCGTAAAAGCGAAGAAGAATGCTGGAGGAACGATCGTGCTGCGTGAAGGCACAGTCACGTTGGCGGACGGCGCGTTCAGCGGGTGTGCATATATCGAAAAGATCGTTTTCCCCGACTCGCTAACTCACGTGGGGATCCACGCTTTTAACCTCTGCCGGCGACTGTCGGAGGCGACCCTCCCCGACGGAGTTCTGACAATAGGGGACGAGGCCTTCAGCGAATGCTCGATGCTCAGGATCGCGGTGATCCCGGAGGGGATGACGGAGATCGGAGAGGGAGTCTTCCTGAATTGTTCGGCTCTCTCGTGCGTGGCGATCCCCACGGGGATCACGAGCATAGGCGAGAGGGCGTTCGAGGGATGTTCTTCGCTCTGGTGCGTCGGCTATACCGGCACGGCGCAGCAGTGGAACAGGATCGACGTCGGCCCGGGCAACGAGGAGCTCATTACGTCGAACGTCTATCCCGGCATGAAGAGCGCGGGACTCGAGGGAGACTCCCTGTACATGGCCCTCGCGGACGGCACGGCGATCTTTGTCAGGTATTACGGTACCGACGAGGTCGTGACCGTGGACGGGACGTTCGACGGTTGTACCGTGGCCTCCGTCGGAGAGTCCGCGTTCTACGGAACGAGATATACGGAAAAGATAATTCTCCCCGAGACCGTCCGGTCGATCGGCAGATCGGCGTTTTATATGTGCCCGAATCTCACTTCGGTGAATATCCCCGAAGGCGTTGAGGCCGTGCCGAGCGCCGCTTTTTCCGGGTGCACGTCCCTTGTTGAACCGGCGCTCCCGGACAGCGTGACTTCCGTAGGCAGCTTTGCGTTCCGCGGTTGTTCGTCCATCATTCGGATGACCCTGCCGGATGGAGTGACCGCGATAGGACGCAGTGCCTTTGAGGGCTGTTCGTCTCTCGAAAGCGTGACCGTGGGAAAGAAGGTCTCATCCATCGGCACGGACGCTTTTCTCGACTGTTCGTCGCTGTCCGATATTTATTACGGCGGTTCCCGGGAAGAGTGGGACGCCGTTTCCAAAGACGGAGCGGCGATATCCCCCGACGTTACGATCCATTTCGGCGGTCAGCCACACGAGCACGTGTGGACCGACGAGGTCACCGCTCCCACCTGCACGGAGCAGGGGTACACCACCCACCGGTGCGGCGTGTGCGGAAAGACCGTTACGGATTCATACGTTCCCGCTCCGGGCCACGACTGGGACGGCGGCGTGATGACGATCCATGCCACCGACACAGCGGAGGGGCTCAAAACCTACACTTGCCTAAGATGCGGAGAAATAAAAACCGAGACTATTCCGAAAACGGTCGGGGGCCTTGTTGACACCACGAAGATCTTCTCCGACGTTAAGTCGGGATCATGGTTCAAGAGGGCGGTGGACTTCGTCTACACCTACGGTCTTATGAACGGAATGACGGAGACGACCTTCGCGCCCAACGCCGCCATGAGCCGGGCGATGCTCGTCACCGTTCTGTGGCGCGCCGAGGGGTCGCCCGCGCCGGCGGGAACGACGCCCTTCACGGACCTCAGGGCCAAATGGTACAAGGACGCCGTGGCGTGGGCGTACGGTAACGAGATCGTCAACGGCATGACCGCCAAGACCTTCGCGCCGGACGCGGCGCTCTCACGCGAGCAGATCGCGGCGATCATGTACCGCTTCACGGAGTACAAAGGCGGCGACGTGAGCGCACGGGCGGATCTTTCCGGATTCCCGGACGGCGGCAAGACTCACAGCTACGCGAAGAACGCCGTGAGCTGGGCAGTGGCGGAGGGCCTGATCTCCGGTGTGAAGCAGGGCAGCGTCAACCTGCTCGATCCCCGCGGCAACGCCACCCGCGCTCAGGTCGCGACGATACTGATGAGGTATCTCGAAAAATAGATCGGAATTGAATTGATAATGATCCCGCCGGGTTTCCCGGCGGGATCATTTCATACTCTCCCCGCTCCTTATTTTAAAGGGTTTTTCGCGGGGAAAATTCATATTACGAGTTGGGTGTTCGGGTGTGGTATAATTACTATAGACGAGTTTATATGAAAGCGTCTCAAAAAATACGAAAGTAGAAGAAAGGACAAAAAAATGAAGAGAACACTATCAGTATTGCTCATCCTTGTGATGATGCTTGGGATCGTGCCCGCGGCGACTGTATCGGCGTCTGAGGTACACGTTCACGGGGAGGAGCATGACGTTTCCGAACACGTTCACACGGTCACGGCGGAGACGTTTTCGTCGGCTCACCTGACAGAGGTGCCGGAGGGATATATCCCTATATACGACGAGATCGATCTGTATTATGTCAGGAACGACATGACCGCCAATTACATAATGATGGCGGATATAGACCTGACCGAAGCGCTGGCGGAAGGCGGAAGTTTGTATAACGCCGCCGGTTGGATCGCTCTGGGATATGACGCCGGAGGGAATAATATTGATTATACTGGCATATTCGACGGGAATGGATATAGTATTTCGGGGTTAGAAGGCAATTCAAAAAGTGCGGGACTTTTTGTTACCAACAGTGGTATCATTAAGAATCTGACCATCGCTAGTGGGAGATTGGTTGAAACTAACTGGACAGGAACTCCGATGGGATCCTTAGCACATAGCAATTACGGTATAATTGATCACTGCTCCAATCATGCAAGTATCTCGGCAAGGGGAACTGGAAATGGTGGGTATATGGGATATGCAGGAGGAATTGTTGGTGGCAATTATGATACTGGAATCATCAGAAACGCTGTGAATTACGGAGAAGTCAAACTTACATGTTGGACGGGACACTCCTCAAGTTCCGGTTTTGTCGGAGGTATTGCGGGATTCAATTATGGGTTGATTGAACAGTCCGCCAATCACGGGAAAGTAGGTATGCAAGGAGGGTTTGGTTATGATGGTTCCCAAAGTCGCATTGGAGCAGGAGGAATTGCTGGGAATTTGAGTAGACGCGCTACAAACAGCCCTGATGCAACGATACGCAACTCGTATAATACCGGCAATGTTTGGGCAGAGGCAGGATATTATACAAATAAGAAAGGCTCAAACTGCGGCGGAATAGTGGGGAATTATTCGGGGACGTTCATAACGGATTGTTACAATATCGGAGTTATCACTCCTTCAAATGCTTCTTATGATAGTTATGGAGGAATAATAGGAGAATCACAAATTAGCGGAAATCTGCCATCAGTAACGAATTGCTATTATTTGAATAATATCGACAAGGGGGTGGGAAATAACACGACCAATTCCTGTGTTTCTCTTTCCGATGCGCTGATGCAGAGACAACAGTCTTTTGTCGGCTTTGATTTTGACACGATTTGGATGATGGGCACAGGAGATTATCTCTTCCCGATCATCGGACATACCCATACACTTACCCACCACGAAACTTCTGAACCAACCTGCACGGAAGACGGCAATATCGAATATTGGGTCTGCGAAAAGTGCGGTGGATTCTTTACCGACGAGGAGGGAAATTTCTCGATAGATCCGGAAAACGTGGTTTTGGTTGCGCTCGGTCACCATTTCGTACGTGATCCCGGTCAGCAGCCGACCTGCACGGAACCGGGACGCTCGAGCGGATACTATTGTTCGCGCTGCGGATTAATTGACGACGGATGTGTAACTCTCGATCCGCTTGGTCACGACTGGGGAGAATGGACTGCGGTCACCGCTCCTGACTGCACAGGTGAAGGAACTGAACAGCACGTTTGCTCACGGTGCGGAGAGACCGAAACACGTCCAGTCGATCCCCTCGGTCACGACTGGGGCGAGTGGATCCTGACGACCGACCCGACCTGCACGGAGACGGGAGTCGAGACCGAGACCTGTTCCCGCTGCGGAGCTACGGAAACACGTCCAGTCGATCCCCTCGGTCACGACTGGGGCGAATGGGTCCTGACGTTCGAGCCGACCTGTACCGGGGAAGGCGCGGAGACTTCCACCTGCGCCCGCTGCGGCGCGACCGAAGACCGACCCGTCGATCCCCTCGGCCACGACTACGTACACCACGACGCGAAGGCACCGACCTGTACCGCCCACGGCTGGGAGGCGTACGACACCTGCACACGCTGCAGTTACACCTCTTACGTCGATATCCCGGCGCTGGGTCATAACTTTAAAGACGTAGTGACGGAACCCACCTGCACGGAGCAGGGATATACGACGCACACCTGCACACGGTGCGGCAAGAAAGTCATCGACACCTTCGTCGACCCGCTGGGTCACGTGCCGGTAGAGGATCCGGGAGAGGAACCCACCTGCACCGAGCCCGGACACGAGCCCGGAACGTACTGCTCACGCTGCGGTCAGACCGTCAGCGGATGCGAGGAGATCCCGGCGCTTGGCCACGACTGCAACGACGTCGTGACGGAGCCCACCTGTACGGAACGGGGTTACACGACGCACACCTGCACACGGTGCGGAAACGTCACGGTCGACACGTACGTCGACCCGCTGGGCCATGCCTGGGGCGACTGGGTAGAAGTAACGAGCCCCACGTGTACCGATACCGGATCCGAAAAGAAGACCTGCGCACGTTGCGGCGAGATAAAAGAAAGAACAATCCCGGCGCTGGGTCACAGCTACAAAGACGTCGTGACGGAGCCCACCTGTACGGAACGGGGTTACACGACGCACACCTGCTCGGTATGCGGCGACAGTATTGTCGATTCGTACGTTGAAGCCCTCGGCCACGACTGGAGTGATTGGGAGACCTTAGCGGAGCCCACCTGTACCGAGGCGGGATCCGAGGGAAAGACCTGCGCACGTTGCGGAGAAGTCGAAGAAAAGGCCATCGCCGCCCTCGGCCACGACCTCGTCCATCACGATGCGAAGGCGCCCACCTGCACGGAGATCGGCTGGGACGCCTACGACACCTGCTCACGTTGTGACCACACGACGTACGTAGAGATCCCTGCGCTGGGTCACGACTATCAGGCGGTGACGGTGGAGCCCACCTGCACGGAGCCCGGATATACCGGAAGACTCTGCTCAAGGTGCGGCGATCTTATCGTCGAGACGGAATCAGACCCTCTCGGCCATGATTTCGGCGAGTGGGTCGTCACCACGGAAGCGAACTGCAGTCAGAAGCAGATCGAGACGCGGTACTGCTCCCGCTGCGACGCCACCGAGACGAGAGAGGGAGAGCTCGGCGACCATATTTACAAGACAACGGTCACGGAGCCGACCTGCCTCAAAGCGGGATTCACCTCGTACAGGTGTGAGATTTGCGGTCATTCATACAAGGCCAACGAAACGATGCCTCTCGGCCATAACTGGGACAACGGAATGGTCATAAAGCCCGCCACGGAGAAGTCCAAAGGGAAGACGCTTTATACCTGCACCCGCTGCGGCGAGACCGAGGAGCGGGAGGTCCCGAGAATTACGAGAGACCTCGTCGATTCGAGCAAGATATTCGACGACGTGAAGTCGAACAGCTGGTTCCGCGGAGCGGTGGACTACGTCGTGACGTACGAGCTGATGAACGGCACGTCGGCGACCCTGTTCGAGCCCAATTCCAACATGACCCGCGCCATGCTCGTCACGGTGCTGTGGAGATACGAGGGCTCGCCCACTGGATTCAAGAACAACTTTAACGACGTCCCGGCCGGCAAGTGGTACACCGACGCCGTCGCATGGGCGGGAGAGAACGATATCGTCACCGGCGTCGCCGAGGGCAAATTCGATCCCAACGGCAACATTACGAGAGAACAGCTCGCGACGATATTCCACAGATATACCATGTATATCGACAGCGAGGACGAGCTGTCCGCAACGTTCTCGGGCTTCGCCGACGGCGATAAGGTGAGCAAATGGGCAGTCGAGGGCATGCAGTGGGCGGTCGCCCACGGCATCATCGCCGGCATGAGCGGCGAAGGCGGCAAGCTTTATCTTAACCCGAAGGGGAACGCAACCCGGGCTCAAGTCGCCACGGTGCTCATGAGATACTGTTCAAATGAACAATTCATCCATGAGTGGGGCGAAGGCAAGAGAACGCTCGATCCCACCTGCACGAAGAAAGGAGAGATCAAATACGTATGTTCCGACTGCGGAGCGGTGAAATCCGTTGTGATTTCAGCTCTTGGTCACAAATACGGTTCGGGTGTGGTCACGAAAGAAGCAACGTGTACAACAGCCGGCACAAAGACGTATACGTGTACTCGTTGCGGAAACAAAAAAACAGAATCCATTAAGGCGCTGGGGCATAAGTACGGTGATGCAAAAGTGAAGGATGCCACTTGCACCGCCAGCGGAACAAAAACGTACACCTGTAGCCGTTGTGGACACCAGCACGTGGATACCATTCCCGCTAAAGGTCACAAGTGGAAAGACGCCACATGTACGGCTCCGAAGACCTGTTCGAGATGCGGAACCAAGTCCGGCTCGGCCCTCGGACACAAGTACGGGGAAGGGAAAGTAACTAAAGAACCGACCTGCACTGCTGAAGGAGAAAAAACGTACACATGCACAAGATGCGGGCATAAACATGTTGACAAGATCAGTGCAAAGGGGCACAAGTATGATTCGGGCAAAGTAACGAAAAATCCGACGTGTATGGATACAGGTGTAAAAACATACACTTGTACCCGTTGCGGACATAAAAAAACAGAGTCGATTCCAAAGTCAGGTCACAAACTGAATAGCAAGGGAATATGTACCATATGCGGTAGTGTGAAAATCGAAGATGTCGGTCCGTATTATCTATGGACAAAATCAGGCGGATCAATAGAAAAGATGGTAACGATTTCGAGTGTCACCAGTAAAACTCAATTGAGATCCAACGGAACAGTCACCGCCTATCTGCATATCAAAGGTACATTAGTATCCGATTGGACCTTTAGCGATATTACCTTCAAGCGTACGATTAAATTCTTGTGCAAGATTATTCAGAGAGATGTGGCCAGCGACAACTTCCTCGAAACGGTAGAACAAGAAATAGTAGAAACTCCAAAGATTACTCCGGCAGATGACTTTGAAGTTGACGTTGTGATAAACGGATTGGAGCCGGGTGGAAAATACAATGTCGAGTTTGAATTCTCAAGGTATTTTTCCTGATATTTAAATGTGATTTTCCCCCAGAAAAAGCCCTGCTTCGGCAGGGCTTTTTGGATCGTCCGACTTGGGCATATCTATAGTATCTCGCGCGTGATTTCACTATTCCTTCACCCGTATTCGAGCGCCGACAAGACGTGCAATACGTTTAAAAAAGATGGCGAAACGGGGATAAACAAGGTATAATGTAGTCAGGCAAGTGCGGACTAACGTGAAAAAGGTGCGAATTTGAAAACAGAAGTGATCAGAGCAACGGTATCGGTGCGGCTCCGGCGACCCGGTTTACCGTCTGTTTACAAATTGGCACTTGATTTTTGCCCGTTCTTTATTCATAATGAGAGCATGAACCGGAAAGACTTTCCGGAAACAGCAAGGAGAAAACTGAAACATGAAAAAGACGTTATCTGTCCTGCTCGTTCTCGCCGCGGTGTTCGTTGCGCTGACCTCGCTGCCTGCCGCCGCGGCGGACACGGAGTTTTCCGACGTGCGGGAGAAGGACTGGTTCAGCCGATATGTCCGGGAGGTGGCGAAAGAGGGTATCATGACCGGAACGGCAAAAGGCGTCTTCTCGCCGAAGAGCAATCTGACCCGCGCCGAGGTGGTGACGATACTGTCACGCCTCTCGGGAGAGGAGTTTCTCGACGGACGTCACGCGGCTCCCGAGTGGGTCGACGTAAAAAGCAACAAGTGGTACACGGATTATGTGGGCTGGGCGTCGTCGCGGGGCATCGTCAGGGGGTACACGGACGGCACTTTCCGCCCTCAGTCGCCCGTAACGCGGAGCGAGTTCGCCGTTATGACGGCGCGGTTCGCCCGTTACCTCGGCGTGCCTCTTCCGAACGACGCGAAGATCGACAAATTCACCGACGGGGAAAAGATCGCCTCTTGGGCGGCCGGGGACGTTGAACTCCTCCGCAGGTGCGGTCTTTTCGCCGGGGATCAAAGCGGCAGGTTCACGCCGAACGCACCCATAGTCCGCTCGGAGGTGTCCGCCGTGGTCTGCCGGCTGATAGATATTATGAAAAAGGACCCTATGTACGGTAAACTGGGCGAAGCGGCGCGAAACTTCGGATCGGCCGACGCCGGGCGTATCCGCGCGGTCGTGGGCGCCCCGGACACTCTTGACGCCGAATCCCTCGGGATCGCGGTGGTAAAGTGCGCTTTCGGCCTCGATCCGGAGAAATACGCTCTGAACGTGTCGGAAAACGATCTTGCGGAAGTCCGCGCGAAGCTGTCCGCGTCGCAAAGCGCCGCCCCGCAGGTGAGCACCGCCTTCGGGATCTCGATCACGAACGTTGAGACCGGTGAGACCACCGAAGTCGAGACCGTCGGTTTCATCTTTTCGACCGCGCCGGATTACGAAAAGGGAGCAAAGCCGACGATAAATTACAAGATACTGACCGACGATACCTGCGAGATCGTGCGTTTTTCCGATCCTTACCGGTCGGAGATCGTCACTCTTCCGTCAACCGTCGACGGATTCAGGATCGTATCCATTGGAGAGGGCGCCTTCTCGGAGAACAAGGATATTGTTGAAATCAGGATCCCGGAGGGCGTGGAAAAGATCGACAGCCAGGCGTTCAGCCGGTGCACCTTGCTCAAAAGGATCACCATCCCGGATTCGGTGACGAAGATCGGGAGGGGCGCCTTCTACTACTGCTCGTCCCTTGAGACTGTGGTTTTGCCTTCCGCTCTTGAGCGCGTGTCCGACTACGCTTTCTACATGTGTACGAAACTGAGGAACGTGGCCGTCCCTGCCTCTCTTGAGGACGTGGGAGCTTTCGCGTTCAACCACACGGCCGTGGTCTCCTTCCCGTTCCCGGCCGGGTTCCGGAGGATCGGAGATTATTCCTTCGAGGGCACGGGGATCGCCTCAGCGAAATTCCCCGAGTCTTTCCGGCATCTCGGCAACTGGGCGTTTCTCGACTGCGGGAGTCTTAAAGAAATATATCTGCCCTCCGGAGTTTCCTTCGTGGGCAACTACGTGACCTACAGATGCGGTGCGTCTCCGTCCGTTTCGTTCGGAGGTACGGAGAACGAATGGGCCGCGCTCTCGTTCTGGCGGCCCTTCCCGGATCTCACCGTGAGCTTTGAAGGAGGATCGAAATGAAAAGATTATTCATAACGCTCATCCTTCTGACCCTTGCCGCGGCGGTCCTCGCCGGGCAGGTTTCTTCCATCGGATACCTGGGCGGAGACCCTTACGTTCCCGAGTATAACGCCGTCCCCGTCTCGGACGAAAGGGAGGTCGTCCTCTCCTTCCGCGAGAGGACGGACAGTCCGTATTTTACCGCAACGCCGCCGACTCTGTTTTCCGAATACTCCGAGCCGGAGCATGTTCTCGCGGAGGGGGACATCTGGGTCGCCCCGGACGGCAGCGACTCTGCTTCGGGCACCTTTTCCGATCCGTTCGCGACTCTCACAAGAGCGCGCGACGAGATCCGTTCGATCAAGCAGTCGGGCGGTCTGCCGGAGGGCGGGCTGACCGTGGCGGTCAAGGCGGGCAGATATAACGCGTCGGGCACTTTTTCCCTGAGAGCCGAGGACAGCGGGACCGAGTCCGCGCCTGTCGTCTACACGGCGTACGGCGACGGCGACGTCGTCATTACCGGCAACGTGCTTCTGGACCCCGCCGACTTCACGGAGCCGTCCGGGGAAGTGCTCGCGGCGCTGACCCCTGAGGCGGCCGACAGCGTCCGCGTGATCGACCTCAGGGAATACGGTGTCGAGCCGTCCTCCCTCGAGCTTAAAAACATCGGCGCGGGGACGAGTGCCACCAACGTCGAGTTCTATCTCGACGGACGGGGTTACGAGCTCGCCCGGTACCCCAACGGCAACAGATTCGCTCAGACGGATCTGGATATCACCGATCAGGCGGGCGGCAGGGGATCCGTTTTCCTCATGAGCGAGGAAGACCTGGAGCACGTCCGCGGCTGGAGATACGGCGGCACCGCCCGGGTTCTCGGGATGTTCCGTACGGAGTACTCCGACTCCACGTCTGCGGCACAGGTGGATCCGGAATCCGGATCGTTCCGTATTCCCGACGTCAGGGTCGGGTATTCCGCGGCTTCATACCGGTATTTCTTCTACAACGTTCTCGACGAGCTTGACGAGCCGGGCGAGTGGTTCCTTGACCGGGACAACTGTCTTCTGTACGTTTATCCGGAGCACGATCTTGACGGATCGACTCCGGAGATCACCCTTGATTTCTCGTCCGATATGGTCTCGGCCTCCGGGTGTGAGTGGGTCACTCTCCGCGGCATTACCTTCGCCGGCACCCGGGGTCGGGGCATCCGGCTCGATTCCGTATCCCACTTTACCGTTGAACGGTGCCGTCTTTACGGTATCGGCGGCACGGCGGTGAGCGGAGGAGGCGACAACATCCTCATCAGCGGATGTGAGATCGACTACGTGGGACGCGCGGGGATTTCGCTTTCGGGCGGAGACAAGGGAACGCTCACAAAGGCGTATATCAAGGCGGACAACAACCGTGTGACCCACTGGGGCAGATACGGCAGAGTCTTCAGCGCGGGCATCGAGATCTCCGGGCAGGGAAACACCATCAGCCACAACGAGATCTGCGACGGCACCTCCGTGGCGCTGGGGAGCTCCGGCAACATGAATTTCATCGAATACAACATCATCCACGACACGACGAACTACGCTTCCGACTGCGGGGCGTTCTACAACGGGTCCTCCTGGACGTCCGGCGGTATCGTGCTTAGGTACAACTGCTTTTACAACATCGGCTCCGACCAGGTGAATCCGTCCGCGATTTTCTGGGACGACGGCATGGCGTATCAGACGGCCTACGGAAATCTGTTCGTCGGGATTGCCGCTTCGTCGGCGTCCATCGGCGGCGGTTTCGGGACCGTGATGGTGAACAACGTGATTGTCGATACCGGCGCGGCGCCGATCTACTACGACAGGCGGCCCCAGGACGGTTACAGGAACGGGTCGGATTTCTACACCATAGGCGGATTCCTGTGGGGAATATATACGAGCACCCCGTATAAGACGGAAAGGTGGAGGGAGAGGTTCCCGCTCCTCGATCAGATAAGCGATAACGAGAGCGACACCGTGGATCCGCATTTTCCTTTCAACCCTGCGTTCAGTCTGTTCGCGGACAATATCTTTCTGAACGCCGACGGGAAGAACGTGGCGATCAACGCCGCAAGACCCACGTACAGCACTCGTATCGACAACTACGTCGGGACGCTTGACGATGCGGCGGCGGTCTTCGTCGATCCGGGCAACGGCGACTACAGGATCCGGGACGACGCCCCGGTATGGGACGTCCTGTCGGATTTCGAGCCGATACCGTACCATATGATAGGCAGATATTAAATGCATTAAATTCGCAAAAATCCGCAGATTTCACTTTATTGTGAAATCTGCGGATTTTTTATGCGGTTTTTGATTTCAGCTTAATTTGTTTTCTTTCAGGTTTTGTCTCTGAACAGGAACGTCACCACGTGGGCTCTCGTGCACGTCCCTTCGGGCGAGAACTGCGTCTTAGATATTCCGTTGGTGATGCCCTGTTCCACCGCCCACAGAACGGCGTTGCAATAGTATCCGGAGGGTTTGACGTCGCCGAAGGGATTTGAAGTTGACTCTCGGGCAGGACTTCCCTCATACCGGTAGAGGAAAGTGACTATCTGTCCCCTGGTGCAGGTCTCGTCCGGTGCGAAGGCCGTCTTCGACATACCCTTGGTGATCCCGTTTTCCACCGCCCACAAAACGGCTTTATAGCAGTAACTGCCGGATTTCACGTCGGTAAAAGCGCTGCCCGTACTTTTCGGCTCGGGTTTTCCGGCGGCGCGCCACAGGAACGTCACCGCCTGACCTCTGGTGCACCCATCGTCCGGCGAGAAGAGGTTTGAGGACGTTCCTTTGGTAATACCGCTCAAGACCGCCCACTTCACCGCGTCGGCGTAAAATGCGCCGTCCTTCACGTCGTCAAACGTTCGGGACGGGAGATCCGACCCGACCGTCTCGTCGGAGAGCAGATAGGTCACGTGGTCCGACACCCCCGCGGTGATCATCGCCTGATCCATGGCGTAACAGCGGTCGCCGAGGGCGACTCCGTAGAAATCGGTGAAGTCCTCGTCCTTCGTCGTCGTGCCCGCCATGGCGGTCAGCGTGAACTGGAGTATCGACCCCGCGCCTCCCCCGTTCTTGAGGAACGTGTTCACCGGGATCGACCACTCGATGGTGGAGTACCCGTCGTCGCCGTAGGAGATTATATAGTCGGTCTCCTGCTCCGGATCGTACGCGCCCTGCGCGCCGAGCTGGCCCCACTGGCCCTCGAGATATTCGCCGGTGTCGGTCCGTTTGCCCAGGGCGAAATAGAACTTGGGACTGTCGGGGTTATCCGTCGGGGCGTTAATGTTGTACGCAGTGTTGTGGAGAAAATCGTCCTCGGTCTTGATCCCGTTCTTCACGTGGAGCAGCTGTTGGATCTTGTGAGGCTTGTTGCGTATTGCGAGATTGATCCCGTGTACTTCGTCCCACGAGAAATAGAACTCCACGGTCTTGAGCATGGCTATCGCCTGATCCAGATTATCTCCGCTGACGAACGGAAACATCAGCGGCGTCGTGGCCTCGTTCAGGTCCACCTCGAGGCGGTCGTACTCATCCTCACCGATCTGTCCGTCCTTTACGATTTTGTCCGGGTCGGCGCGCCTGACCGTGACGATATCGTCCGGGTCCCAGCCCGTCCCGGTTGGAGTGTAGCACGCCGCGGCCGAGGAGGGCAGGGCGACGGCGCACGCCAGCATGACGGCGGCGATAACTGTGGAAATGATCTTTTTCATATACTGTTCTCCGTTCCCGCGGGCGCTTCCCGCGCCGCGTGTTTTCGTATTCCATGATATCAGGAGCGAGCGGCGATTGCAAGGGGATAATTGTAAATATTGAGTGAAAAAGAGGGAGACACTATCATACGGAGATCGTTTCTATAACGTAAATAATCCCGTGTGACCGAAAAAAGGCAGGTTCGACGACCTGCCTTTTTTGCGATGAAATGATCCGATCCCCGTGGCATACGGCGCCGCGGGCGACGATCACTTTATTTCGAGAATGAATTCGATTATGAAAGCCGAGCTCCATGAAAAATGCTCGCATCCGCAGCCTTTTCGCTCAAGTGAATCGTAGTTTTCGAAAATATCGGGCAGCAAATCGTAACACATATTCAAAATATATTCTTTGATTTCCTTGGCGGTATCCGTGTACCCGTAATCGTATAATCCCTTGACTGCGAAATACGCGACGTTGAGCCACGTCAGTCCTCTCCAGTAGTTTTTATCGTGGCCCTTGTCGTCGTATGCGACGGAGGGCATGCCCGGATAGAATTTTGAGGTGTCCCGCGCGTATCTGTTCATCGATTCCGCCCGATCTTTCGGGGCGATGCCGATAAACAGCGGCATAAAGCTCGCGGGGGAGAGAACGGTGCTGAATTCGCCGGTCAGGCGGTTCCGGTCGACGTACGCGCCGATCGTTTCGTCGTAAAGATTATCCTCAACTTTTGCCGCAAGCTCCGCTTCTTTCCTCTTCCACTCCGCGGATTCAAGACCGAGGATCTCAGCCATCTCCGCCATGGAACGGTAGTACAGGACCATATAGCAGTTAAGATCTATCGGATAAAGCTGAGTGATCGGCCACCTGTCCCATCTCGGCGAGTTGTCCCAGCCTGATTCGTATCTCGGTCCCTCGTAATCGTCTTTTTCAATATCCCTTTGCGCGGAATAGTAGAACATCTTTCCGTCATAGCGCTCACTCGTCCAGAATTTTTCATATCTGACGGAGCGTTCGTAGTTCCTGCGGAGAAAATCGGTATCTTTTGTCCGTTTATAAACAGTCAGTATACCCCACGGGAAAACGGGCGGCTTCGTGCAGTTGTCCGCCAGAAAACCTCTCAAGGTAATAACGTCCGGAAGCATCCCGTTTTCGCACTGGAATTTTGCAAAGCAATCTATGGTGTTTTGCGCCAGAACGCTGTTGTATCTGGACACCGTCATCCCGTGAAACACCGAATCCCAGTTCCATAGTCCGGGGCAGCTGAGCCACGGCGTGATCGCCGGGATATCTCCCCACGGCATGTTTTCTTTATTCAGTGTGTTTTCATCGAGGACCTCGTATGCGCGCGACATAAGCGACAGATCTCTCTCCGAAAGTTTTCCCCGGTACTGTTCCAGCCATTCTTCTTTGCTCATTACGTACATAGTTATGACCCCCTCCGGCTTTTTTACTATTATATCATATATTTCGCGTTTTGGGAAACAAATTGAATCGGTTTCCGCAAAACAGGAAACTTTCGGCCTGAGTTGCCCCGTTCCCGTTTTTAGCTTAAAGTGTGCTGCGGGCCGGATCCGCCTGCGCTCGGTCGTTTACCTGAATGAGAATGTCGACGCTGGCTTTTTCACTTGACTTTCGGAAGTCGTTTTGATATTATTTAGATGAAATCCAGCTTTTCGGGGGAATAGAAGCAGTGAAAAAGATCGTCTCATTTTTCCTGACCCTTATAATGCTCTCCGGCGCGGCGGCGGTAGTTTTCTCCGCTGATGAATCGCCTTTCACGGACGTTAAAACGTCTCGGTGGAGCTATGAGGCAATACAATACGCCGTCGAAAAAGGATACATGAAAGGCGTGGGAGGCGGCAGGTTCGATCCCGCGGGGCCGATGACTCGCGGCATGGTCGTGACGGTACTTTATAGACGGGAGGGGTCGCCCGAAGTGACGTTCCGCGGCGACTTCACCGACGTCAGTGCGGGAAAATACTATTCCGATGCGGTCATCTGGGCGAAGGACGAAGGGATCGTCAACGGTATCACCGAAACCACCTTCGAACCGAACGGCAAGATCACCCGTGAACAGCTGGCGACTATGCTTTCCCGATTCTCGGAAAGATGTCCGGTCTCCGTGCCCGAGAGGGCGGATCTTTCCGGTTATCCGGACGCCGACAGAATCCACAGTTACGCAAAAGACGCGCTGGCGTGGGCGAATGAGGCGAATCTCATCAAGGGAATGAGCGACGGAACGCTGTCGCCCCGGGGTTATGCCACAAGAGAGCAGTTCGCCACGATACTGAAGCGTTTCGACGATACTTTTACGCTTGTCTATAACGAGCCGGTGCTGAGAAGTCACTACACCGAGCCGGAATATCCGCTGGTCGACGATGCCGACGTGTACGTTGCGGTGGACGGCAGCGACTCAAACCCCGGCACCTTTGATAAACCTCTCGCCTCCTTCGACCGAGCCGTGGAGCTCGTCCGCGAGATCAAGGCGACCAAGACCGAGGGCGACATTATCGTCGCGTTCAAAGCCGGTGACTACGGACCGCTTTCGGTGACTCTCACCGAGGAGGACTCGGGCACAGAAAATCAGCGTATCGTCTACTGCAAGTACGGAGACGGAGACGTGACGTTCAACAACGGTTTCGACGTGAAGGAAGAGGAGTTCCTCCCCCTCGACGAGGAAGATATAGAACTGTTTCCCTCAAAAAACGCCGATAAGATCAAAAAAGCGGATATTTCAGGGAAGCTGAGGGATTATGATCCGGGGAAATGCATGATAATATCGGAGAGGGGCGCCATGAGCGTCGCGCGCTTCCCGAACGTCTATCCCGACGGCAGCGACAACCTCGTCCAGGCTGGAGTCGCGTACGATCACGAACATATACACGTGACCCATACGCTTTTCAAAAACAGGATCAAAAAGTATCACAGCGTCGACGGCCTTATCCTCTACGGGTATATCGCCGCCGGGTGGTACAAGGATATGCTCGAAACGGACGGGTACACCGTTGACGGGGAGAGCGGAGATTACGTCTTCTACCTTCCGCACCCCGAAAACGTTTACTGGGGATACGGGCCGCAGATCGGAGAGGGTTTCGCCACCGACTACTTCCAGATGGCGATCCTGAACGTATCCGACGAGCTCGACGCCCCGGGAGAATTCTGGATCAACGAGGAGACCGGAACGTTTTACGTATACGAGCCGGCGGGGGATTACAGTTTCCCCGCGGGGAGCGGAATGATAACGATGGGAAAAGTGCGCAATATCACTTTTCTCGGACTTGATTTCAGAAATTCCGAGGACTATATTATAAGCGCGGCTGAGCATCCGCGCGATCTGACGATCGACAGATGTACTTTCACTGGATGCGCCGCGCAGAACATGATCGACGTCCGGGGAACGGACCGAGGCGTGCCTCTCGACCTTCTCGTTACGGGATGCTCCTTCTCCACCTGCGCGTGCACGGCGCTCTGGGTAGATTCCGTTAACATGGACGACTTGTTCCATACGGGGACCGGCGTCGTCGTCGACAACAACTACTTCACGCTGACCAACCTGAAGTCCAGCTTCTGGTCCGCCATCACCGTCGACGTTCCGGGTCCCGTCGTCACGCACAATCTTTTCGAGAAGTGCTACTGGACGTGCGTCGGATTCGGGAACGCTACCGACATGATCGCCGAGTACAACGTGTTCGACCGGCCGGTCTGCAACGGAGACGACGCCGGAGCGTTCGGACAGGGTATCGAGGTCTGGACCTGCGGAAACGTTATCAGAAAAAATCTCTTCATGAACATCAAGGGCGGGACTAACGGCAGGTTTGGCGTTTACCTCGATAACGCCATCGGGGTGGAGGTTTACTCGAATCTGTTTTACAACGTCGACGTATCCGTGATGAACAACGATATCAGCAAATATAACACGTTCTGCGGTAACGTGACGGTAAAGGGACCTGAGGTGTGCGATTACCGGTTCGATCACACACTCGCCGTGATTGAGGCGATGACGTCGGGGAACGAGGATGCCATTCTCAATTCCGCTTCATACCGGCGGTGGGTGGACGGGTTCGCGTATTTCGATTCACATCCGGAAATCAAGGAGGAGGCGACTCGCAAATGGCCCGAACTGTTCACCTTTACCACCGATCTTTCGCGTTGGCAGGAACGTGAGTTCTGCGAGAATTCATCTCTCGTCATCACCGGCAACAGGAGTTTCAATGAAACTGCGAAACAGCCCGAATTCAACGAAGTCTTCGCCAGGTATTCGACGATAGATGACAATATTGCGTACGACTTCGATGAAAATCCGTTGTTCGTCAATCCGACCGTCGGCGATTACCGGATCCGCGACGGAGTGGACTTTCCGGATATTGAATTTGAAAAAATGGGAAGATACTGAGATAAAGGCGCGGGATCCGCGCCTTTATCAGTGAAGAGAGAAGAGAGAAAAGAGAAGAGAATCGGTAAAAAAACGTCTGCTCCGCAGGCGTTTTTTCTTGACTTTTCAGGTATGCTTTGATAAGATTAAAGTGAAACAAATTCCGGGAGGAATAAAATGATATGAAAAAGGTTATTTCCCTTATTCTGACAGCTTTGATGCTCATCGGCGCGGCGGCGTCGGTCATTGCCGAAGAATCGCCGTTCACGGACGTGAAAACGTCCCGCTGGAGCTATGACTACGTCGTTTACGCATACGAAAACGGCCTCATGGACGGAGTGGGAGGCGGAAAATTTGATCCCGCAGGCACCATGACCCGCGGAATGGTCGTCACCGTCCTGTGGAGGATGGAGAACGAGCCCCCGGTGGAGTACGAAAACGCCTTCTCCGACGTTAAAGCGGGGAAGTACTATTCGAAAGCCGTAATATGGGCAAAGAACAACGAGATAGTGAACGGAGTATCGGAAGGGAAGTTCGATCCCGGCGGCAAGATTACAAGAGAACAGCTTGCGACAATGCTGTACAGATACGCCGGTTTCAAGAACTACGGCACGTCCGCGGCCGGCGATCTCTCGGCATTCCCGGACGGAAACAAGGCGCACAGCTACGCGAAGGACGCCCTTGTGTGGGCAGTGTCATACGGACTCATCGCGGGAGTGAAGTCGGGAGACGTCGATCTTCTCGATCCCCGGGGCAACGCCACGCGTGAACAGTTCGCGACGATCATATACAGATTCTGCAACGCATTTGCGCCCGTCGAGCTGCTTCTCAGGGACGACCCGATAGTCGAGGCGGTCGAGAAGATGGAAGAGACGGTGTTCTGCGAGGAGCACGGCGCGCTTCACGCGGAGTTCGGCGCGCCGGAAACGCTGAACGGGCAGACTCTGTCGAACATGCTCGTCAGCGCGCTGGGCTTTGACATTTCGATATACAGAGCGATTCTCCGGGACGGCGAGCTCGACTCGCTCATTTCCGGGTACGGCAAGCTCGCCCTCGGCGAGACTCTCAGGGAAACCGTGAACGTGAAGTTCTTCAACGAGAGACTTTTCGATGAAGACTGGCGGAAGATGCCCACTGAGGAAAAAGCAGTCGACCTCATTCTCCGTCGCGGTTATTCGGAGCTGACACCGAAACTGATCGGCTGCCCGGAGGAGCCTCTGTGCGACGACGAGCTGCGCGCAGGACTGGATGAGATTTCATCTCTCTTGTGCCGTGAACACGGCGTCCTGCACGCCGCGGGAACGTCGTTCGCGGAAGCGGACGTGGGAAACGCAGTGCTCGCTCTTCTGGAACTCGATCCGGTAAAGTACAGCGTCGCGGCGGACGGCGCCTCTCTTGACGCGCTCGCCTCCGGCGCGGATCCCGCGGAACTGACTTTCACCGTGATCTCGAAGGAGCTTGAGGACGTGGACGGCGCCGTAGCCGAAAGCGGCCCCGTCACCGTGAGCGTGTCCGTCCTGCGGGAGGGTGAGGGTTTCTCCTTCATCGAATGCCCCTGCCGAACGGAAGACGCCCTTGAAAGATTCGAGGAAAAATATCTTTGCGCAGATCACGGGAAACTCACGGTATCGCTTTCCTCCTCAGCAGACGCGGATGAAGAACTCGGTGCCCTCATAGAGAACGCTCTGGATCTCGGAGAAGGATACCGGGTGACCGCCTCCGTCGGGGACGGGAACAGTATTACCGTCACCGCGGAGAGGGAGGACGGCTTCGACAGGACAGAGCGGGAATATCCGGCGGAGATCGCCTCAGGCGACAGTACCCGTTTCATCCTCTGCGACTGCGACAAAGACGCTTATCAGTTTATTTACGAAACGGCATATTACGGCTGGGGATCGTCCGGATGGTCGTACGACCTCACCGCCAACGGGGGCAGAGAGCCCGGAATGATAAACGATACCGTTACCGACGACTCGTCCGCCCTGATAAGGGATATCAACGTCACGTCAAAAGGCAGGCTGACGTTCAGGACCGGAATGACGTTCAACTCCGGATTCGACGGAGCGGTGATCGCACTGAAGAACGCGGAAGGCGATCCCGTATTTGTCCTCGAGACCGCCGGCGGCGCGTGGAACGTCCGCGGCGCGGACGGCAGTCTCACCGCGCTCATCCCGAGGGGAGAAGAATCATATTTCCGTTTTGAGATCACCGCTGACCTTTACGAGGAAACGGCGAGCGTCGGCATAAACGGGACGGACTGCGGGACGTTCGGCCTTCTCACGAAAGGCGTTGACGCCAACATCCGCACCTTCCTGCTGGGATCCACGGACGAGGGGACGGTGTCCTACACCCCGGCCCTCACCCACGCCGAGGCGGGTTATTCCGTATACGAACAGTTCTCCGAGGAGAACCCCGTGGGCTCCGTGCCGTACCTCTGGGAGACGAATAACGCTTACTGTGACTCCGGCGCGAATATCTGTGAAGGGTCGATAGGAGACAGATGGGACGGAAGCATGGGACTGTACAGGTGGCTCAGAGTCGGCGCCTACGGTTCCGCGGAAAGGACGTCGTATAAAGTCGACGGGTCCTTCAACGCCGAGTTCACGATCCTTCCGGACCTCTCAGGGACGGATTTTGCCTTCGTCCTGAAGGACGGAGGCGGGGACGCGCTCAATATCTCCTTCGACGACGATACGGTCAGGGTCAACGGCGAAGAGGTATACGAGTACGTGAAGAACGTTCCCTACGACATACGGCTGGAGGTCACCGGTACCGGAGCCGGGATCGTCTGGATCAACGGAATAAAGAAAACGACGGTGCCGCTCGCCGCGGGACTTGCCGCCGACGCCGTCTCCTTCAGAAACTACTCCTCCGGCGACGTCTGGATCGACAACGTGTATCTCTACGAGACATTCGAGCATCCGGACTACGTCCCGGTCCCCGTTCCGCCGGAAGGGGCGGACGAATACACCCTCGGGATCAACGTCTGCAACCTGTGGTACACCGGAGACCATATGGGCTGGGACTGCATCACGCCTCATAAAGACATAAAGCCCGTTCTCGGATACTACGACGAGGGATCCCCCGAGACCGCGGACTGGGAGATCAAATACATGGTGGAGCACGGGATCGACTTCCAGGCGGTCTGCTTCTACGCCCAGGAGAATAACGCGCCTCTCACCACCCGCCACGGTTACCAGCTTGACAGAGGATACAAGTACGCGAAATACAGCGATATGATGAAATACTGCTTGACGTGGGAATCTGCCAACGCGCTGTATCCCCTCGATATGAACGCATGGAAGACCTATTACGTCCCGTATTTCATCGAGCACTACTTCAAAGACCCGAGATACATGACCATCGAGAACAAGCTGCTGCTCGGTTCCTTCGGCGGCTTCATGTACGGCAGGGAAAACTGGGACGATGAGGCGTTTGCCGAGGCGAAGGAATATCTGGACGAAGAAGTGAGGAAGCTCGGATTCGACGGAGTTCTGTGGATCGGAGACCACGGCGACGCATTCTTCTCATACAATCTCGGCAGGGGAAGTTACGATCCGGAGGAAGTGAAGCTTACGACGGAGATCACCGTTGCGCGGGCGAAGGAGAGGGGAGAGATCTACGTCCCTACCGTCGGCATGGGAGCCAACGTGGTCGGATGGGACGAGGGCAGAACGCCTCTCTCCACGGTCGAACAGTTCAGAACGACCAACGAATGGATGAGGGACGTCTGGCTGGTAGAGCATCCGGCAGAGAGAACGTGGCTTGAAAACTTCGTCTGGGTGGCGACGTGGAACGAATACGGAGAGGGCCACTACATCATGCCCGCGGAAGAACTCGTCGGATTCGGATACCTCGACGTGCTGAGAGACGTATACACCTCCGGCGGGATCGATCCGTCCCTGAACGTGGTGCCGACCGAGCATCAGCTGAAGAGACTCGGCCATCAGTACCCACAGGACAGAATGTTCCTGTATCCGGACGGGTTCGCCGAGTTCACCAACGGTGTGGACGATCCGGTACTGTTCCCTGCGAGAAACGAGGAGGACCACGTCCCGGTGCTTCTGAAGCTCGACCTCGGGAGAGACTCATTCAATCCCGACAGCGGCATCACATTCAAAGACGGGAAGATCTATAATGACTCTGACAGTCAGGCGAAGGTGTGCCTCCGTCTTCCCGACGTGCTGGACGGGAAGAAGTACAGCCGTATCGTCTTCAACGCCAAACTCGACGACGACCAGCGGTTCACGATGGAATACGGCACCATGACTGATTCCGGCATGAAGAGGGCGTGCATCAACATTGACGAGAATACCAAGCCCTGGGACAAGGAGTATTACGTCGATATTCCGCCCGAAAAGCTCACGGGAGATACCGTCAGGATCACTCTTCCTCCGCATACATACCTTTCGTCTGCGGACGTCAGGCTCCTGCCGGAGGACGGGATAATGTATCCGTATTCCATCCGCTTCAAGGGCAGGGATCTGATCGTCAGAGTTCCCACCGAGATATCTCCGGCAGGAGACGTGCTCGTCGGCTACTTCTTTATGAGCTTGTATGACGGACAGGGCGTCGGTATGTTCGACGACTATTCCGTCTGGGATCCGGAGACAGGCCGGCTGACCCTGAAATGGCAGGGTAAGAAGACAATGGAATTCACGGTGGGCTCGTCCTTCTACTACGACCAAGGTGTGAAGAAATATCTCGGATACGAGCTTTACGCCGTTGACGGCGTGCCGATGATCCCGATCAAACTGATCGCGGAAAAGCTGGGACTGACGCTCTCGTTTGACGGACCGGCTGCGGTCGACGTTCATTAATTGACACGCTCATCCCCGCTTGCATAGCAAAAAGGGCAGGTTTTTGAACCTGCCCTTTTATATTGGCCTGACGCGTCGCGTTCTTGCGCCGCCCGGTCGGATCATTCCGCGATGAGGTGCACCTTGCAGCTTTCGCCGTCGTTCCACGGATTACCGGTCATTTCAAGTCCCGCGTACATCAGCAGAGCGCCGGAATACTTTTCGCGAGTTCCCTCCACGGTATAGATTACGTCGGGAAGGAGCCCCTGAAGCTTCAGGTGAAGAAGCGTCTCCTCCTGCCGGCGCATCCGGACCAGTGTCACCAGCGCCTCATGCTTGTCCCCGGAAACGAAGGACCACGCGCATACGAAGGGGTCGTCCCACGGACAGATCAGCCGGAAAAGGTCGCCGTCGCGGATGAGGTCGTAGTACTTGTGATATTCCGCGATCTGCTCTTTTACGATCTCTCGGTCCCCGTCGCTGAGCTTGTTCGGGTCGAGTTCGTACCCGAAGGTGCCCCACAGCGCCACGTCGCCCTTGGTACGGTATCCCGTCCGGGTGCAGGCGGAGACGTGCGCGCCCATTGAGGACGCCGGATAGCACAGGGACGTGCCGAACTGGATGTTCAGCCTCTCGATGGGGTCGGTGTTGTCGCTCGCCCAGATCTGGGGCGAATAGTAGAGCATGCCCGGATCGAAGCGTCCGCCTCCGCCGGAGCAGTTTTCGAACAGCAGATCCGGGAACTCGCGGATCAGGCGGTCCTGCAGCTCGTAGGTCCCCAGCACGAAGCGATGGAAGAACTCGCCGCCCCGGTCTGAGGGGAGAAGGGCGGAGCCCGCCTCACTGATATTGCGGTTGAAATCCCATTTCACGTAATCGATGGGATAACGGCCCATGACGGCGCGGATCTGCTCGAACAAGTTCTCCCGCACGTCCTCACGCGACACGTCCAGCACGTACTGATGGCGCGCGATGGACGGCGTCCGTCCCTGCACGTGTACGCACCAGTCCGGGTGTGCGCGGTAAAGCTCGCTGTCGGGGGATATCATCTCCGGCTCGTACCAGATGCCGAACTTCAGCCCCATGCCGTGGACGGTGTCGATCAGCCGGCCGAGATCGAGCTTGTCCTCGTTGACGAACCAGTCACCGAGACTGCTCTTGTCGTTGTTGCGCTTGCCGAACCAGCCGTCGTCCATGACGAGCATCCCGATCCCCAGCTCCTTCGCGCGGGCAGCGAAAGAGATCAGCTTTTCGGTGTCGAAGTCGAAGTACGCCGCCTCCCAGCTGTTGATCAGCAGGGGGCGCTTTTCCGTTTTCCATCTTCCGCGGATCAGGTGTTCGCCGTAGCAGCGGTGGAAAACGCGGCTCATGCCGCCGAGCCCCTCCGCGGAAAAGACGTGGACCGCCTCGGGTGTGACAAAGCTCTCGCCGGGAGCGAGGGCCCAGCAGAAGTCGGTGGGCTCTATCCCCATGACGACGCGTGTCGTCGCGTTGTGATCCACCTCGGCGGTCAGCGTGAAATTCCCGCTGTAAACCAGGTTGAATCCGTATACTTCGCCGGTCGTTTCCGTCGCTCCGGTCTCCGCCAGGGCGGCGAAGGGGTTCTGATTGTGGGACGAGGAGCCGCGCTTGCTGCGGATCCCCTGCAGTCCGTGGGCGAGGGGCCTGCGCTCGAACTGCCTCTCCTTGGCGTGTCTGCCCCAAAGGGTTATCAGGTCGTATTTCATTGAAGGAAGATCCACGCAGGAGCTCAGCGCGCGCTCCAGTTTCACGGGCCGCTCTCCCCGGTTCGTCAGCCGGACGTGCTTCGCGATCGCGTCGCAGTCACGGAATACGGTATATACCAGCACGGCCTCCACGCCGGTGCAGGGGTCGCGCATCGTCACCTCCAGCGTATCGCACAACCCGTCGCCGTCGGCGTAAAGATGGGGCAGACCGGGCAGATCGGGCTTGCCGGGGAACACCCGGTGCGAAACGTACCGCAGGTCCGTTACGCTGTTGCCGTCGGCGCACCTGACGGAGAGGGCGGAGACGCGGAAATCGCCCCGGCCGTTCGTCGGGTACTCCATGGGTGACGCGTCCTGCGAGAAGTGGGGGTATTCGGGGTCGCTCGGACTGAACGACGCGCTGGGCAGCCGGTTCGAGAGGGACCAGAGGTCGTCATCCGGCAGGCGGCGGCCGTAGTAGAGATTCAGCAGGAATCCGCCGTCGAGGACGCCGAGCACGTAGGAGGTGTTCGGCGTGTCGAGCTTTATCGTGCGGATCGACTCGTTGTACGTGATCATATGTTACGTTCTCCTTCGATTGTCATGCGGTACGGTTGAGCGGGGATTTGATTAAGGAAACGTCCGCCGCGATCTTCGCGGCCTTATCCCGAAAACATTATATCTCATTTTCCTCAAAAGGTAAAGAGAGAAAAGGACGTCGGGAGCAAATTCGGCAAAAACCGTTGCGCTGTGTCCCCAAATCTTCCCCCCGCGGCAAAAACGGTTGATTCTCCTCACAAATTATGGTAATATAAAGGCGGAGAGGCGGTACGCCGATTCTCAACGACGGATAAGGAGAAACGTATATGGGAGAAAAATTCGTTTACGACAAGTCGAAACTGCCGCGGCCGGTCCTGGAGGGCCACGACGAATGGATAAAGCTCTACTACAAGGCGTGGGAACTGGCGTTCCGGAACGTGGAGTACCTGAACGTGCCCGGCTGGAAGGACATCATGACCTGTATGCCCGGCGTCGGGATCATCTGGCAGTGGGACTCCTGCATCATGACGTTCATCACCAACTATTCCAACGGCACGCTCAACGCCTTCAACAATCTTGACGACCTGTACATGCTGCGGCGCGAGTCCGACGGCTTCATGTCCATGGCGTACGTCATCGAGACGGGTGAGCCCGCCTACGGCGAGCGGATCAATCCGCCGCTGATGGCGTGGGCCGAGTGGGAGCACTACCTCGTCACCGGCGACAGCTCGCGGCTGGCGGCGGTCCTCCCCGCGCTGGAGGGCATCTATTCCTTCATCGAGAATCACAGAAGACGGGACACCTGCGGCCTCTACTGGTTCGAGGACCCGGGCTCCTCCGGAATGGACAACTCTCCCAGAGGCGGATACTTTGCAAAGCATCTGGACGGCAGCGACGTGTGTCACGTTGATCTTGCGTGCCAGCAGGCCCTGTCCGCGGACCGTCTCGGCAGGATATGCGAATTTCTCGGCCTCACCGACAAGGCGGCGTTCTACAGAAGCGAGAAGGAGCGGATCAACTCTCTGGTGAACGCCTTCCACTGGAGCAACAAGGCGGGATGGTACTTCGATTTCTTTTCCCGCGACGTGAGAGGACAGAGGGTCAAGCTCATCGGTTCCAAGACCGCGGCGGCGTTCTGGGCGCTGCTTGGCGGAGCGGCGGATCACGAAAAGCGCAATATGATGCAGGCGCACATGTTCGATCCCGGTGAGTTCTTCACTAAGATCCCCTTTGCGTCGCTCTCGCGGGACGACCTGAACTACGACCCCACCGGCGGGTACTGGCTCGGCGGAGTATGGCCGCCGACGAATTACGCCGCCGTCAGGGGACTTTGCGAGACCGGCTCCCGTGAGCTTGCTCGCACGGCGGTGGTACGGGTGCTGGACGGCATGGCGAGCGTAATGAACGATCCCGCGTACGGCGGGATCTGGGAGTGCTACGCTCCGGAGGAGTACAGACCTGCCACCACCGAGGACGGCGGCCTCGTCCGCTCGGAATTCGTGGGATGGGGCGGCCTCGCGCCCATCACGATGCTCATCGAGAATATCATCGGACTCGGGTTCGACGCCCGGGATAACACCGTTACGTTCAATCTTGACGGCAGGGAAAGGTGCGGCCTCGAGAATATGTTATTCAACGGGAACAATATCTCCGTAAGGTGCGCGGAGTATCAGTCCTTCCGCGACAAGACCGTCGTCGAGACGGAAGCGGAGAAGCCGTTCCGGCTCCGGGTCAACACCAAATACCTCTGGGATCCCGTCTTCATCGACGTCCCGGCGGGGAAGCACGTCTTCCGCGTGTGATTGACGAGGACGGAAGTGAGGCGCTCTTAAGGACAGTTAATAAAAACCGGCTGAGGTAAGGACAAAAATCCTTATTTCAGCCGGTTATCTTGTCGCATAACGCCGCAGGCAGGGAATTTGCACGGCAAATTCCAAAAGTGAAATCTTTTGCCCTGGGCAAAGGGTGAAATCTTCGGGCGTCGCCCTCAGGTGAAATCGAACACGAACGTGTTCGGTGAAATGAAATCCACCCACCCGAGAACCCCCAACGCTTACAAGTTAGCGTCGGGGAACCCCGGCACCCGCCGTCGAGGCGGATTTCACTGCACGCAGGGCAATTTCACCGCCGGAGGCGATTTCACCGACCCCGCAGGGGTGGATTTCGTTGCCGACTGTCCTTAAGGACGGTCGGCAATCTCAGCCGGGTCATTCCCCGATTATCATGATCTGGACCGTGCGGACCCTGCCGCGAGTCTGGTCCCAGTCGATGAAGTGGACTCTGCCGAACTCGCCGAGATCGGCGACTCCGTCGTCGACGACCACGGTGACAGACCGCCCGATGATGGACGAGCGCAGGTGCGCGTCCGTGTTGTGACAGCCGAAGTTATCTTCGCCGTGCTCCTCGGCGAAGTCAAGCGCCTTCTGCCCCGGGTGGAGGTACATCCCCTCGTATCTGCAGGTGGGGATCCATTCCTCGAACACGTTCACCAGATCCTGTTGGAGCGTTTCGAGCCCCGTCATGGACTTGTCGAACGCGCACTCCTGCGTTATAACGGAGCAGGTGGTGTGGTGGGAATAGACGACGACGATGCCGTTTTGTATTTTCGATTCTGCTACGGCTTCCTTCACCTGATCGGTAATATCGTGGAATGACACCGCGCGGTGGTTCGATTCCACCTTGAAACTCTTTTTGAATACCATCTTTATCTCTCCTTTTTCAGATCTTTTTCAGATCGTCCGCGGCTTTTCTCGTCGCGGCTATCATCTCGTCGATCATGGCGATGGGATCCCCGGCGTTCATGATGCCGGAAGCGGCGCCCGCCGCCTCGCTGCCCGCCATGATGAAATCGTAGACCTGTTTGCCGTTCGTGATTCCCGCCGCCTGCTCCACGAGGATGTCGGGGTATATCTCCTTGATGACTCTGATGGAGTCCTTGACGTAATCCATGGGGGAAACTCCGTTGCCGCCGCCGATGATCGCCGAGGGCTCGGGATTTATGATGTCCGGGTGGAGCTGGGCGATGGCCTTCGCCTCCTCCAGCGTGTCGGCACAGGCGAAAACGAGGAAGTCGAGCTCCCGCGCCCGGTCTATGGTCTTTTTCATCTGCGGCAGGGACATGGGCTTCTCACAGTGGTTTATGACCACTCCCTGCGCTCCGGCGTCTTTCAGCGCCTCCGGCAGGATATCCGCCATGCCGCGGCCCGGACGGAGCGTGTCCATGTACGGTGCAAGCACGATCAGGTGCTTCGTGTTCTCCGCCACGCGGCGGATCTCCACCGCGGGGGTGATGAA
>JAEEGL014617195.1_pt1 | contig 34569 bp, 28 predicted proteins | sample 9134231 | NCBI WGS metagenome assembly JAEEGL01 (sample SAMN16246548, study PRJNA631951) | gut metagenome | biome: gut microbiome; feature: rumen; material: fiber-attached | host: Bos | place: Iran: Karaj | collected 2018-10
GAGGAGATAAATATACCTGATACTGTTACGGTGATAGAGTCTGGAGCATTCTATAAAGCCGAAGGATTAAAAAGAGTAAAATTATCTTCAAACTTAAAAAGTATAGAGGGTAATTCATCCTACACATACTATGGTGCATTTTATGGGTGTAAATCTTTAGCTGGTATAGAATTACCGGATAGTTTGGAAAAGATAGGAGGTGGAGCTTTTGCTTATTGTCTTTCACTTGAGTCTTTATTGATACCGGAAGACATATCTGTAATAAATAACGAAACATTTATGAATTGTTCTTCTCTAAAAGGAATAGTTCTACCGGAGAATCTTCTATCTGTAGGGGAAAAGGCGTTTTATGAATGTGAATCGCTTGCTGAAATAAATCTGCCAAAAAAAGTGAGTAAAATAGGCAAATATTGCTGTGCTGAAAATAAGGCGATGGTAAAAGTACGTATTTCTTCTGAAGTACCTGTTACAGTTGGGTATTATGCATTTCAGAATTGTACGTCACTTAAGAATGTTGTTTTTTCAAATTATGTCACATCAATAGGATCATATTGCTTTGATGGGGATACTGAACTTACAGAAGTAAACCTTGGTATGGGAATCACCGAGATACCGCAGAATGCATTTTCAAATTGTAATACACTTGAAAGCATAATCATACCATACTATGTTACATCTATAGGGAAAAATGCATTTGCCAATGATCCTAAGCTTTCTTCCATAACAGTGCTTCCGACGGTGACCTCTATAGACAGCACTGCTTTCTCGTATTCGGACAGCCGTCTTACCATGTACGGCGTTAAGGGCAGTTATGCAGAGACATTCTGTACCAATAACCCCGGAAAGGCAGTGTTTGCTGAAAAGAGCGTGAATGCAACAAAGGTTGAATTTGATGCAGACAGTATCAGCATTCCCAGCGGATCCAGTATAGTGCCTCCGCTTACTATAGAGCCTGCAGATTGCACAGATACTATTACCTGGGTATCAGCTGATGAATCGATAGTTAAGGTGACGAATGGTCTCGCCAAAGGCGTTAAAGCCGGAACTACCAAACTTACTGTAACTGTTGCGGATCCTGTTACGGGAGTTGGAAAGAAAGCCAGCATCAATGTTACCGTTACTCAGGGGGTAACAGGAATAACGCTTAATAAAACCAAACTCGAGCTGGATGGTGGTGAAGTATATAAACTTGTAGCTACAGTAAAGCCTACCAATGCGGATGATAAGCGTATAGCATGGGAGAGCAGTGATCAGGATATAGCAACTGTTGATGAGGAAGGAAACGTAACAGCAATAGGAAAGGGAAGCTGTACCATCACAGTAACTGCTCTCGACGGCAGCGAGAAAACCGCAGCATGTACTGTCACTGTAAAGACCAATCTTATTGTGGCTTCCTCTGTAGCTGATCTTCAGAGTGAGCATCCTTATCCGATAAATGCAAGTGATATCTGGATGTATAAGGATGAGAGAATGAACGGTATGGTTGTTGCATTCTCTGAAGAGACAATGCTTGAAGCAGATTCTACGGATTGTATTGTTATCATGGATGCGAGCAGGAAGCAGGTAGGAAAGTACAGCGCGGATCAGCTTTCGGGTAAATCTGTTGATGTGCCGGGAAATACAGTATATATACAGCTGATATCGGATGGCTTCCAGTCCGGAGATTACGGATTTGCAGTTATTGATATAAGGGCGAAGGGGACGGCAAGCCCTACACCTACGCCTACAAAGACTGTAACACCTACGCCTACTCCGACTGGTGGTGCAAATCCTACACCTACCCCTACCGGCGGTGCAAAGCCCACACCTACGGGTGGAGCTAATCCTACTCCTACACCCACGCCAGGCCCGGATGGTCCCGATCCTTATGTTGATGCACCTACTATACAGCTGGCAGCTAAGGCGAAGTATAATGTTGCTGAGCTTATGGCTCCCCAGATCCCTGAAGGAAAGCAGATAGCTAAGTATAAAGTAGACAGTAAGAAGATCGCAAGCGTAAGTAAAAAGGGAATCCTGACCGCGAAAAAAGCAGGAACTGTCATAGTTACTGCTTTTGAGAAAACCGGAAAGAAGTCATATGAACCTATAGCTTATGCAACTGTTACTGTAGTAAAACCTGAGTTTAAGTTTATCAATAAGGATCTGACGTACACAGGTGCTACTGTTGACGCAAATGACTTTATAAGCAATCTGCCTGAGGGGGCAACGATAAGCTGGTCTGTACCACCGAAGAAGACAGCCATAGCAACAGTTGACAGCAGCAGTGGTGTAATAACTGCAGGTGTGAAAAATGGTACCGTTAAGGTCAGCTGCGAGATAAGCGAAGGCGGATACAGTGTAAAGTATTCGGCAGATATTAAGGTTAAGATACCTAAGCCGGCAGCAACACTTAATATCAAAGACGGAAAGACAAAGAAGCTGACGCTTAAGAATGTAAGCAAGTATACGGAAGTAGAATGGTCATCACCTTCTCAGGCGATCATTATACAGAGCACATCGAAGAACTATATAGTTAAACTTACAGCTTTATCGACACTTGATCCGGAAGCAGCTGCTGCTCCAATACCCATTACAGCTGTGGTGGACGGAAAAGAATATGTGACGTATGTGACAATTAAACAGTAGAAAGAAAGAGGCGGCTGATGAGGCCGCCTCTTTTGGAGATTACATACGTGCCAGAGATATGCCATAGGGATTAAGCGCATCCCTGTGGCTTTTTTTGATTATGTCGCGGTATTTGGTGGGCGTCATGCCCATATACTTACGGAAGATACGGTTGTAATAGCTGGCATTGTTAAAGCCCACGGCTTCGGAAAGACTCTGCATGGTATCTGCGGAAGAATCACCGCGCTGCATACGCTTGGCGGATTCGAAGATACGGTGGGTTAAGAGATAATCAAAAGGCGATCCGCCGGTGCTTCGTTTAAAGCAGCGGCAGCATTCGCTCTTGCTGACGTGTATGCTGCCTGCTATATCGTCTAAGGTGATAGCCTTTGAGAAATGGCTGTGGATATAATCCATCGCATCCTTTACACGCTGCTCATCAGTCAGTGAGTGGTCGTTTTCCTTTATCTGATCGCCGGCATTTTCGAGCAGCTTAAGCCAGAGGGCGCATAGGAGGCTCTTTGTCTGCAGCTCATAGCCATAGGCTTTATTTAAGTTTACTTCCAATATCGTATCCACGTTTTCGAGTGCCCTGCGTCCGTATGCATCATCACGCTTAAGTATCATACAGGGAAGGGCGGCGGAATCGGTAAGCGGCGTGTAGTACTTGGCCGCAAGGAAAGAATCGTCCTTCTCAAAAAGATACGCAGGATGGAAGAGTATGGAAAGGATCACACAGTCACGTTTATCAGCAGGCTTGATGGAATGAAGGCGCCCCTGGTTTATCCATATGGCGTTGCCTTCGTTAAGTGTATATTCCTCCTCACCTATCTGGAATACGGCGCTGCCGCTGCGCAGCAGGTCTATCTCCATTACATCATGCCAGTGAGTGCGCACGCTGTCCATAAACATCCTGTGCATGTCCACGTAATAGACACCCACAGGATAATCCATATTAGTATGTTCGAAATAATCCTCAAAATTATCCTTAAGCATACGTTTATTATAGCATTAATGCACTCTGCGGGCAAATCGGTGTACAGGAGGGAAGTGCTGTGGTATCATATTTGTTGATCAAAAGATGACTGATGCCGTATAAGCGGCGGATATACGGAGGGAAACATGGCGAGAGAATACTGGAAGCCTTCTAATATGCTTTATCCCGTACCTGCGGTGCTGGTATGCTGCGCGGATGAGGACGGAAGGGCTAATGTGATGACTGCGGCCTGGGCAGGGACGATATGTTCCGATCCCGTGATGGTATCGGTATCGATACGAAAGGAACGCTATTCATACGATATAATAAAGCGCACCGGAGAGTTCACGGTCTGTCTTACTACCGAAAGAATGGCGAAGGCTGTGGATTATGTGGGAGTAAAGAGCGGAAGGGATATAGATAAATTCGCACTTAAGGGTGATCTTAAGCTGACTAAGATACCATCGCAGAAGGTGAAGGCACCCGGGGTGGCCGAAAGCCCTGTATGCCTGGAGTGTGTGACTAAGCAGGTGATAGAACTGGGAAGCCACGATATGTTCGTAGCGGAGGTGGTCTGTACGAATGTTGATACTAAATACATGGACGAAAAGGGGCGTTTTGATCTGTCTAAAGCGGATCTGATGGCATATTCACATGGCGAATACTACGGCCTGGGAGAATACCTGGGCAGATTCGGGTATTCGGTAAAGAAGAAAAAATGATAAGGGGGTATATGTGATGAGCAGAAATCATGAAGTGACAAAAGAACAGCCGTTACTTAATGCAGAGGGTAATATCAATGAGCCCGGATGGGCCAGGAAGCAGGTATGGCGGTATAACAGGAATGCCATAAAAGCACCGGCTTTCCGCATAAAGGAATGGGATTATTACCTGGTGATGGGGCAGGGATTTGCAGCTGCTTTTACCGTATCGGATGACGGGTATATAGGGCTTCAGTCGGTATCCTTCCTGCAGTGGGGCGATCTCAACAGACAGGTTACCAGGTCGCAGATCAACGGCTTTCCGATGGGTAGCATGAAGCTTCCGAAAGATTCATCTGAGGGGATAACATACTTTAAGGATAAGGATCTGAGGATCAGATTTGACGCTTTATGCGGCGAAAGAAGGATACGCTGTGTCTATGAAGACTTTGCGGACGGTAAGCCGCTTAAGTGTGACATACGTCTGGCCCAGCCTGAGATGGACAGCATGGTGATCGCCACACCCTGGGACAAGGCAGGGCATTTTTACTACAATCAGAAGATCAACACCATGCGCGCATCAGGTTATGTAATATTCGGTGATAAGAGATTTGAACTGGATCCGAAGACGGACTTCGGTACACTGGACTGGGGCAGAGGCGTATGGACCTACGATAATACCTGGTACTGGGGTTCGGGAAACGCCGATATAGACGGACACAGCTTTGGCTTTAATATAGGTTACGGCTTTGGAAATACTAAGGCGGCATCGGAAAATGCGCTCTTCTACGACGGAAAGCTGCATAAGCTGGACGATGTGGAGTTTCATATACCGGAGGATTCATATATGAAGCCCTGGAAGTTCACCTCCTCCGACGGACGCTTTGAGGCAGATTTTACGCCGGTAATGGACCGCGAAGCAAATATGGATTTTAAGGTGATCATCTCCGACCAGCATCAGGTATTCGGCAGGATAAACGGGAAAGCGGTACTTGACGACGGCACAGTGATAGAAATGAAGGATATGATGTGTTTTGCGGAGAAAGTTCATAATAAATACTGATATAATATATGCTTGTCATTACGGCAGGCATATATTATAATGCGTGGGTAATTTTTGTTCTGTATTGAAAGGAGAAGACTATGAAACGCAGAAGTGTAACACGGGCATTGGCACTTGCAATGAGCCTGATAATGCTTTCGGGCGAGACAATGCCTGCATTCGCTGCAGGGAGTGAGGGCAGCGACGCACAGGTAGTAGAAGCTGCGGCTGATGAAGAGACGGCTGAAGAAGACGAGGAAGAGGCTGCCGCTGAAGAGAGTGTATCGGAGGACAATACAGTATCGGAAGATGCGGCTGCATCCGAAAATGAAGCTGTATCTGAGGATGAAGCAGTGTCAGAGAATGAGGCTGTTTCGGAGAATGAGGCAGCAGAGGCAGAGACAGCTGAAGATGATTCTGACGGCGAAGAGGAGAAGCCTGAAGAGGAGATACTTAAAGCATCACCTGACAGCGATTTTGACTGGAATGGAACTATTATAACAAAGTATAAAGGAAGCTCTGCTACAGTTGTTATACCGGCAAAGACCACTCAGATAGGTAAGGCGGCATTTAAAGGATCTTCAGTAACAAGTGTTACATTTGAAGACGTAAATGGTGTGAACAGGATTGGGGAGTCAGCTTTTGAAGGATGTTCACAACTAGCGAATTTTAATATTCCATCAAGTGTAAAAGTGATAGGCGGTTACGCGTTTAAAGCTTGTGTATCATTGACAGAAGTTACGTTACCTGATAATGTGGCATTTGGAAAAAATAATAGCAGTGATTATATAACAGGACGTGGAGTGTTTAAGAATTGTACATCTTTGAAAAAGGTAAAGAACGTAACAGGTGGAATAGTAATAGTTGATAATAATTTTGAACCTCCGTTTCAAGGTTGTAGCGCACTGACAGAAATAGAATTTGCGCCCGATGCTACTGCAGTGCCTTATGAGCTGTTCAGCCAGTATACAGCACTTAAAACTATAAAGATTCCACAGACAGTAAATGTTATAGATAAAGATGCATTCTTTGGATGTACGTCATTAACAGACGTTATATTTGAACCGAGTACAAAACTGAACAAGATTGGTGAAGCAGCTTTTGAAGGATGTTCACGACTCGCGAATTTCAATATTCCATCAAGTGTAAAACTGATAGGTGGTTATGCATTTAAAGATTGTGTATCGTTGGCAGAAGTGACGTTACCCAATAATGTGGCATTTGGAAAGAATAATAGCAGTGATTATATAACAGGACGTGGAGTGTTTAAGAATTGTACATCTTTGAAAACAGTAAGGAATGTAACAGGTGGAATAGTAATAGTTGATAATAATTTTGAGCCGCCATTTCAGGGATGCAGTTCTCTTACTACCATAGAATTTGCGCAGGGGATCAAAAAGATACCGGTTGAACTTTTTAGTAAATGTTCAGGGGTGCGTAGTGTCACTATTCCTAACACTGTTACCACTATAGATAAATATGCTTTTGACGGTTGCAGTGCTCTTCGCGAGATACATCTGCCTTCCAAACTTAAATATGTAAAGGAAAGTGCGTTCCGTGACTGCGTAAGCATTACAGAGGTATACTACGGCGGTAAGTCTACGCAGGCCAAGATAAAGAAGAACAGTGAAAAGAATAACGATCCTCTCTTTGCCGTGGAATGGATCAAGGAAAACAGATCCGATGAACCGACAACCGGTGAGCTTACCTTAGACGGAGTTAAGGTTAATTCCCTCAAGGATGCATTTAAGCAGATGAAAGACAAGGATAAAGACTATGTGATAACTCTTAGTAGTGACCTGAGAGGAGAGAAGAGTTTAACTATACCTAAGAGTGCAAAGTCGGTAACAATAAACGGTAACGGACATATGGTAGAGATAACAGGAACAAAGCTTACGTCAAATGTTCCGCTTACCCTTAATAATATTAAGTTCCGTGCGGTAAGTAAGAAAGGCGCGGCATCCAAGTTTTCTGTCAATGCCAAGAAGGATCTGACGATAAACACAGCTATAGCATTTGAAGCAAAGAGCACATCCGTCAGATCGGGTGCAAAGCTTAGCTTAAATTGCGGTCTTAGCGCAGACAAGGTAAGCAGCAAGGATCTGAGCATCGGAGCAGCGGGCGTATTAACCGCAGTGAAGGGATGCAGCATAAGTGTTAAAAATCTTATCTCCGGTGCAAACGGAGCTTCCATCTCACTTGCCGAAGGATTTAAGCCCATAAAACTTGGCGGCGGCGCAGAAGGTATCATAAAGATAAACGGTGTTAAACAGGCAGACGGAACACAGATACTTAAGACTTCCGCAAAGAAGTTAAATGAAGATAGGCTAAAGGCAGTATTTGATGTGAGCGGTATCAAGACATCAACTGTGAGTGCAAATCTGTATTATTACGGCAGCAAGGCATGCATCTTTGCAGATGCCATAAACTTCAACGGAAAGACCTATGGCGTATGGAAAACTGCTGTGGCTGATATGAATGCAGTGCAGAAGGAAGCTAAGAAGAACAAGACAAATGCTACATTTACCGTGACGCTTAAAGACAATGTTAACCTGATGGGCAAGTTCCTTCTGCCTAAAAAGGGATATGCAGGTATCACTATCATCGGTAACGGTCACAGCATGAAGTTTACAAGTGATATCACACTCACCGGTGATACCGCACTTAGTAACGTGGTCCTTATAAAGGTCAACAAGAAAAACGAAAAAGTAGCGGGCAAAGTAAAGAAGGGCAAGTATAAGTACAGCGGCCCGGAAACATTCTGAGATAATGCAGATCTGAAGGGGGCAGGCCTTGCGCCTGCCTCTTATTTTGGGCGGCAACCAACGCAGAACCGTCCCCAAAGGGTGTTGAATAATCTGACAAAGTATGCTATATTGCACGTGATAGTGCGGCTTTAGCTGCGTTGGTCTGTGAAATGAGTGAAGATGTTAAGAAGCGCATGAGCGCTGAACTGAAAAAGCTTGGGATACTGCTTCTGGCCGGTGGGCTTTATGCTATATGGTGTAATCTTACGGGATTGGGCATACCCTGCATCTTCCGGCTGCTGCTCGGGATCAAGTGCCCCGGCTGCGGGATGACACATGCGGCTGTAGCGATGACACATCTTGATATAGCAGGGGCTTTTTCGTACAATAAGCTTTCGGTAACGGTGGTGCCGCTGCTGATAGTGATCCTGCTGATACAGGAATGCCGTTATATCAAAACAGGCAGCAGAAAGATAAATATGCCGGAGACCATCCTGCTGGGCGTGATGCTCATGATCACCATAGCATACGGAGTGGCAAGAAATCTTCCGGCGGATATGCTGGCTCATATAACAGGGATCTTACCGCAGGCGTTGCGGTTTGATTTATAAAAAGTAAAACAGTAAGAGGAGGAGAAAATTATGATCTGTCCCAATTGTGGAAATGAAGGCGGAGACGGAAAGTTTTGCGTCAGCTGCGGCGGACCTTTGACCCAGATGACACCCCAGCCGGATTTCCAGCAGCAACAGCAGCAGGACCAGTTCCAGCAGCAGAATCAGTTCCAACAGAATCAGTTTCAGCAGAATCAGTTCCAGCAGAATCAGTTCCAGCAGCAGGGGTATCAGCAAGGATACCAGCAGCAGGGCTATCAGCAGCAGAACTTCCAGCAGTCGCCCCAGTTCCAGCAGACAGGCGGCCAGCCCAGCATCTATTTTGACGGCGAGGGTATGGAATATCTTCCCATACTGCTTGTAAACGGGCTTCTGCTCATGGTTACCTGCGGTTTTGCATTTCCCTGGGTAGTATGCCGCAACCTTAGGTGGAGAAAGTCACATACCATAGTCAACGGTCACAGACTGGCATTTACAGGCACCCCCGGAGATCTTATCGGTAACTGGATCAAGTGGTGGCTGCTTACCGTAGTTACCTGCGGTATATATCATTACTGGGTTAACATCCGTATACATGAGTGGGAAATGGCTCATACATGCTTTGAGGATGATTATCACGGCGACGGAATGGGATTTGCAGACTGCTTCTATGACGGCGAAGTAGGTGAGAGACTGGGCCAGGAACTGGTTGCAGGACTCATGATCACATTCAGCTGCGGTATCGCAACACCCTGGGCTGTAGTCAAGCTTCTTAAGTATGATATGGAACATACCGTTATACACGGCATGCGCCTTGGCTTCAACGGTACCGGTGCGGGATACTGGGGAGAGAATGCTATCGTTGGTCTGTTAACGGGTATCACCTGTGGTATCTACAGCGCATGGGGTATCTGCCGTATCAACAAGTGGACTTACAGAAATACCTTTATACAGTCTTCAGGCAACGTGAAGATGCAGTATTGATCTGCGTAAGTTTTTTAAGATCCTTCGGGCTATGCCCGGAGGGTCTTTCTTTATATCGTTAAGACAGGTAAGGAATACATGAGCATAAGCCGGGCGGCTTGCGGAAGTGGGGACTATCGCTGCTTTTTTGCCCGGTTAACGGGGAAGTGGGAGAAAACAATCAAGTGCAGGAGGGTACAGATTTGAAAGAAAACAAAAAAGAAATGAATGCTGCTATCGAGGCACTGCTCAATGAGCTGACGCTGGATGAGAAGATCCGTATGATACACGGTGCGGAATTCTTTAAGAGCGGCGGATGTGAGAGACTGGGGATACCCGGAGTGGTAAGTTCCGACGGACCCTGCGGAGTCAGAAATGATTTTTATCCCAACAAATGGTATGTGAAGGGCACGAGCGCCGACTTTGTGAGCTATCTGCCCAGCAATTCCGCGATAGCATCTACCTGGAACAGGGAGCTGGCTCATGACAGCGGTATGACTCTGGGACGCGAAGCCAGAGGACGCGGAAAGGATGTGATCCTGGCGCCCGGTATCAATATAAAGCGTAATCCCTTATGCGGACGTAACTTTGAGTATCTGAGTGAAGACCCTTATCTGGTGGCAGAGATGGTGGTACCCCTGATACAGGGCGTACAGGAAAATGACGTGAGCGCCTGCGTTAAGCATTTCCTCTGCAATAATCAGGAATGGGACCGTCACGGCGTTAATGTGGAGCTGGACGAGAGAACGCTGCGCGAGATATATCTTCCCGGTTTTGAAGCAGCTGTAACGCGCGCAAAGAGCTGGAGCCTTATGGGATCATATAATCTGATACGTAAGGAGCACGGCAGTGAGAGCTCTCAGTTCTTAACGGATATCCTCCGTAAGGAATGGAAATACGACGGCTGTGTATTCAGCGACTGGAGCGCAAATTATGATTCAAAGAGCTCCGGTATGAGCGGTCTGGATATCGAGATGGGGATCTTTGATAATTTTGATGAGTATTACATGGGACTTCCTCTTAAAAAGCTGGTCGAGAGCGGAGAAGTACCCGTGGAAGAGATAGATAAGAAAGTGCGCAACATCATACGCCTGCTGCTGCGTGTACGTAAGATAGAGATCGAGATAAAGCAGGGTAAGAGCGGAAAGCTTAGCGCTAAAGCAGTGCCGGCAGAGGATCGTGATCCCGGATATTATGCAGGCAGGGTAATGGCACAGCATGCGCTTGAAGTGGCAAGGGAATCGGTGGTATTGCTCAAGAATGAAAAGAAGCGTCTGCCTCTTAAACCTTCGACTGCAAAGAAGATCCTTGTCATAGGCGACGATGCCAACAGGATGCATGCTAACGGAGGCGGAAGCGCCGAGATAAAAGCTCTGTATGAGATAACACCTCTTCTGGGACTGGCACGTGAATACGGCGGTAATACACAGGTTGACTATGTGCCCGGTTATTATGTGCCTAAGAAATTCCGTGAGGAAGCAAACTGGCAGGAGAAGAGTATTACCGAGAGCTTCAGCGCCGACGTGGAGAGGCGTGATGATAAGAAGCGTAAAGCCGAGGCTAAGAAGAAGGTTAAGGCTTATCGTGAAGAGGCTGTTAAACTTGCGGCAGAGTATGATGATGTGATCATATTCGGCGGCCTTGACCATGACTTTGATGTGGAAGGTGCAGACCGTAAGGATATGAAGCTGCCCTATGAGCAGGATGCGCTTATAAGCGCTGTGCTGGATGTGAATCCCAATGCGATAGTGGTGATGATAGCAGGCAGCCCCGTTGATATGAGCGCGTGGATCGACAAAGCGAAGGCCCTGGTATGGATGAGTTACAACGGTATGGAGGGCGGTACCGCGCTGGCAGAGGTTATAAGCGGGCAGATCTGTCCTTCAGGAAAGCTTACGGAGACCTGGCCTGTACACTATGAGGATACCCCCACTGCGAAGCTTGGGGATTATCCGGGAAAGAAGCTTTCGGCAGCAGAACAGAAAAAGATCAAAGGCTGCAGGCTGACAGAGACTTACCGTGAGGGTGTTTTCGTGGGATACCGTTATTACGAAAAATATAATGTGCCCGTGCAGTTCGCATTCGGACATGGTCTGTCATATGTGGACTTTAAGTACAGCGCTATGGAAGTCAAAAAGAGTGACAAAGGCATAAGCGTATCCGTTAAGGTGACGAACAGCGGCGTGGCTGCGGCAAAAGAAGCGGTGCAGCTGTATGTAGGAGAGAAGAAGGTTGCGGAAGATAATCCCGTAAAGGAGCTCAAAGGCTTTGATAAGATCGAGCTTTTGCCCGGCCAGACAAAGACGCTTAAGTTTGAGCTTGGCGATAAGGATTTCTCACACTTTGATATCGAGAGTGCTTCCTGGAAGAAGATGAAGGGGGCAATGGTGATAAGCATAGGCAGCGCCAGCGATGATATCAGATGCAAGAAGGAAGTTACGCTTAAGTAAGCAGTGCTTATAATGGCATCTATGAAAAAATGGGTATCAGGTATATGTACGGCTATATTATGTCTGGCAACGGGATGCACCGTGGCGGGAGGAGAACCCGGCGCGGATAAGACTGCAGCCGGACTGCCGGTACATAAAGAAGAAGTTGATATAGTTATTCCGGGAGTTTCTCAGGAAAAAAAGCTCATCTGGCTATCCGACCTTCACATAGCGGGGGAGAGTAAAGAGAGCGATCCGGAAAAGAAGGAAGATATAGCACAGCGCATTCTCTATTCATCCGGCAGCAGCGGGATGCCGGCAGCAGAGCAGTGGGACGGAGGAAGCACTGCGCAGGGAGATACTGCGGGTTGGGTGGATATCCTCAATGATGAAGAGGCTGACCTGATAGTCTTTGGCGGGGATATGCTGGATTATAATTATCCTGAGGGAACTGAACTGCTGCGCAAAGGCTTTGACAAGCTCAACAAACCATACATATATGCGCGTGCCGATCACGATATGCTGCCTTCTTATATGCTTGATGCAGATGAAGTAAAAGCTAAGCAAAGGCAGGATGAACTGTGCAAGAATGAGGCCGTGATGAGCTATGATCTGGAGGATCTGTATCTGGTAGTATGGAATAATTCCACGTCCAACTTAAGCGACAGCGGCCTTGAGAGGATAAAACAGCTTGCTGCTGATGGCAGACCTATGATCCTGGCTACCCATGTGCCGATACAGCCGCAGGAAGATGAAAGCCTGGATAAGCTTTCGCGGGAAACGTTCGGAGACCGCGTACTCTTATGGGGATACAGGGATGCATATTACTGGCCGGATGAGAATACAAGGGCGCTTCTTGATATGATATATGATGATGATTCGCCTTTTGTTGAGATATTATGCGGGCATCTGCATTTTTCATGGAGCGGCATGGTGAGTAAAAAGGTGCATCAGACGGTATTTCCGGCTGCGTTTGAGCGCTATATGGGTGTGATACGTATTTCTGATGGTCAAAATGACTGAAAATCTTTCTAAAAGACCCCGGTGCATACACGAATTAATTGTATAATGTCACGAATTGTGCCGGGGTTGTCTTGTAAACAATCAACAAAGATATTATAATGAGGTTCCAAAGCTGAAAAGGGATACCTGTATAGTGTATTTTTATGCGGTATCTGCCGATATAATATACAGAGTGAGCTTCTATGGAGAATAATACCAGATCGGGTGCAGTATATTGCTTTCATTATCTGCTGCCCATGACGCACAGTACCGATAACATCAAGGAGCATATCCATTCCCATACATTGGAGATCACCGTTTATATCAGCGGTATCGACAGTGAGCATGAATCGTTCAGCAGGAGCGAACGCTATGCGGGAGATGTGCTTAAGCAATACGAAAACAGATATTTCAATGAAATGCCGGAATTTTGCGGCGACACCAGTGTGGAAAATGTTGGTGAAGTTTTTTTCAAAAAGCTTACCGGGGTGCTGATGAGCTCAGGGATAGAACTCAAGCGCCTGGAGATAGGAGAGAACCCGTTGCGACAGTATGTGATATCGACTTATATGTGATATCCGCATGATTTGACAGGAGACATCATGAAATTACTGAAATTATTAAGAATGAAGATCATAGGGGTGAGTCTGGCAGGTGTTATGGGTATGTCTGCCATGCTCAGCCCTGTTTGCGCTATAGCGGCTGATGATGCCGTTTCCGCAAACGAAGCAGAGGAAGGCGATGAAGATGCTGTGGCGGATCCCACGGAAGGGGATGAGGCAGAGCCCACGGAAGGTGCTTCAGATGAGGAAGAAGAAAACGCTGACGCTCCCGGCGAAAACGAATCAGTGAGCGGCAATGATATTTTTGATCCTATTATCGAAGACGGTCTTGTAAAACCTATCACCGATCCGGAGGATATAGCTTTCTGCGAGTGGCCCATAGTACCCGAGCAGCCCTCAGATCCCGGAGAAGGCGAGGAAGAAGAGGAAGAAGATCCCGATGAGCCTGCGGCTTATACGGGCATTAGCATTGACGGAAAGTTCTCCGACTGGAAAGCCGTGCCCAAGTATGACGGTACCGGAATGATACAGAAAGCTGCGGTAGTACAGGACGGGGATTATGTATATGTTTATCTTAAGGATGACGGAAACTGCTGCGCAGCATGGTCAGGCCCTAAGAATAACGGTAAGTTCAGCTTTGTATCCAATCTGGGATACACTACCACGTTTCAGTTGAATAATAATCCGGCATCTGTCTCCGGCGTGGACGGGGCTTTCTGCAGTTATGTCTTCAGCTGGGATAAGCCTGATGCAGGGCAGTGGGAGATCGCGATACCCGTGAGCGCTCTGCCCGTTAATACAGGCTCATATTCCTTCGGTTATTACCAGGGTGACCGTTTTGTGGACGGCATCATTGATGAAAGATATTCGGATAACGGCGGTGGAAATGAGGATGACGCTCCTTTTGACGGAATAGTCTACGACGGACTTTACGGTGACTGGAAGAATTATCCGCATACACTTATCCACTATGCTACTTCCGGTACGGAAGAGAGGGTTGTGGACGGTGAAGGTGCACTTTACACCGACGGATCCACTTTATACGGACATTGCATTACCATAATGAACAGGCACTTAAACAATGAGGGCGGTAATGAGATGTTAGAGGGCGTGGTGCTGCGCATCAACGGCAACGACAATATGCTCTTTGAATACCGCTTCGCTACGGTAGACGATGCAGGAAATATCAACTGGCATCCCCAGCTTGAGTATTTGAGCGAGGGTACCTACGAATACATAATCACCGATGTCAACGGCTGGGGCAATGCAGCTACTCTTGAGGAGCTCGAGGCACAGGGCGTTGATAAGGACGGATATTACGGACGCATCTTTGTTACGGTGGATGCCGTAACGGATGAATGTGAATGGTGGCTTAACCTGCCTCTTCTGGCAGAGCGTTTCGGCCTTGATGAGACCGATATCAAGACGATAGAAGTTAAGTACGAGCAGATCGGAGACCGCTGGCTTGAGACCGCAGGTGCTTCCAGTGGGGCTATGGCAGGAGTCATGCTTTCACTTTCGGCAGTCGGTGCGGTTTATGTGTTACGCAGAAAAAAGGATGACAGGGGACAATGCACGCTCTGATCGGCATTCTGGGGTGCCTTATCTGGTTATATATCCTTCATGTGATGAAGAAGGCGGGAGTTAACTTCTGGCGGTTTATCTGGGGGAGCTTCGGCCTTTTCATACTGATGATGATCTATCTGCGTCCCATCGTGACGCAGCCGCTGGCACAGGCAGTAGCTGCCCTGGCCGGCTTTTTCGGGAATGTCACCGGTACTTTTACACCGTATTTCCGTTTTGCGACCATATTCATACCCACTGATCTGGGTGCCATGACCATGCAGATAGACTTTGAGTGTTCGGGTATACTCGAGATCATGGCATATGTAGCGCTTCTGGTGTTTTTTGATGTATATACAAAGCAGGAGAAGCTTATGATAGGGCTTTTAGGCTGCTTCTATATCATGATCGCAAATGCCATGCGTATAATAATCATCTGTGTGATGATCCATTTCGGCGGAAGTGATCTGTATAATATCGCCCATACATATGTGGGACGTATATTCTTCTATGTGTTGTCGGTACTGTTGTACTTTTATGTGTTTACGAAACCGCAGGTTGTCAAGATGAAGGTGGGAAGTTTCTCGTATGGGCGTGATTGACAGATTCTTACATTCCTTTATATTCTGGGGCGCGTGGATAATCATTCCCGTGATAATGGAGACCATTCCTTCCGTGGGTGGCTTCCTTCTTCTGGTATTCAGGCGCTTTAAGATGGCGCGTACTTACAAGAGACCGGCGCTCTATCCGGAGATCTCCATAATCATACCCGTTTACAATTCCCAGGACACGCTGGATGCATGTATCCGTTCGGTAGGCTGCGGTACATACCCTGCAGACCGTATCCGTATATTCCTGGTTAATAACCGGGGCAAGGATAACAGCTTCAATGTATTTAAGCGAGCCCAGGAGAAGTATCCGAAACTGCGCATGCAGTGGCTGAATGCTGAACAGGGAAAGTCAAGGGCGCTTAATCTGGCGCTTTACAACAGTGAAGGAAAGTACATTATCAACTTAGACAGCGACGGTGTGCTGGAACCCCATGCGCTTATGAACCTGGTTGACAAATTCGAGGCCAATCCCAAGATCAACTGTATGACCGGGGCTGTCCTTACCACGCCTTCGATGATAGAAGATTATCCCGCCGGGCCGCAGAGACTGCTGCGCAAACTGGAATTCATGGAATACGGTCAGGCCTTTCTTGCGGGAAGAAGCTTTGCATCGGAGACCAATTCGCTCTATACTTTATCGGGTGCCTTCTCGGCATTCAGAAAATCGGTCATCTTAAAATCACGTATGTATAATACCAATACCATATGTGAAGATACGCATATCACTTTCCAGATGAGATATATACAGAAGGAAAAAGTGGAGATCTGCGAAAATGCGATCTTCTTCGTTGACCCCATCGAGGGCTTCAATAAGCTGTATACACAGAGGCAGCGCTGGCAGAGAGGAAGCCTTGAAGTGGCAAAGCAGTTCCTTAACGAAAAAGGAAATTTCGGAAAGAATTTCCTGGACGTAAGTGTCAATACCCTGCTTTATGACCACACATTCGCATTCCCCAGACTTATCTGGTATCTGGCTATGTTCTGCCTGCTTCTTTTGAATTATTCGGCGAAGATGATACTGCTTTCGACAGGATTCATATTTGCGGTATATATGCTGGTGGGACTGCTGTACTTCCTGACAGTAAGTGTATTTTTAAAGGATTTTGACGAACTGGGCAGATACTACCGTAAGAACTGGTGGGTAGTACTGTTATTGCCCTTCTTCAACTTTATGGTATTCTTTATCCGCATGGCGGGTATAGTAAACAGTATAGGAACAGACAGTGCCTGGAAGACCAACAATCTCAGTGATGAGGGAAAGGCTTTCTGGGGGGTGATAAAAGAAGAGATGAGAATGCCGGCTAAGTGGATAGGACGTCTTAGAAAGCTGGTCAATGAGGATGATGCGGCATGAAACAGAGAGCGGCAAAACAGTTTTTTGCCCTGGCCACGCTGATAGCGCTGGTACTGGGAATAGCGGTAGGATATGCGGGATGGCTGTTTATAGGCAGATTTGAGGAAGGCGTGCTGGATGTATGCGCCGATCAGCAGGATGCTTATGTACAGCTGGTTCTCGATCAGATCAACTTAAAGGAAAACCGTGATGATGAGGAGATCATCACCGGTATACTCAGCTCGCTGGACGCGTCCACGAATAAGTACTGGACCTTTTCACGTGATGAGGCCATGCTGTTTGTAAAGGATGTATTGGAGACCAATAAGTATAAGGGCTTCACAACGGCTACTTATTATGTGTCCGACAGTGCAAGGGGGTTCTTAAACGATCTGGAGATAAACATGGTAACTCACAGGACCATAACTATCGAGAACAAGACCTATGTGGCCAGCGGAGTGGTCTTCCTTTATAACAATGCACAGTATAGATTATGCCTTCTGACCAACAGGGAGGTACTGCTGGATAATAATGAATTCCTGCGTGCCAAGGTCAATGTGGGTATAGTATTCATGATAGCGGTATTTTTGATGGTGGTAGGTACCATGTGGTTTTCGAGCCGCCTGGGTGTTTATCATCAGAGGCTTATAGAGAGGGATGCGACTATATCCGAGCTTTCCACGAACGTTGCGAACCTGAATAAAAAGCTGCTGGTACGTACTACCTACGACACCAAGCGTACACTTTTCCAGGAGAGCATGATAAGGGATTTCCTCCGCAGGATCCAGGCAAAAGGTATAACGCCTGTTACCTTTGCGGTGATGAAGTGCGCCAATGAGCGTGAGTTCCTTGACAGATCACAGATCCTTTTAGACCGCGGCGTACTGCGCTTTCAGCTGGAAGGAACGGCGGCGCATCTGGAAGGCGCGGAGATACCGGGAAAGATCCTTCTGGTTTTTGTGCGCTGCGATCATGATAATGCCATGCTGAGTCTTAACTTTCTCATGAACATAAGCACTCAGATAATGGCAGTGGAACAGTGGAACGGTAACACCGATATACTTAAGTTTTCGGAAGAACTGCTTTCTAAGACACGGGGTTAAGTAGCTATGGATGAAATGGGAAAAAAAGAAAACAGACTGTTTCGTGAATACAGGCTCAAGTTCTATCTGAACGCCAATCACTATGTTATCATAAATAACAAAAAAGGTGAGACGCATCCGCATACCTGGGAATTCACACTCAATATACTTGTGGGCAGGGAGAGTTTTGTGGAGTTCTTCCGCTTTGAGAAGGAAATAGAAGGGCTCTTTGCGCCCTATCAGAACAAGGTCATGAACGAGCTCGATCCCTTTAACGGAATAGTTCCTTCGCTTGAAAATATGGTGGAGTATTTCGGGAACCGGGCGCAGGAAAAGGTCAGAAAGACCGGCGGGCGCCTGATATCCATAGAAGGCAGCGAGACGCCTACAAGAAGCTATATCATCAATATGGATGGTGCTTTTGACAGCAAGGACTTAGAGGCATATACTGCCGAGGTCAAGGATGAAGTTATTGATACGGTGCTTGAAGATATGCTTGATCTGACGGAGGAAGATGGGAGTTGAATACTGTCCGCAGACTTCTCACATTATTGCTCTGGGGAATGGCCTTTGCCATATTGGCTTTTGTCCTGGTCATAGTAATGGCAAAGAACGGGATCTATCCGTCCGGCGCCGATACCCTGAGTTATATCTATAAAGGTGACGTGCTCTATAAAGCGTTAGGGAGAGGGCAGTTTGACCTTATCTATGATCCGCTCTGGTTTAACGGAGTGGAGTTTTTGCGTTATCAGGGGCCGCTGCCGGTATACCTGCTGGCCCTGTGCCAGATGATAGGCGGCGGTGATCCTTTCATCGGCTATCTGGTATTTGTCTGGATCGTATTTGTGGCCGGCGGTCTTGTATTCTCCTATATAGGCGTGATCATGGAGAGACCCGTGATGGGCGGCGTTGCAGGCCTGTTATGGTTTTTTATGCCCTGCAACATGTACACTCTCTTTTCAAGCGGTAATCTTCCCGCAAGTATCTGCAGCGTGCTGCTGCCTCTGTTTATTTATCATATGGAGAGATATCTTAGGGAAGGCAAGGTGCGCAGGCTCGTATACATCGCCATCCTGATGGTGCTTACCGGATTGTGCCGCTTTGACTGGGGGGGCATGCTCATAGCTGTGGGCGTAGTGTTCATGTTCATCTATTCGCTTATGAACCACAGCTTTATAAGAGGTCTGATCATGGTCCTTGATCTGGCAGGAAGCTATATGATGACGGGATTATGGCTGGTACCCTGCCTTAGCGGAAATCTGGCTGAGAGTCCGGCCGAAAAAGCAGATCAGTACTTCCAGAGTGCGTGGATCTCACTGGATCCGATGAACTGGTTCATCAACGGAGCCGACTGTGTATATTTTTCTGCGGCGGTATTCGTACTGATCATCTTTGGTATTCTCTGCTCAAAGAAGGAGAGCCAGCCGGAGTTTGCAACAGCTATGCTCATATTTCTGGGAACTACGACCACGGGCTTTTACTTTTTTAAGATGCTTCCTTTTACCCAGAATGTATGGATGCTCGAATATGTGCCCATAGCGGTGGGGCTGGTATTATATGCGCTCCTTAACTGGAGCAGTCTTAAAAAGCCGGTCCAGATGATAGTGGTGGTATTGCTGGCGCTGGATTGCTTGTGCGGCTGGAGTCTGATAGCAGGGTATGGCGGCAACAGCACGCCTTCGGAGCGTTTTGCGCAGATGGAGGAGGATACCCTGATAAGGGAGGCGAAAAAGATCACCAAGCAGCGCGTGGCGCTTATGGACCTGGGACGTCTGGGGCCTGAAGGAGTATTTATGCTGGGCAGCAGGGGGACTGCTGTGGCTTCGGCATACGGCAGCAACTGGGAGAGAGCAGCTACGGCGTCCAATATACTGCAGCTCAACCGTTCTCTTGAGAGCGGGCAGCACAGATATCTGTTTGACCGCTGCCTTGAGATGGGGTGCGACAGCGTGCTGATACGTATGGACTGCATCCCCGATACTTACGGGGATTATTCGGAGCTTGAGTCGGCTGCGGCACAGAGCGGGTATTCACTGGCAGCATCAAATGAAAGATACCGACTTTATCACAGGGAAACCAACGGAGGTTTCGGAACAGTGAACAGATACGGTGCCATAGGTATAGGCAGCGGTGCGGGAGATATATCCTTAACCTTCCCCGATGTGGAAGAGACTACCGAGGACGATCTGTGTAAATATACTTTTGAGGAACTTTCGGGATACAGGACCGTATACCTTAACGGCTTTACCTGCAGTGATTATAAGCAGGCGGAGGACCTGGTAAAACGTCTGGCGGATTCGGGCGTAAGGGTGGTGATCCTGGCTGACGGTATGCCTGAGGATCCTTCCAACAAACAGAAGAGCTTCCTGGGGGTATTCGCCAGTTCGATCAAGTTCAGCAACGGTTATCCCGAGCTGCTGGTGCACGGTAAATATATCAATACGGATCTGTTTGCACAGGGATATTCAAAGTGGGAGACCGTATTCCTTACAGGTATGGACAAGACATACGGGCAGGTAGAGGAAGATGATATAGTACTTGATTTCTACGGCAGTACTTATAATGATAATATCCTCTTTTTGGGCATAAATCTTTCCTATCATTATGCACTTACCAGGGACAGGTCCGTGGAAGGCATCATGGAGGAATGCTTCGGTATCGATGCGGGAAGACTGCCGCAGCGTCAGGTGGTACCGCTTGATATAGAATCCGACGGAAAGAGTGTTACGATAAGTTCACAGGCTGACGGGGTCAACAGTGCCATCGCTGCTTTGGAAGGAACGGATGAGCACCCCAGGAATAACCTGATATTTGTTAACAAAGGAAAAACAGTGATAAATGTCAAAAAAACGGGGCTTATCGGCGGAGGTATAGTAAGCGCTTTCGGCCTTGTCCTGTGCGCATCTTCGATCTTTGCTTCTGTGCAATTTAGTAAAAAGTGCACAAAAAAAGAGCCTTAACAGGCGCCTGATTTATTATAAATTTTATCGGGTATTCAATTAAAGTTTTTCGGTTTTTTATTCAGAGAGCATTGGTTAGAATTGTGTCATAGTCATAAGTGGCGGTATAGCCCTTATGAACGACACAATTTTTCTAAACCACACAAGGAGGGAAAAAATGAAAAAGAAAAAGCTTTTATCACTTGCGTTGACAGCAGTTATGTCAATGAGCATGCTGGCAGGCTGTAACGGCGGCGGCGCAGGATCAACCGGCGGTTCTACCGGTGGTTCATCAGGCGGTGCTTCAGGCGGCGAGCAGGAGATCACCTTCATGGTATGGGATGATCTTGAGGCATCTTCAGACCTCATCACACAGGGATACAAGCAGTCTGTTGATCGTTTCAACGAGGACTTCAAAGGCAAGTATCACTGCAGGGTTGTATCTACCAACCTTGAAGAGTACTACACCAAGCTGAATGCAGAGGTTGCTGCAGGCAATACTCCCGATGTATTCATCGTATCACCCGGTCCTAACCTGAACGATTATGTTCTTCCCGGAACCGCAGCTAAGCTGGATGATTATCTTAATGCTGACGGCTGGAAAGACACCTTCACATCTGACGCTGTATTCGCAGGCGGCACCTATGGTGCAGAAGCTAAGGACGGCGCAGGTATCTACGCTGTACCTCTTAACATCGCAGCAGCTTGTGTATTCTACAACACCGAGATGTTTGCAGATGCAGGTGCAGCAGTACCCAAGACCTACAGCGAGCTGCTTGATGCCTGCAAGAAGCTGCAGGACAAGGGCTACACTCCTATAACCATTTCAGCAGGTACCGCATGGTGTCTGTCAATGGTAGCCGGTTATCTTTGCGATCGTAACGGTCTGAACCTTCAGGACGTTAAGGATCACAAGACCGACTGGATGGATGCTAAGGTTATCAACGCCGGCAAGCAGATCCAGGAGCTGTCACAGTACTTCCAGCCTACCGCTGTATCTGATGACAACGATATCGCTACCGCTGCTTTCTATGATGGCGAAGCTGCAATCCTTATCCAGGGTTCATGGGCTATCGGCCAGATCAACGGTAACTGTGCAGAAGGTTTCGCTGACAAGGTTGGTGTGTTCGCATTCCCCGCTGTTGACGGTTCTTCCGCAGATCCTAACCGTGTAATCGCTAAGTCTGACTCTCTTGCTATGAGCTCAAGCAGCAAGAACAAGGACGCAGCTATCCAGCTGATCAAGTACTTCGTAGATGATACCGCTCAGAAGTATACCGCTGAAAAAGGTGGTAAGATCCCTGTAACCAAGGTTCAGTATGATGAGAGCGTTGCTCCCCCTGAGCTGTCCTACGTTATGGACGTATTCAAGAATGCAAATGCTACCTTCGGTTTCTACAACGAGTCTCTGGCTGATACCGAGGCCGGTGCTACCTTCGATAGCTGCTTCGTAGAGATCTTCAAGGGTGCTGATCCTGCAGAAGGACTTAAGCCCATCCAGGAGTACTACGAGTCAAACGTTTGGAAATAGGATTTACTAAAGTAATAAGCAATTTATCACGTGTCAGCACTCGCTTCTGCGGGTGCTGACATATCTGATAAGGGGGAATTATGGATAAGCTTTTAAGGAAAAAAAGCAATATCATATTGTTTTTGGCTCCGGCCTTTATTTTATTTACGGCCGTATTGATCGTGCCGATAATCACAGCATTTTATTACTCACTTTGTGATTACAAGATCGGTCTTAAACCCGAGTTCATCGGATTAAAGAACTATATTACGATGTTCACCGAGGATGCCGATATGAAAACGGCATTTAAGAACTCTATCTTTTTCATGATCTTTTCCTGTGTGACACAGCTGCTTTTCGGTCTGGTACTGGCAGCACTGCTCACGAATATCAAAAAGGGTCGTGACTTCTTTAAGAATGTTTATTATCTGCCCTGCGTACTTAGCTCGGCAGCATTAGGTCTTATGTGGTATTTCATATTCAGTCCCAAGTACGGTATCAACAAGATAGCTGAGTCTCTGGGATGGATAGAGAAGGCTGATAAGGGTACTCTGTGGCTGGCAGATACGAGCGGGTTTATCATCCTGCCCATAATCGTTATCTCCTTTGTAGCTTTGTGGCAGTATGTAGGACAGTCAATGATGCTTTATATGGCTCAGATCTCCGGCATAAGCAGCGATATTTACGAAGCAGCAGCTATAGACGGCTGTACCAAGACTCAGGCATTTTTCAAGATAACACTGCCGCTAATCAAGCCTATGGTTGCTACAGCAATGAGTTTGAATGCTATCGGTTCACTTAAGTTCTTCGACCTTATTTTCAGTATGATCCCTGAGGCAATGAGAGGAAAGGGCGGTAAGGCACACGTGCTGGCAACCGTACTTTACGATCAGGGTCTGAGATACAGTAAATACGGATATGCATGTGCCATTGGTGTTGTGCTCTTGATCATGTGTCTGATAGTACCATTCCTGATCAATAAGTTCGTAAAGACAGAAAGTGATATTTAAGGGGGATCCTGATATGCAGATCGATGTTGATAACAGTTTAACAGAAAAAAGTAAAAAACAGAGTCGGATCATCAGGATCGTCATTTATGTGATCCTTTGTTTTCTGGTTCTGGTATACATTTTACCGCTTTTATGGATAATCATGTCTGCAATGAAGCCCAATGCTGATTTCAAGAGCAGCCCCTGGGCATTGCCGTCTGATTTTTCATCATTAGCAGATAACTTCATCTTCGCATGGACAAAGGGACGTCTGGGCAGGGCAACACTTAACTCATTCATCGTATCTACCGTAACACTGATCGTTTCACTGATCGTAGGTTCGATGGCTGCGTTCTCTATTGCCAAGCTTCGCTGGAAGTATTCAAAGCTTGTGCTTACATACTTTATGATCGGTATGATGATCCCCATCCACTGCGTACTTTTCTCATTATACACCCAGTTCGCATCCTGGCACCTGACCGATTCACTGGTGGGTCTGATAATACCGTATACGGCATTTTCGCTTCCTATCACGATATATATCATGTCAGGTTTCTTCGAGAGCATACCTAACGAGCTTTTCGAAGCAGCAGTCATCGACGGATGTTCCGTTCCCAGACTGTTTGTTACGGTAGGTCTTCCGATGGCTAAGACAGGTTTCATGGTTACCGGACTTATGTCCTTCGTTAACAACTGGAATGAGCTGCTCTTTGCAATGGTGTTCATTTCGGACGATATGAAGAAGACCCTGCCGGTGTCACTGACGAAATTCGTCGGACCTCACAGTACGAACTATACGCAGATGTTTGCAGGTATCGTTATCGCAGTCATTCCTACGATCATCGTATACTGCATCTTTGCTAACCAGATCGTTGAAGGTCTTACCGCCGGTGCAGTTAAGGGTTGATCCGAATACGATTTCACAGGGGGAGTGAGAATATTGCCGCATTCCTTTGCGGCAGAAAAAGCGGTCGATGAGGGGCCGCTTTTTTCGTTGGACTTTAATCTGTGCGGCTCTTGTGTTATCATTAGCAGAGCGACGATGAATCTTTTAAAAGGAGGAAATTATGGATACTGATAAAATCCTTGCAGCCTGTGACCACACGCTGCTGTTACAGACAGCCACTATAGAAGAGATAAAGGCCTTATGTGACGATGCGCTTAAATATAAGACAGCATCGGTATGCATACCGCCCTGCTATGTTAAAGAAGCTCATGAATATGCGGGACCGGAGCTTAATATCTGCACGGTAATAGGTTTCCCCAACGGTAATATGACTACGGCAGCAAAGGTCTTTGAGACAAAGGAAGCTATAGAGAACGGCGCTTCCGAGATAGATATGGTCATCAATGTGGGCCGCCTTAAGGCGGGAGATGATAAGGCGGTCCTCGATGAGATAAAGCAGATAAAGGCTGCCTGCGGTGAGCATATACTTAAGGTGATAATAGAGACCTGCCTTTTGACCGAAGAAGAAAAGATAAAGATGTGTGAGATAGTAACGGAGTCCGGCGCGGATTATATCAAGACATCGACCGGTTTCTCTACAGGCGGAGCTACTTTTGATGATGTGGCCCTGATGGCAGAGCATGTAGGAAAGAATGTAAAGATCAAGGCGGCCGGAGGTATCTCCTCCCTTGAGGATGCACAGAAGTTCATGGAACTGGGTGCTTCGCGCCTGGGCACCAGCAGGATAGTGAAGATTGTGAAGCAGGGATGATACTGACATTTAAAGACGACCTTAATTTAAAACAGATAGCCGACAGCGGGCAGTGTTTCCGCTGGGAAGAGCTGCCGGATGGGGGCTTTCGTGTGCCGCACAAGGACAGCTGCCTGATCATTAAGAAACTGTCTGCAGATTCGTATGAGCTTTCCTGCGATGAAGCGGAATATGAACGCATGTGGAAGGACTATCTGGATGCGGATACGGATTACAGCAGCATACGCGGCAGGATAAGCAAAAAGAAAGACCCCTTTCTGTATGCGGCGGCCACAGATCAGCAGGGGATAAGGATACTTAAGCAGGATCCCTGGGAGGCGCTGATAAGCTTTATCATATCCCAGAACCGCAATATCCCTGCGATCAAAAGGTCGATAGAGCTTTTATGCGAAAGAGCGGGTAAGCTGCGTAAGGACCCTGAGGGCGGAAAATACTACAGCTTTCCGACTGCGAAGGCCATAAATGAAATGCCTGATACAGCTCTGGCGGAGTGTCGTCTGGGATATCGGGATGAATATATCAGAAGGACTGCCGCTGCAGTTTGTAAGGGCAGCCTGGATATAGACGGACTGATGCTTTGCAGTGAAGAAGAGGCATTTGAAAGACTGATATCCCTTCACGGTGTGGGTAAAAAAGTGGCCAGCTGCGTGATGCTCTTTGGGCTGCATTTCGTCAATGCTTTTCCGATAGATGTATGGGTAAAGCGCATACTTGAAAATGAATACCCGCAGGGCTATCCCATGGAGGAATATGCGCCGTATAACGGGATCTATCAGCAGTATATGTTTGCCTATTACAGGAAACTGCACGAATAGACAAAGCTTTTCGGGTATATATGATGATTTTTACCCCTTGTATGAAAGAATAAGTTTGAGTAAAATATTATCGGTGTTTTGTGATGAACCCATGATAAATGGGGATGTATAACGAAAATTTTTAAAACGGAGGTTATATAAATGAGTGTTTATGCAGGTATCGATCTTGGAACATCGGCTGTAAAGCTCCTTCTGATGGGAGAGGACGGTAAGATTATAAGGACCGTTTCCAAAGAGTATCCTATCAGCTTTCCCAAGCCGGGCTGGAGCGAGCAGAATCCCGAGGACTGGTTCACACAGTCTTTTGCAGGGCTTGATGAGCTGACTGAAGGCTATAAGGATCAGCTTAAGGGCATCAGCTTTGGCGGACAGATGCACGGTCTGGTCGCACTGGACGCAGCAGATAATGTTATCCGTCCCGCGATCCTCTGGAACGACGGACGTACCATGAAGGAGTGCGATTACTTAAACAATACCATAGGTAAGAACGTGCTCTCACAGGAGACCGGAAATATCGCATTTGCAGGCTTTACAGCACCCAAAGTACTGTGGATAAAGGAAAATGAGCCTGAGAATTTTGCAAAGATCGCAAAGATCATGCTGCCCAAGGATTATCTGGCTTACCGCTTAAGCGGCGTGCATGCTACCGATGTTTCCGATGCTTCGGGTATGCTGCTCTTTGATGTGGCTAACAGAAAATGGTCCGATAAGATGTGCGAGATCTGCTCGGTTAAGCCTGAGTGGCTTGCAAAGATCTTTGAGAGCTACGAAGTGATCGGTACGCTTAAGGCTGATCTGGCTGAAAAGCTGGGCGTATCCGCAGATGTAAAGGTTATAGCAGGTGCCGGCGACAATGCTGCGGCAGCTATAGGAACAGGAACCGTAGGCGACGGCGATTGCAACATCTCCCTTGGAACCAGCGGTACCGTATTCATTTCTTCAAACAAGTATTCAGTTGATGATCATAACGCTCTTCATTCCTTTGCGCATGCAAACGGAAAGTGGCATCTGATGGGCTGCATGCTTTCAGCTGCAAGCTGCAATCAGTGGTGGATGAGCGATATCCTTAAGGATAAGGATTTTGCGGGAGCACAGGCAGGCATCACCAAGCTTGGTGAGAATCATGTATTCTTCCTGCCTTATCTGATGGGCGAGCGTTCACCTCACAACGATCCCGAAGCTAAGGGCGCATTCCTGGGCATGCGTATGGATACTACACGCGAGGATATGGTACAGGCTGTATTCGAAGGCGTGGCATTCGGTCTTAAGGATTCACTTGAGGTAGCTAAGGCATCGGGCATAGATATCAAGCGTACCAAGATCTGCGGCGGCGGAGCAAAGAGCCCTCTGTGGAGAAAGATCATGGCTAATGTAACAGGCCTTGCTGTTGATACCATCGAGAGTGAGGAAGGACCTGCTCTGGGCGGTGCGATGCTGGCAGCAGTAGGCTGTGGCGCATTTGCATCCGTTGAAGACGCTGCAAAGGCTATCGTAAAGGTTACCGGCACCGTTGAGCCCGAGCCCGAACTGGTAGCAAAATATCAGGAGAGATACGAAGTGTTTAAGAAGCTGTATCCGACCCTTAAGCCGGTTTATCCGCTGATGTGAGCAACAGCTGATCTACAGAGTATCCGGAACTGCCGGATACGCAGCTAAAACATATCATAAAAGGACCGCCTCTTTGGAAGAGACGGTCCTTTGTTTATCCTGTATCCGGAAAACGGACCCATGGCCTCAGACCACCACAAACCCGCCCCCCGTTTGATCGATCACCACTGAGTATCGCCTGTATTGCTCTGCACCATTGCTACCATGTCACGGAATTCTTCGCGGTACTCATCGCTTAACTTGATATTGGAAAGGGTATCCAGTATGTGCTCGTAGCTTGCGTTGCCTTTGTATTCGCTGTTGCGAAGCAGCAGGGAGAATTCTGCTACAGCTGCGGAGAAACGATAGTCATCGTTAGGAGTGTCGGTTAAACGGTCACCGCCGATGGGGTATTCCAAAAGCTGTGATGTGCTTTCTCCGGGCTTTTTATAACGTATAGCCAGTGTAAGCCATTCGTTGCTGTTCTTAGCATCTTCGGTAATTGTTGATTCCTGATATTTAAGATCAGACTCTTCGCTTTCTTCTTTTGCCGGTACCAGCTCATAAAGTACTGTTACGCTGTGTCCTGCACCCACTTCACCGGCGTCCTTTGTATCGTCTTCAAAGTCTTCGGTATTTAAGCGTCTGTTCTCATAACCCAGCAGGCGGTATTCGGAAACATATACGGGGTTGAACTCAACCTGAAGCTTAACATCGTCAGCTACTGCCACCATATTTGCACCAAGTTCTTCAACCAGCACTTTCTTTGCTTCGCGCAGTGAATCGATGTATGCATAGTTGCCGTTGCCGTCATCAGCCATAGTCTGCATGCGGGAATCACTGTAATTGCCCATTCCGAAACCTAATACTGACAGATATATGCCGCTTTCCTTCTTCTTTTTGATCAGTTCGCTCAATTCACTCTGGCTGGTAATGCCTATGTTCCAGTCGCCGTCAGAAGCAAGGATCACGCGATTATTTCCGTTTTCGATGAAGTGCTTCTGAGCCAGATCGTATGCCATTTCTATCGCAGAACTGCCGTTTGTACCACCGCCGGCCTTGAGACCGTTTAATGCATTAAGGACCTGATTTTTATCATCACAGCTCACACCATCGATCACAACCTTTTCTCCGCTGGCGTATGTTACTATAGAAACACAATCCTTTTCGCCCAGCTCATCTATGAGAAGTCCGAATGCCTGCTGCAGCAGGGGCAATTTGTTTGGTTCGTCCATGGATCCGCTGACATCGATCAGGAATACTATATTGCTGTCACCGGCCTGTGAAAAATCGACAGCTTCTGTCTGCAGGCCCAGGTGGAGCAGCAGGTTCTCTTCGTTCCAGGGGCATGTTGAGATCATTGCATTTACCCCAAAGGGTTCGCCGTCTTCAGGTCCGTTATAGCTGTAGCTGAAATAATTGACCATTTCCTCTGTGCGTACAGCGCCTTCCGGGATATCATCCGGTGAATATCCATAGTTGATCATCCGGCGGATATTTGCGTAGGATGCGGTGTCCACATCTGCGCCGAAGGTGGACAGAGGGCTCTTGACGACTGAAGCGAATCCGTTCTCCTTGATGGCATCGTATTCTTCGGTATTAAACTCTTCACCTTCCACGGTATCTGATTCTTCGGCTTCGGTGACGAGATCATACATCGGGTCATATGCCGGTTCATAGGAAAAATAGGCATCCTGCGCGGCTCCGGAAGCTGCAACATCGGCGGTGGCAGCCGGGGCGGTGCCGGTTTCTCCTGCCCCGCGGCAGGCCGTTAAAGTCATTGCTATTGCCATTGAAACACCCATAAATCTTTTTAACCATTTTTTACTCATATCGTTTTCCTCCCTTTAACTTGAGTCAGCCGGTAATCTGTTCCGGACTGCTTTTGATTGGTATTTGTATGAGTTACGTATGATTATAGTGATTTTTATGGGTATTTCAACAAAATATTAACGATTTGTGAATTGTGTATGCACAAAATATGAACAGATTGTGAACAAGTGACAAGATTTCCGGAGGGATATGCGGTCATTGCCACAAAGCGTAGCACAAATGTAAAGGGGCCTTGGTAGATGCCATGACCCCTTTCTGATATAAGTAATATTGTGATATAAAGCTTAAGGAGCGGGTTTAACCGCCAAAAGGCAAATAGGACGTGACTTCCCTTCATTATATCCATATACCCCCTCCTTAAGGCTTTTTAAAGGGGTACGCGGACGATAGTCGTTATGACGTATGAAGCCGTCTTTTTCGTGACTGATGCACATGGTGTGTACCATATGGAAAGGGTTATAGCCGCGGTTGAAGGAAGTGAGGAGAAAGACATCATATTCTTTTTCCCAGGCGCTGAGAGCTTCGTCACTTAAGTCTTTACCTACCAGCAGTTCGGTTTTGTACCCTTCCCTGTCAAAAAAACGTTTAAGGGCTTTCGGGGAAGTGCCAAAACACCCGTTTGCACATATCCCCTTTTTTGAAAACTCCTTTATCAGATCGGGAAGACTGCGGTCCTTACCAAATGCGTGCAGGGCATTATATACACTTATTACTTCACAGGTATTGTTTGCTGCAGTGAGATGCTTTCCGTGAAAGAAGAGTTTGCGGCCGATGGGGCCGGCATGACCGTAACGCATCGTGGTCAGATTCGGCTGGTATTCAACGAAACTGCCGTTGCCGTTTAGTTTTTCCCAGGCGTTTTTGTTGAATTCATATTGCTCGTCTATGAGTTTGTTTTTCAGCTTTCCCGAAAAGAGGCTGAAGAATGCTATGGTCAGGGTTTCGTAGATCTTACCGGGCATGTGTATGGTCTCCTTGATAAAGGGATAGGTATGTTATCGTATGCTCCGGCCTGTTTTAGCCGGGTGATCTCTCTTGTGAAGGGAGAATATATTTATTTTATTATCAGGGAAAAGATTCTGCAAGCCCCTTGTTCTGCAGTTATGAAGCGGACTGAGAGTGTTGCCCGGATACCGGATATGTGTTAATCTGAGTTACTGTCACGGCCTGAGGGCAGTGAATAGTAACTGATCTGAAGGTGTTTTACAGCCGCCGGTCCGTAAAGAGAATTTACCGGTAAAGGGGAGCTTAACATGGATTATACTGATATTAACGCGCAGACTATCGACCGCTGGATAGCGGAAGGCTGGGAATGGGGGATGCCCATTACGCATGAGGAATATGAAGATGCGCTTAAAGGCGAATGGAATATTTCCCTGACGCCGACGAGATGTGTGCCAAAGCAATGGTTTCCTGATCTTAAGGGATGTAAAGTGCTGGGACTTGCCGCCGGCGGGGCTCAGCAGATGCCGGTACTTTCCGCGCTTGGGGCTAAATGCACGGTGCTTGATTATTCAAAAAAACAGCTGGAAAGCGAACGGATGGTTTCAAAGCGTGAAGGCTATGATATAGAGATTGTACATGCTGATATGGCTAAGCCTTTGCCGTTTACGGATATGAGTTTTGATCTGATCGTTCATCCTGTATCAAATCACTATATAAGGGACGTGGAGCCTTTGTGGTTTGAATGTGCAAGGGTGTTAAAGCACGGCGGCCTGATGATGGCAGGATTTCAGAACGGGATCAACTATCTGTTCTGGGAGGACGAAACAAGGATCACGCAGCACCTTCCGTTTGATCCGTTGCTCAACCCCGACCAGATGGAGCTTTTAAAGAAAGAAGATCACGGTATACAGTTTTCGCATACTATAGAAGAGCAGATCGGCGGTCAGTTAAGGGCCGGGTTTGAGCTCCTTGATATATATGAAGATACAAACGGTGACGGTGAACTTAAGAAGCGCGGGGTAGCCGGATACTATGCGACACTGGCCCGGAAGAAGTGACCATGACTGTTTAATGGCGGATTTTAAGCAGCTTTCCTGCATTGTGCCGTGTATTTATTCTGCCGATATTTTATTGTACATGCGTTCTTTTTGTGATAGACTATACATCGGTAAATTATCGGAAACGGAGGGTTTCATTAATGAAAGAGTTATCGAAGCTTTTGGGTTACAGGGAAGCGATACGCGTAGTGGATGCCACGATGCGTGACGGCGGTCTGGTGAATGATTTTTATTTTACCGACGAGTTTGTCAAAGCTCTGTATATGACTAATATCAAGGCCGGCGTTGATTATATGGAGCTGGGTTATAAGTGTTCCAAAGAGATGTTCGATGTGAACAAGTTCGGTAAGTGGAAGTTCACCAATGACGAAGATATCTTCAATGTGATAGGTGAGAACAAGGATACAGGACTTAAACTGGCAGCAATGGCAGATGTCGGACGCTGTGATTATAAGACTGATATCGTTGATAAGGCGAACAGTCCGCTGGATCTGATACGTGTGGCTACCTATATCCATCAGATCCCCACTGCGGTGGATATGATAGAGGATGCAAAGCGCAAGGGCTATGAGGTAAGCGCCAACATCATGGCGATCTCAAATGCACAGGAAGGTGATATAAAGGTGGCTCTTGATATGCTGGGGCAGTCACCGGTTGATGTCATCTATATAGTTGACAGTTTCGGATCGCTCTTCCCCGAGCAGATCGCACGTATTGCGGATCTGTACGGTGAATTTGCAACCAAGTACAATAAGCAGCTGGGTATGCATGCTCATAATAACCAGCAACTTGCTTTCGCAAATACCATCGAAGCGGTAGGTGACGGCGTAAACTGGCTGGATGCAACCTATAACGGAATGGGCAGAGGTGCGGGCAACTGCTTTATGGAGCACCTTCTTGGATTTTTACGTAATCCCAAATACAATCTGTATCCGGTGATACAGTTTATTGACAAATATATGCCTGAGGTACGTGAGGCAGGAGCGGTATGGGGGTATGACATGCAGTATTTTTTTACGGGACTCCTTAACCAGCATCCCCGTTCAGCTATAGCCTTCACAAAAGAAAAACGTAAGGATTACTCTCAGTTCTATACTGAGCTGCTGGGTATGGACTGATGGAGGAGCATTTCCTTTATCAGGAAAAAAAGGCGCAGGAATTCAGGGAAGCCGATGCCGATGGCCGGATAGGGATGTATGGCTATTTAAGCTACTTTCAGGATGCGGCCGGGAGTTATATGCATAAGTTCGGATGGGATAACTATCTGATACATGAGCGCTACAATGTGGCGTGGATATATACGAAGTACCGCATGCAGCTCTTTGAGAAAGCCATATATGATGCGCCGCTGGATATTGAATGCTGGATAGAGGCTACTAAGCATTCGTTTACGATCTATCATGCCATAGAGATAAGAAAGCGCGGGATACTTATGGCGCGCGGGCGGCTGGAAAGCTGTTTGGTGGATCTTCAGAGCGGGCGTATCGCAAGGCTTGAACGCATAGGTTACGATCCGGTGCTGGCAATGGAGCGCATGAACGTTACGCCGCCTTATACCAAGATCGCTTATCAGACAGACGGTGCTAAAGAGGTATATAAGCACAAGGTAAGGTATTCCGATCTGGATAATAACAGGCATATGAATAATCTGCGTTATGTGCCGCTTCTTATAGATGCGTATGACCTGGATTTCCATGATCATCACAGACTTGTTGATATGGAGATCAATTACAGGGAACAGTGCTTTTATGATGAAGAGCTTACGGTCTGCAGGCAGGACGAAGACGCATTGAGCGGAAGAGTGCTGGTAATGAAAGAAAACGGTAAGGCAGCCGTTTGCGCCAGACTGAGATTTGAAAATATTAAGGAGGACAAATAAATGTCGATCAAAATAGGTATTTTAGGTTACGGTAATCTCTCACGCGGAGTTGAGAGCGCCATTAAGCAGAATGACGATCTGGAACTGGCCGCAGTATTTACCCGCAGGGATCCCGCAAGCGTCAGCATTAAGACACCCGGCGTTCCCGTAGTATCTGAAAGTGAGATACTTGACTGGAAAGATAAGATAGACGTACTGGTGATGGGCGGAGGATCTGCGACCGATCTGCCTGTGCAGACTCCGAAGTATGCAGAGTTCTTTAATGTGATAGACAGCTTTGATACACATGCCCGTATAGGCGAGCATTTTGCAAATGTTGATGCTTCGGCAAAGAAGGGCGGCAAAGTAGCTGTGATATCGGTGGGCTGGGATCCCGGTATGTTTTCGCTGCTGCGTATGGTGAGTGATGCGGTGCTTCCCGAAGGCAAGCATTACACGTTCTGGGGACGCGGCGTCAGCCAGGGACATTCCGACGCCATCCGCCGTATAGAGGGCGTTAAGGATGCACGTCAGTATACCGTTCCTATCGAGAGTGCGGTAGAAGAAGTACGCAGCGGATCAAACCCTGAATTCAGTGCAAGACAGATGCACCTTCGTGACTGCTATGTTGTAGCAGAAGAAGGCGCTGATAAGGCAAGGATAGAAAAAGAGATCAAGGAGATGCCCAATTACTTTGCTGATTACGATACGACCGTACATTTTATCAGTGAAGAGGAACTTAAGCGTGATCATGCAGGTCTTCCTCACGGCGGTTTCGTGATAAGAAGCGGAGTGACCGGCAATGATAAAGAACATAAGCATATCATAGAGTATAATCTGAAGCTTGATTCAAATCCCGAGTTTACGGGATCGGTACTTACAGCATATGCAAGAGCAGCTTACAGACTTTCAAAGGAAGGTGCAAGCGGCTGCAAGACCGTATTTGATATAGCACCCGCGTATCTTTCGGCAAAGAGTGCAGAGGAATTAAGGGGGCACCTGTTGTAAAGATCAAGGACTTTAGCTGATAAAGAACGACAAGGGGGTGAATGAATGAATCCAAGTCATAATTGCGGAGGAGAATTGACATATGACATTGCAACCCAGATAC
>JAEEGL011420132.1_pt1 | contig 34568 bp, 27 predicted proteins | sample 9134231 | NCBI WGS metagenome assembly JAEEGL01 (sample SAMN16246548, study PRJNA631951) | gut metagenome | biome: gut microbiome; feature: rumen; material: fiber-attached | host: Bos | place: Iran: Karaj | collected 2018-10
AGCATCCACAGCCTTGAGGCCTTCCACTTCCAGTATCTGGTTGCCGGGCTCGCGCTCCATCTGGAAAAGGATGCCAGGGTATTTCCTCGACGACGGGCGTATCTCGTCCACGTTGAGTTTCTCGAGCATCTTCTTACGGCTGGTGGTCTGCTTGCTCTTTGCCACGTTGGCAGAGAAACGGCGGATAAACTCCTCGAGTTCCTTGCGTTTCTCCTCGGCTTTCTGACGCTGGTTCTGGGCCTGACGAAGGGCGAGTTGCGAACTCTGATACCAGAAGGAGTAGTTGCCGGCGAAGACGGTCACCTTGCCGAAGTCGATGTCCACGGTCTGTGTACTCACGGCATCGAGGAAGTGACGGTCGTGGCTTACCACAAGCACGGTCTGCTCCACGTTGCTGAGGTATTCCTCGAGCCACTGCACGGTGTCGAGGTCGAGGTCGTTGGTGGGCTCGTCGAGCAACAGGTTGTCGGGATGACCGAAGAGGGCCTTGGCAAGCATCACGCGCACCTTCTCGTTTCCGGAGAGTTCACTCATGAGTTTATAGTGAAGGGCTTCCTTGATGCCGAGGTTGGAGAGGAGCATGGCGGCGTCGCTCTCAGCATTCCATCCGTCCATCTCGGCGAAACGCTCTTCCAACTCTGCCACGCGGTTGCCGTCTTCCTCGTCGAAGTCGGCCTTCATGTAGAGTGCCTCGCGCTCCTTCATGTTAGCCCAGAGGGGCTGGTGGCCCATCATCACCGTGTCGAGCACGGTGAACTCGTCGTATTTGAAGTGGTCCTGGTCGAGCACAGAGAGTCGCTCGCCGGGTGCCAGTTCGATGGTTCCCTTGTTGGGCTCCAACTCACCGCTGATGGCTTTGAGGAGTGTCGACTTACCGGCACCGTTGGCACCGATAACGCCATAGATGTTTCCTGCAGTGAACTTGATGTTCACGTCTTTGTAAAGTGTTCTCTTGCCAAACTGTATGGCAAGGTTGGTCACAGTAATCATGCTTTTACCTTAAAAAAATGTTTGTGGGTGCAAAATTAGGCAAAAAATATGAATTAACAGACCTCTTTGCAGAATAAAATCCATTTTATGCTGAATACCATTTTTTTTGTTTAATTTTGCCGACAAGATGAAGAACAATTATAATAAAGCACCGCTATACGACCACTATACGGTCGACCGTGAGGCACCGCTGCTGGAGTATCTGCTCCAGACACTCAACGGACAGAGCCGCACGAAGATAAAGGCCACGCTCCAGGGACGTGGCATCAAGGTCGACGGCAAACAGGTTACGCAGTTCGACTTCCCCCTGAAACCGGGAATGAAGGTGTCGGTGAGCAAGTCGAAACGCAACGACACGTTCAAGAGCCGCTATGTGAAAATCGTCTACGAAGACCAGTACCTCATCGTCGTGGAAAAGGCTGTGGGCATCCTCTCCATGGCTGCCGGACACAAGTCGCTGAACGTGAAGTCAGTGCTCGACGATTATTTCCAGAAGACTCACCAACGCTGCCGCGCGCATGTGGTGCACCGACTCGACCGCGACACCAGCGGACTGATGGTCTATGCGAAGGACATGGATACCGAACAGCGCCTGGAGCACGAGTGGCACGACATCGTCTACGACCGCCGCTATGTGGCAGTGGTATCGGGAGAGATGGAGGAGGATGGTGGCACGGTGGCCAACTGGCTGAAAGACAACAAGGCCTACGTCACCTATTCGTCGCCTGTCGACAATGGCGGTAAGTATGCGGTGACGCATTTCCATACGCTCGCACGCACCACCGAGCACTCTCTCGTGGAGTTCAAGTTGGAGACCGGGCGCAAGAACCAAATCCGTGTCCACTCCGCCGACATGGGGCATCCCGTCTGCGGCGATGTGAAATACGGCAATGGCGACGACCCGCTCCACCGGCTCTGCCTCCACGCTTTCCTGCTCTGCTTCTACCATCCTGTCACCCACGAGCGCATGGAGTTCGAGACTCCTATCCCCACCGCCTTCCGAAGTTTGTTCTGAGCGTTGTGTTGTAGAGACGGGATTCTTCCCGTCTCCCCAGCAGAATGCAAGACAAAAGGCTGAACCGTAAAAAAATGTCCCTTTTAATTCCCTTATAAAAGAAAATGGATCTCAACATCACCAACAGCGATATCGCTTACATCGTATTTGCAATAGTTGCCGTCATCGTGGCATTCATGCTTATCAAGAAGGTGGCTGGCTGCCTCATCAAGGCGGTCATCTTCGCCATCCTCGTAGCCATCCTGGGCTATCTCTACTACAACTTCGCTTTGGTAGAGGAGTCGGGCGAAGAGACAAATATCGAAACCGTTGAGTAGGCTTGTCCAATCATCTAGAACTGTATCCCGAATGAGCAAATTAGAGAATTGAAGCAAAGAATATGCTTTTACAATTCTTTAATTCTCATAATTCCATATTATAGTCTAGAGTTTGGCGGGCAAAGCCCGCACAAACAAACTTACAACCTACTTGCATCCAACACATGGATGCGCTTACCCTCTATTCTTACGATACCCTCCTCCTGCATTTCATGAAAACATCGCTGGAGTGAGTATTTCTGAATGCCAAACTCATCGGCAAGTTGCTGCCTCGACTCCTTGAGGAAGATGGGATTGGTGCCCTGTTGTTGCAACTCCTTCATGAGCCGCCCGCCTACCTTCTCACGAACGGTCATGGAGAGCATACCCACCTTTTTCGTGAGGAAGGAGATGATGTTCGAGAGGATATGGACGAAATTCATGGCTATGCGCTGGTCGGCATGGATGAGTGTCTGCAGGTCGTCGGGAGAAAGGCGCAACACCCTCGACGCACTCTCTGCCTCCACCATCACGGGGTAGTGGTTGTCGTTGGCAAAGAGAAAGGCAGGGGCCAGCATCTGACCTGAGTGGTGCTTCTCCATTCTGATGACACGACCCGACGGACCGATGAGTTGCGCCGATACCTCCCCGTCTACTACGATGCTGGCATGACGGCAAGGCGTGCCTGCCAACGCAATGATTTCACCTTTCTTATATACTTGCACCCGGTATTTCACCTCGTGCATCAAACCGATAATCTCATTGTCGGAAAGTCCTCTGAAAAGCAGACATTTTTTCAGACCGTTCAGCGTGTCGATATCCATGCAATTATACGTAAATGTGGTTGATATGCACAAATGTAGCCACATTTTTAAAGGGAAATATATTTTTAACATTTTTTATAAACGACGGGTAACATTTGTTATCATCATTAATGGGGAGTAATGTCTACCTTTGTAAACTAAATCTATACAAATAATGAAATTCATTCGTCGGTTCACCAACAGACTGTCTTATCGCCATAAAGTCGCGCTGCTCGTCCTCGGCGGTGTGTTGCTGGGGCTGGGAGGCTTGTTCCTCTATCTCCTCAGGGCGCACACCTATCTGGGCGATGACCCCGCGGCATGCGTCAACTGTCACATCATGTCGCCTTATTATGCCACGTGGAGCCGCTCAAGCCATGGGCGAATCGACGACAAGTCGAATGGCGCTACTTGCAACGATTGCCATGTGCCTCACCAGAACCTCGCCATGAAATATGGTTTCAAGGCAATGGACGGCATGAAGCACGTGGCCTATTTCGTTACTCACAGCGAGCGCCAGGCCATTATGGCTGAAGATGCCAGCGCCGAGGTAATCATGGACAATTGCATACGCTGCCATATGCAACTCAACCAGGAGTTCGTGAAAACCGGGCGCATCGACTTCATGCTGGCCAAAAAAGATGAGGGAAAGGCATGCTGGGACTGCCACCGCAACGTGCCTCATGGTGGCATGAACTCACTTTCTTCCACTCCCAATGCCGAGAGTCAGGTGCCACTGCCACCTAGCCCTGTGCCGGAGTGGCTGCAGAATATGATGAAATAACAAACAACAGATAACGACATGGCAAAACAACTGAAAAAAAGGCAAGGATGGCTCCTCTTCGGAGGGTCAATGGCCGTCGTGTTCCTGCTCGGACTGCTCGTCTCGTCGCTCATGGAGCGGAGGGCAGAGGTGGCCAGCGTGTTCAACAACAAACGCACGGAGTTCACCGACTCCATCATCGCCCAAAACGAGAAGTTCAAGGCCGACTACCCACGTGAGTATGAGACGTGGGCAATGACCGAAGACACCTCATTCGTGTCGAAGTATAACTCCTCGCAGGAGGTCGACGTGCTCGAAGCACGTCCCGAGATGGTGGTGTTGTGGGCAGGCTACGCCTTCTCGCGCCACTACAACACGCCGAGAGGACACAAACATTGTTTGGATGACCTGAGGAAAATCCTGCGTACAGGCAACCCCGGCATCGACGGAGATGCTGACATGCAACCCGCTACGTGTTGGACTTGCAAAGGACCCGATGTGCCGCGGATGATGCGCGAACTCAGCGATTCAAAATCTGTCTTCGACCCAGGCAACTACTATGCCATGAAATGGAGCGAACTGGGTGCCGAGATGGTGAATACGGTGGGATGCTCCGACTGCCACGATGCCCGTACGATGGACCTGCGTCCGGCCCGTCCCGCCCTCTACGAGGCATGGGCTCGTGCCGGCAGAGATGTGCGCAAGGCAAGCCACCAGGAGATGCGCTCACTGGTCTGCGCACAGTGCCACACCGAATACTACTTCATCAAGCCCGATGACCCGAAGAACCCCGGAAAAGCCAACTACCTGATGTTCCCGCAAGATAAAGGCATGACTTGCGAGGCAGCAGAGGAATACTACGACAGCATAGGTTTTTATGACTATATCCACCCGCTGTCGAAAACGCCTATACTCAAGGCTCAGCACCCGGGTTACGAAATCGCGCTCCAGGGCATCCACGCTCAGCGCGGCGTGTCGTGCGCCGACTGCCACATGCCTTACAAGAGCGAGGGTGGCGTGAAGTTCAGCGACCATCATATCATGTCGCCGTTGGCAAATATCGACCGTACCTGCCAGACTTGTCACCGCCAGGATGCTGAGGTGCTGAGACAGAATGTCTACGACCGCCAGACAAAGTGCACCGAGGTGCGCGACCGTGCCGAACAGGAACTGGCTCGTGCTCACTTCGAGGCGAAGTTCCTCATCGACAAGGGTGCCACCGACGCCGAGATGAAACCCATACAGGACTTGCTGCGCAAGAGCCAGTGGCGCTGGGATTATGCCATCGCTTCGCATGGTGCTACTTTCCATGCACCGCAGGAGGTGACCCGATTGCTCTCGCATAGCGTCGACTATGCCCAGCAGGCTCGCCTGCTCATCGCCAAGGTGGCAGCAAAGCACGGCCATACCGGCGACATCCCGGTGCCCGACTACTCTTCGAAGGCGAAGGCTCAGGCAGCCATCGGTCTCGACATGGCAAAACTGAAAGACAAGAAGAAGCGCTTCCTCGACACCGTTGTCCCGAAGTGGATCGACGAGGCGAAGAAGAACGGCAAGTTGGTCGAACTCTGATTTTTCATTAGACAAGAAGAACTGCAAAAGGGGAGTCGGAAGGACATCGGTTCTGCGACTCCCCTTCTTCCGTAAGAAACAAAAAAATACTTTGCTTCTTCTTTTGTTTTACACTCCTAAAGTAGTAATTTTGCATCTTGAAATGTGGAACAAACCTTGGAGAATGACCGAGGGCTTCGTCATCGGCGGAGGCCTCATCGTAGCAGGACTGTTGCTTGAACTGTGCGCAGGCGCGGTGGATTGGGATGCCTTCCGGTGGCCCGTCAATGCCATCGTGCTCGCCGCCTTCATCGTCATTATCGTGGCAATGGCGCTCTCGGCACGTAAGGTCTATGCCTTCCGCTTCCTCGGTAGCCATGCCGCGGCAGTGCCTGCCATTGTTTATGCTGTGGCACTCACCATCATCATGGGACTCACACGGCAGACCGTCGACGGGCGGGGCGTGAACAACATGCTCACGTTCTGGCCTTTTGTCTTGACGTATGTCTACCTCGCTGTCATTCTGGGAATGGTGGTGGTGAAACGGTTGCGCCATCTCTCGTCGTGGAGGCGCGACGTGCCGTTCCTCCTCAACCATTTCGGCCTCTTCGTCGCTCTCACTTGCGCCACACTGGGCAATGCCGACATGCAAAGGCTCAGGATGGTGACATCGGTGGAGGGGCCGGAGTGGCGCGCCCTCGACCAGCAACAACAGGTCGTGACACTCCCTCTTGCCATCCAACTGCAGCAGTTCATCATGGAGGTGTACGACGACGGCACGCCGCGCCGCTTCGCCTCAGAGATACAGGTGCTCACCGAGAGTGGCAGCAACATCCACACCACTGTCGAGGTGAATAAGCCCGTGGTGGTGGAGGGATGGAAAATCTATCAGTATGGCTACGACACGGCAATGGGAAAGGATAGCCAGATAAGCATCCTCGAACTGGTGCGCGACCCATGGCTCCATGTAGTGTATGCCGGCATCGCGATGATGTTGCTCGGTGCCGTGTCGATGTTTTTGTTAGGAGTAAGGAGGGAACAGGTATGAGTTGGGAGCATTTCATCTATTTCGCCATCGTCGCCGTGGTGCTCTGGGCAGCCGGTGCGTTCGCTGCCTGGAAGGATAAGCGACGTATGGCATACACGGCCACCATCATAGGCCTTGCCGTTTTCTTCGCCTTCATCGTGGGGATATGGCTGTCGCTCCATCGGCCCCCGCTGCGCACCATGGGCGAAACACGCCTGTGGTATTCGTTCTTCCTCCCCCTAGCCGGCTTCCTCGTCTATTCGCGATGGCATTATAAGTGGATTCTCACGTTCTCCACCATCCTCGCCACTGTTTTCGTCTGCGTCAACATCCTCAAACCTGAGATTCACTCCACCACACTCATGCCCGCCCTACAGAGTCCGTGGTTTGCCCCGCATGTCATCGTCTATATGTTTGCCTACGCCATGCTCGGCGCGGCAGCGGTGATGGCGGCCTACCTGCTCTTCTTCAAGAAGACGGCGGTTACCGACGAGGAGATGGACATCAGCGACAACTTGGTTTATGTGGGCCTGGCATTCATGACGGTGGGCATGCTCTTCGGCGCGCTGTGGGCAAAAGAGGCATGGGGCCATTATTGGTCGTGGGACCCGAAGGAGACGTGGGCTGCCATCACATGGCTCGCCTACCTCGTCTACGTGCACTACCGCCGTATGCCCTCACACAGCCGCAACCTCTCCCTATGGGTGCTCCTCATCGCCTTTGTCCTCCTCCAGGTTTGCTGGTGGGGCATCAACTACTTGCCCTCGGCGCAAGGCGTATCGGTGCATACCTATAGTACATAGCCGCGGATGCCCACGAAATATTAACGACCACGAATCTACCGAATCGACCGAAAAAATATTTCGTGAAGATTCGGTAAATTCGTGGTCGTTAATCAAAGAATGCTAATTTTTCAATCGGGCGAGCCCGACAATAATTTTCAATTTTCAACTAATTGAAGTTTCGTTTTCAGCCATAGCACCAGTTGTTCGCTCCACGCCTCTGTCGTCGTTTTCCCAGTTTGCGGCATCAACTGATACGGACCTTTGCCGTCGCCGTAGATGTGCATCTCCGCGTTAGCACCCGCTTTTTTCCATTCCATGAAGAGCGCCACCAGACCCGCTGCCACGTTGGGGTGGTCGGCACGTGTCATGATGAGCAGTGGTGGAGCCTCCGACGGCACCTTCACCGGCAGCAGCGACGGTCCGAAGTTCGTGCAGAGAAAGTCGGGCCGCTCCTGTTCGTCGGCACTCATCGTTGCCGCGATGGCCACACCGCCGCCCGCCGAGAACCCCAGGAATCCTATCTTATGGCTGTCGAGGTGCCACTCCGTGGCATGGCTGCGCGCCAAACGGATGGCAGCCCTCGCGTCGGCCGCTGCCAAGAGGATGATGGAGTCGCCCGTCGCGTTGTGCATCGGGTTGGCATCCGCCAGGGGGAAGTGGTCGGGGTGTGTCACGTCTACCATCGGTGGCATCGTCATGCCCTGGGGCATCGGTGCCTTGTTCAGGTGGTAGCGCAGTCCGATGGCGGCGAAGCCCCTCTCGTTGAGGAATGCCGCCATCTCCACTACGTCGCTCTCCCACGACAGCCACCGCATCGCACCACCCGGACAGAGCACCACGGCACAGCCGTTGGCCTTCTCCTGCTGTGGCAGATACACCTCTATGCAGGGCCGTTCGTCATCCGCCATCCCTTCTCCTCCGGGGAGCCAATACCTTGTCTGTGCCGGCACCGTCAAGCATGCTGCCAGCATGAGCATCGTCAGTATAGTCTTTCTCATGTTCATATTTATTAATGTCTTTCGATTTCCAAATAGTCCCGCCAATCTTTGGCTATGTGGCAAAAATACGATTAAGCGAGTGGAAAACAAAAAAATCTCGTTTTTTTTGTTTTCCCGAGCGTGAGTAATTTCGCTGCGAAGCAGCAAAGTTACGATTAAGTGAGCGGAAAGCAAAATAATCGCAGGTTTTTATGCTTGCCCGAGCGTGAGTAATTTCGCCGCGAAGCGGCAAAGTTACGATTAAGCGAGCGCAATGCGAAAAAAACACGTTTTATTTCCATTGCCGAGTGGAAGTACCTTCGACCGCAGGTCAAAGTTACGATTAAGCGAGCGGAAATCCAAATTTTATTTGGATTTTCCTGCTTCGCAATCAGCCACCGTTACCTGCCCTTTCGGGGCAGGTTGATTTGATTTGCACCGAGTAAGTTTTACTTTCCCTCGTTTCGCGAACACTGGCCGTTGGTCCTGCGCGAAGCAGCACTCCCTTAAAGCGGTCTGGGCGTTCGGGCGAATTTGCAATTCGCCCGGACTGAGTATAAGCATTTTCAATGCGCTTTTTCGGATATAAATTGGCTTTGACTTCCGCTTCGTACGTCGATTTCCAATTCACTATAGATTCGCTGAATAGTCTCTGAACAGATATTCTGTCCCAATCAGACAAATATTTCACCTTTTTCCCCTATTTGTCCAACTCATCCTCTGCTGTCTTGTCAACTTCAGAAGAAAATGACGCAAAAAGTTGTGATGCCATTTCCCTGTGTTTAGTTTTGCAGCGTCAGAAGACAAAAACATGAAAATGAACAAATAAAAAATAACAAAAACGATAAAAGTCATGAAAACAAAGAAAAACCTCAAGAACAGCATGAAGGGCGTAGCCGCCTTCTCGTTCGCAGCAGCAATGGTATTGTCACTCAGTGCCTTCAACACCGTCGACAAAAAGAAACTGACGGTAGTGGCTGATCCACTCACCGAACTGGCAAGCACCGACCAGAGCAAAGCCGACAACGACCTCGCCCGTCTGCGCCAGTCGCCATACGAGTCGACCTTCAAAGCCACCCTGGCAGAGTACAACCACGAGATAGAAAGCCGTGAGAAAGCCTGCGAGGCATGGCATACCTGGAGGAGCGGCGACCGCAGTGCCAAGGTCGAAGCCGACGTGGCATGGGCAAGGGAGAACTACGGCACGAATACCCGTCACATCCGGAAGGAGATTACGGCATGGCAGACCTTGCGCTCCATGTATGTCTCACGCGCACAGGCCATCCTCAACATGCCCACCCTGGATGGTTCCGGCACCCTGCTTGCCTCAACTGGTGACGACGGTGCTATGGCATCCTTCTCTGTCCCCGCCAAGAAATCTGTTCTGGAAATCAACGAGGTGATGCTCGCCGGTTTGAAACTGCAGGAGATTGGCAAGGAGAAGGCAGGTCTCGAACAGAAGATGGCGAAGGAGATGACGCAACTGAAGATGGCGAAGGCCAACCGCAACAAAGACTACGGTGTGGTAGCCGGGATGTACAGCCAGCCCGCCGCCAATCTCTCCGAAATCCTCAATATCGAGGGCAAGATCAAAGGTCTCACCCAGAAGATCAATGAGTTGGAGAAATTGGAGAAAGACATCTACGAGAAGTACGGCAACGACCTTCAAGGCTTGAGGCTCATCTAATAGCCCGCGGAGGCAAGCCCCCGTCCCCCACAGCAGGAGAGTGTAAAGTAAACTGTGTCAGGCTACAATAAAAAGTAGTATAACACAGTTTATTTTATGATGACAAAGGAAGAGATTGATTACAAGCTGGCCGCCGAGCAGTTACGCACGGGCAAGCCATTGTTTGGAAAAGACGGTGCATTGGCGCCGATGTTGGAGCGGATACTGAATGCCGCTTTGGAGGGTGAGATGGATGCTCACCTGAGTGATGAATCCCGTTCGTCTGGCAACCGCCGCAACGGCAAGATGCCGAAGACGGTCCAGACGCAGTATGGTGAGGTGACGGTTGAGACGCCCCGTGACCGGGATGGGAGCTTTGACCCTCAGACGGTGCGCAAGCGTGAGACGATACTGGCAGAGGGCATGGCCGACCAGATCATCGGCATGTATGCCTTTGGCACGAGCACCCGTGAAATCAGCAAATACTTCGAGCGTGAGTTCAACACCAAACTTTCTGCAGAGACCATCAGCGCGATAACCGACCGCGTGCTGCCTGAGATCAAGGAATGGAAGTCCCGCTCTTTGGATCCTGTCTACGCCATCTGCTGGCTTGATGCCGTCCACTACAAGGTCAAGGACGACAGCGGCCGCGCCGTCACCCGTGCCGTCTACAATGTACTGGGTGTCAATAAAGAAGGGCACAAGGAGCTGCTGGGCATGTACGTTGCCAGGAGCGAGGGCGCCAACTTCTGGCTGGAGGTGCTTACGGACCTTCAGAACCGCGGCGTGGAGGACATCATGATATGTAGCGTGGACGGTCTGAAAGGCTTTCCCGACGCCATACGGAGCGTCTTTCCGAATACGGCCGTGCAGCTCTGCATTGTTCATCAGATACGCAACTCCATCAAGTACGTGGGCAGCAAGCATCAGAAGGAGTTCCTAAGGGATCTGAAGCTCGTATATGGAGCGGTCAGCAAGGAGGCAGCCGAGGCCGAACTAGACAAGCTTGAGGCCAAGTGGGGCGAACGGTATCCCATCGTCATCAAGTCGTGGCGGGACAATTGGGAGCGCCTGTCGGAGTTTTTCCAGTATACCAGGGAAATCCGCCGTCTCATCTATACCACCAATACTGTCGAGGGCTATCACCGTCAGATCCGCAAGGTCACGAAGAACAAGGGCGTGTTCCCCTCTGATACGGCTCTGGAAAAACTGGTTTATCTGGCCTATCGCAATATCAGAGAGAAGTGGACCATGCCGCTGGCAAATTGGGCACTCATCTCACAACAATTGGCGATAAAGTTTGGAGATAGATTTAAAATCATGTAAATTTGCCGCCGAAAGGCTCCTTAGGGGGCTAGCCCCCTAAGGATAAAAGGTATAAGAGATAGAGCCTTGACACAGTTCAATTTACACTACCCACAGCAGTTCTGTGCGTATTCCGGCAATAGCCGTTTTTAAAATCCACAACCAATGCCCTCAAAAGTCGCAAGACTTTTGAGGGCATTTTTATCGATACAGTCCCAAGTCTAACGTCAGCAAGACCGTATTGCTGTGGCACAATATCTTTGATACCACTTCCGATTGCCGACTCCTTGATAAACACCAGAAAAATGGTTATAACATCAACCGTGTTGATGACCAGTTCTATTGTATTCACTTCTCCAATTGCAAGATAGACAATATAAAAGACAAGTTTATGACAAACTTTGTATTATTGCGAGTTCTTTTGGATCCACATATCCATCACATTCTGCCATTTCTTGAAAGAGTTTTTTTGCGTAAGATTGAGTTTCTGAGGAAAATAAGGCATATTCCTTAGATAGTTTGTCAAATGATAAATCATCCATATGATCAAATTCGCTGACATCTAATTCAAACTCCTTGAAAATATTATCAAGAAATTCTATTTCAGCAGGGTTTATGATATTATCTGCTTTCATAATGAGTGAGAGTATATAGAATATAACCCTCTTTTCTGCTAAATTTAGTTTGTTGATCATTATTTTACATTTGTTTGAAAAAACTGGTGATATTTTGTATTGCCGAGATTCAAGATAAACAGATTACACTGTGCGCGTGTCAAAGCTGTATATATCAAAGCAGGTATATTTTCTCTCTCTTGAATGTAATAGCCGTCATATTTGTCCTCAACCGATATTTCGGGCTGTAATAGGAGAATAACGGTTTCGGCTTCCCATCCCTTAAAGCTATGAATGGTGGACATTTTCATGTCGTCTGTATCAGTTGTAAAATGGGTTTTTGCTGCTCGACGGATTTCTTTCAAGTCTTTATGAAATAAATTTGGACTTGTTTGTGTTCTTTTAAGAGCTTCATATTCGTCAGCTGTTTCAAAATTAGTCATACATTTTTGTAATTGTGTAGTATAGCATTTCTCAATATCTCTAAGAATATTTATAGATTCAGCCATAACAACGACGTGACGAGTATTCAGATTAAATTCTTGCAAAATCCACCTTATATTCTGGCATAGTACAGATGCATTTGTGTCTGGTGATAAATTCCAATACTTTATCAAGTAAGAATCAAAATTAATCATATTTTGAATATTTAAGGCAGGAATAGTACTGTCAATGAAAGTTCTTGCAAATCTATGAGAAAGTGAAGCTATCTCAGGATTAATAAAACGCATGGAGATTCGTTCACCCATTTCATTCCATCTGCCAGTAAAAGTTGGGGTAGACGGCATTTTAGTTTCAGTATCCATTTGACGGTTGTAGATATTTTGCTCGCCATCACCAAAAACAGAAATGCTTCCGTGCGGCGCAAGAAAATAACTGATGATAGATGACAACCATTCAGTTTTGAAGTCTTGAACCTCATCTATTATGATTGTTTTGTACTTTTCAATTTTATTAGCGCAAGATGCAAAAAATAAAGGATCGTCGAAGTCTTGCAAGTTGATTTTCCTATCAGAGTATCTATTGGTCATAGACACAAAGAACTGATGATAGTTTGTTATTTCAAACTTCGCAGTAGAGAAATCGGCTGGAACTTGATTTATTCTCATTCTGACATATTGTATCAACGATATGTTGAATGTCAATATCAATACTTTATCCCCAGTCTTCAAATGTCTTTCCACTGCTCTATTGGCAACGACTTGTGTTTTGCCACAACCAGCTACACCTTTCACTCGAAGACGGTTGCTTTCACTTCGTACGACATTTCTTTGTCTATTAGAAAGATGGAAATTGGTGTCCCCTTCTTTGTAAGAATGCCAGTGCCCGACAATGATATTAACAAGTTCGTCAATATAATCGAATTTCAATCCATTAGCACGGGTTCTTCTAAAAACCTCACTAAAATTGTCTGTTGCGTATAGTTTTATTAGGAAATCATAAGCATGAGCTACGTTGTTTTGATTTGATGTTATCTCTTTTATTTTCAATTGAACTTCTTCTTTTGTTGCATTTGGAAAATAAAGTGCAGTCTTAACACATCCATAGACACTCTTATTTATAATCGAGTCAATCTTGATTGATTTCAAGTGTGTATTAAAGATATAACTTTTAATATTTTCTACACGCTTGAAATCATCTTCCAGGTTAGTGATGTCTTGACAAATATTCACAATAACAATGCCACGGCTTATGTTAGCCAAAAGAACATCCGAAGTGTCAACACCAATAGATGGACGGATAAACACATCAAAAAGATTTGAACATTCGTTTTTAACTTTATTGTAGAAGAATAATGATGAGTCATCAACAATCCCACTTAGACATTCCAAAGAATACTCGTAATCATCACTTGGCCTGACATTATCTGCAATTTCCACATAAACATTATCAATATGTTCGTTTTTATAATGCACAAAGCATTTTGTTTCACAACCATATGGGTGATGTGTTTTCTGCGTATAGGCATAGCAATATGACTCAATATTTGAGAAATATGATTTAGGATTGAAATAGCCGCAGAAGTCTTGGATTCGTGTGTTTTTTGAGAACTTTGGCCCGATGCATATCATGTAGTTAACATTAGCCAAAGAAGCCGTTTTTTGTGCGAGCCATTGAAGGCTCAGCTTGTGTATGTCTAGTATATTAGAAAACAGATTTATGCTTATATAAGAGTGGCAAATAATTTCATCCAGTTTGCCATTAATATCATTAGGAATCAGCTTTTCAACTGTTTTTACGCTAACACCTGGACCCGCATTTCGCGAAACCCAAATCTTTGCTCTTTCAAGTGCAATATGTGAAGGTTCAATGAGAGTTATACCATTCAAACGACCAAGAAGACCTCTTTCATGCAAGAATTCTAAAAGTGTAAGAGTTGCTATACCCTGACCACATCCCCAGTCAAATATCTCAAAGTTATGTAGTCTGATTTCATCATCTTCGTTCCTACATGGAAAATTCTGCAAAGCAGCTCTACACTTCACAATGTGCATCTCCCCATAGGCGGCAAGATACCCATCAAGTTCCATTTCTGATTTCAGCTCTTTCCGACCATGAGCCGTCAAATCCCATGGATGATTTTTCCATTCATTAGGCAACCGATTATAGCAAATATCTACAATTTTGTTAACTTCAATCATACTATACTTTCGTAATAAGGGTTTTTCTTGTGCCTTTGATAATTAGTCAAAGCAGTAGTCTTGCTTGTATTAGCATAGCAGTATTCACAAAGATGAGGGCAGGTGTTGTATTCACCAATATCCTTTGATGCCATACATTCACAGAACTGACGTTGGCCTGAATCCTTCTTATGGGTACTGATGAAATATCGGTTGTGTGGTAAGAGAATTGCGCCTTCTGGCAACTTTGGCTGCTTTTCAAATAAGGTGGGTGAAGGTACATCCTGTATTTTTACCTTCATGAAGTCCATTAACTTTTTGTCGTCCCATGCGAGTCGGGTTATCAAATCGCCATCGATGCAGCGGTTGTGATGTATGCTGTATTTGGTAATATCTATCTTCTCACCGCATGTAGCAAGTTGGTAGTTCCAACCACGCTCATGATTCATGGCAGATAGTTTCTCCGCAAACTCTTCCATCTGCCCAGTCTCCCATTCATGATACGGTATTCCGTTGGCAACTAGATTATACTTCACCTTCTTATAAAGGGCGATGTCTGCGTAACTGAAGACTAATTTCTCTGTGTACTCTTTCAATTGGTCTCCTATGTTTTGTACTTTCCATAACAAGCCATCTATTGATATGTCATCGGTCAATATCATAGGGTCAAACCTCCAGATAACGGCTCCCTTGCCAAGTTGCTCGACAAGCAACTTGAATGTTTCTATGCGATAAGCAAGAGAGGGCACTTTTTCCAGTTTCTCTTGCTCATAGTCGTTCAATGTATATTGAATGTAGCACTTGATGTTGCGTTCTTTCAGGATATGCAAAAATGGCAGTAATGGACGTGGATCCTTCGACCAAAAAACGATGAAGCATGTGTTCTCATACGAGACATACGATTTCACTCCATTGAACGGATTTGTCCATGCAGAATAACCTTTCTCCAAACGGTGGAAGAACCATTCTGCATAAAAAGCCGGTATATCAGTGCTCCTGCTCGCAGAAACAATTACAGGGGCTTGCATCGATACGATGCATCCGTCTTCTATTGGTCGTTCAATCTTTTTCCAGGGTGCCATGTCTTACATTTTACAATTTGTTAAAAATAAGGTTCTAACATATCCATATCGTCTATTAGGGTTTCTGCCATTTTATAGCATTCTTCTGTTTCTTCATACCTCCCAAGACTATGGAGAGCATTCCCCTTGTTAAATAATGAAATATAGTCATTAGGATTTAGTTCTAAAGCTTTTTCAAAACACTCCAAAGCCTTAATATCGTCTAGTATATTATAATAACAAACGCCTAAATTACAAAAGCATTCATGATCTTCTTTGATTTCGATACTTTTATTATAGTATTTGATTGCTTCGTTAAATTTCCCGAAATCTTTATATAGATTTGCTAAATTATAGTAAGCATCAGGATGTTGATAAACATTTAAAGCTTGTAAATAATAATCTACTGTTTCTTTTAAAAAGATTTCGCCCATTATTGTTCCTATTTTCATTCGACATTTTGCTTCGAGATTAGAAATCACTTCCTCCACCTATTCGTTGGAGGTAGTCCACGGAAACGGATTAAGATATGGATGACAGTCTGAAGTCGTTGTGCCTCCTCATCAATCAAAGGTTGTTGGTTGAGGGAGAAATCGGAGTCTTCATAGCGATAATACACTTTCTTGCCATCCTTTTTTCGTTTAAGAGGGATGTTCCATTCAGTTCTACTCTCCATGAACTTAATGTCCTCGATAATCTGCCGACGGTCCCCCCGTGCCGGTTATAGTCTTCCAACGCCTCTTCACACGTATCAATGAGGTCATCGATATAATACCGATGGCGGCAATCGCGGAAGCACTTATCAAGAGCCAGATAACGGATGTCCGCATTTTTTTTAGTAGACATAAGGCATATGATAAAGTTAATAGTTGGATAAATTCCATTGCTTATGCAAAAATACGATATAATTTATTAATTCTTTGTCTTTTTAGAGGAAAAAGGAACTATAATTACATTTTTTCTTTTTATTATTTTTTTTTAGCATTTAGAGCAATCTTGCTGATAAAAGCATAATTTACCGCTTATGTGATAATGTCAAGCATACAGCAAATAATACATATCCTATATTTCTTTCCATGCGAAACGGAAGAGTCGGACTGGTAGGGTGGGGCTATTTACCAGCAGAATGCCTCAATAAAGAAGGACACATGTTGCCCTCAAAACTATTTATCTTGCCTCACTTATCGTGATTCTCATGGTTCTTCCCTCCATCTGCATGAGTGATTAGTGTATTCCAAAATCTTTTTTGATTATTGGGACAACAATGCTTTCAAAAATATCTCTAAGATCTGAAATTGACAAATTCGTCTCCCCACCATTATGAGCGACACACCTATTACGTTCAGTTCTCAACCTTTGAACTTTATTACAATTTTCTTCGGACATCTTGTAATAATATCGTAATGCGACCATAACAACAGGGAACTCACTATTTTGTGTTATGTCCAGGGTGTTTTCATTCCTTGAGTCAAAGCGTTCAAATATTGACTTACGAAATCTTATGTGCTTATACCCATCATTACGCTCTCTCTTATCAATTATTACAAATTGAGGATTAAAATCACAAAGTGGACTTGAATTAGTATTTAAGAGTAGATGAGATGCATCCAAACTATATTTATTACTTAAATAACCATCAATAAAGACATATAGATTAAGTACGTTGTATTTTACAGTACCTTTCTCATCATATAAAAGCATATCCACAAATTGATTCAAGGCATTCCATGATTGTGCTCTCATTGATTGGCAGTGCTTCAGAATGTTCACATAATCTGAAATATAGGACTTATCAATCGCTGTTTTTATGGCATTCTTAAAATCACAAAAATTTGCATCTGTCTCTTTTCTAGTATAATTGTATTCTGGTGATTCTTTGACAATAAAACTACATCGACCAATACCAGATTGTATTTCTTCATAGTTCCAAATCTTGTTGGATGCAGAAAAAAAGACAACCTGTCTTCCTTTATTTCCATTTTCCTTATCATTCTTTATGTAATCAGCCAGTTTATACCCACTCAACTCATTTGGTTTAACGTCCGAACCAAAATCATCATCATGTAATCTTAAATCAATAAGATAACAATCTCCTGGATTTTTGTCAGCAAATAATTGGGCATCTTGCAACATTTGCTCTACCGATTTACCTTTGTCTACAGGGAATGGATTTAGTTTCGCCTTTGATTCTTCAAAGATACAACCAAGTAAACTATACCAACCTTTATCTCCCTCGTCATCAAAATAGATGATTCTTTTGCCCTCAATTCCAGAAATAATCGGTGAAGTGGGATTGTTCTTTTTGTATTTTTTGCTAAAAGATTCACGTACACCGTCTAAAATCGCCACTTTTGCTAACAAACATTTGAAGTATAGCTGTTCAAGAATGGACTTATCTTTGACCTCTGGCACTTTTCCACCCCATTTAATCATATCAATCCATCTATGAATAGCCCATTCATTTGCTACCGAATGATGAGTCGCATAATTTGCAGGAGTCTTTATTCTCAATTTGTAAACCATCTCTGCATAACGTCGTGAAGAATGATATTGTTTTTCAGTATCGCTATCATATTGATTATCACGTACTGTCTCACGTATGATACTCTCAATATCATCTTCCTCATGTTTATCATACATAAATACCCGATAAGAAGTCAAGATGCTAGCGAAATCCGATAGTTTGATCATGTCATCGATATCATCAGGTCCGAGGAACAGGATAGGAACGGTGAGATGGTGCCATTCCTTTGTGAGCCTGATGTGTGTAGCTACACGGAGGCCGGAATATTCCATGTAGTTATCTCTGTTGAAAGAATATGGAGAGATAATGATGTCAAATTGCTCATCTTTAAGAAATGAAAGCTTGCCACAAATAAAACTATCGTAAGTCTGATTGCTGATGTTGCTTTCATACTTAAGAATAACCGAATGTATGTTAATTCCTTCTTTGAGTTGATAGTCCTCATTGCTTCTGAGAAAGAAAGGAACGTTGTTGTTATGTAAGACCAATATTTTCATCTGTTCTGTCTTTTGTTTTTCTCGATTCCTATTTCGTCGGATACCTCTTCTAGGGTATGATAATCACCATCAGTCCACAAAGTGGTCCGTATCTCTTCTTCTTTGCTAATATCTATATCATCACCATATTCATCTATCTCTTCAAGATTCTCGTATTCCCAGAGAAGATAGCGATACTGCAAAAGAAGTGTTAATCTCCATGATTGACCATAGAGAAACGACAATAGAGGATTAGCCAAATCTGTCTCTTTGCAAAACTCCTCGATAAATGAAGTCAGCCTTTCTGTATAAAAATCGGATGAGCTGATGTTAAGCTGACGACCGTTGAGCAATATGGTGTTTTGAGTATTACCGCCACTGAATATGATAATCCATTTGTCCCTATCTTTTTTAATGTAGTCAATAAACTCATTGAAGATGTTTAAATTTGTCAGAAATGTACGGTGTATGGCTATCAAGTTATATCCATCCAATTTGGAGAAATCGGATTCGTAGCCTTCCCCGTCAGAAAGGGTCAAAATGTCTCTTTCTACTAATTTCTCTAATTGAGAGATAGAGTCTTCGGAAAGATGCAATTTCTTCCTTTCAGGTCTATCATCAATAATAATAGTTTTTCGCATATTACTAGTATTTATAGAAAGTCAGGATTGATTTGTAACCTATGCAATCCGCCTCAGGTATTTCTTGGTAAAGAGGTCTATCTTCTTCACTCACGAGATAATTAATCCGGAAGGGTTTAATGGCACCATCCACGTCTCTGAATTTGCTTTCCACACTGAAATCGCATAAATTCTTCAGCTTGTTCACAATATTATGAAACGTACTCTCTATATTTTTGCCTAAAACCTTTTCATCAGTAATTGGTTTATCGGAGAAAGAACCGATTTGAAGTATCTCAAGGATAATCTCATCACGGTGTTCTCCCTTTTTCATCTTGCAACTTATTTCAATATTGGGATACTCCGGCCTAAAGGAAATATTGCCAGCAATTTGCTCCAAGACAGATTTGATAACTTCGGTATGGGTGTAGAAAACAACACCTTTTAAAGTATCCAATTTTTTACTGTCTATGTTAAATCCTTTTTTCTTAAACACTTTTCTAACCATAAAGTACAGGTCATTATCCCTGAACTCGATACAACGCTTAAAGATGTCCACAACATCACTGAAAGAGCTTAAGGTACTTCTGTTGATGGTACCTGGTCTCATGTCGGAAGGAAATGCAGACAGCGGCATTGCCATAGGCTGTTCTTCAGGATTGTTCTGCATCCATTGCTCAACAAAAAAGTTGTATCCAATTTTGATATGATGTTCGCTCCAGTCATATCTGGCATCATTGTTCAGCAGGAAATTTTTAGTGAGTTTCCATAAATCTTCACTATAAGGAAAGATATTGTTTTTTTTGTTTCTTAAAATCTTTTCATATTTGGATTTAAAATCTGCATAGCTGGTAAAACAATAATTACCCGTATCAGTGTCTCGGTCCCATGTATGGGTGGTATATTTCAATGCCTCTTTTTCTGTGAACATATGAAGAAAGTCAAAAACAGGCTTTACATCATGCTTTTTTGCTTTGGGTACAGATTTGCCATCTATAGGACGTTTTGCCTTTGGCTGGATATCATTGGAAAGATCTCTCACAAGCAATTGTGAGATTTCCCTTTTTTGCTCCCTTGTCAGTTTTTTATTGGCGAGCAAGTATTTAAGGAATCGTGTATTTCTTTCTTCCATGCTAAACAATGCTAATTATGTTAATTGTTGTTTGAAAAGATTGATGATGAGTCGCGTGTTTTCATCAGACCATCCCTTTGAAATCAAATGCCTTGTGATTGTCTTGATTTCTTTTGGAGATAGATGGATGTTTTCATTTCCGTCATCCTCAGAATAGTCAAGAAGGTCGATTAGATCTCGTGAATATTCCTTGAACATAATAGAACGAGCTTCCTGTTCAGACCATCCGTTTGATATCATCTGATTAACAGCCCAATCAATCTGCCCAAAAGTAAGTGTGGTTTTGCTGCTATTCTCTTCTTCATTATCGTTACTAAGCAGATGTCTGAATAGTTTATCTGCGTAAGCATCATTGAGAAGATACTGGGCCTCTTTATCAGTATGTCCCATTTTCTTGAGCTTTTTGAAAGCCCGTTGAATGTGTTCTTGTGTAATAGAAGTTATGTCAAATTCTTTTTCTTCTTGGCTTTCTTTTGGTAAGTCTTTTATTTTTTTCTTTGCCAACAGGTCGAAATACTTAGATGCTTTATCCAATCCTTTATTGCGCCAAATATTAATCAAATCATCTATAGGTAAATCCTTTTTCCCTAATTTTATAGGTGCATTAGCTTTCTGTTGATTTTTTGTAATTAGCCAAAAATTCTTGCCTTTTTGCCTGCATAGAGTTATATAGCATGATGCAAGGAATGGATTGTTGAGTATGGTGATGCCATCTGAAATAATCACCTCGCCATCGATACGGAGCCACTCTTGTGTTTTATTACCGACAGAGATAACCATATCTTTGCCGTAAAGGACACAATTTGCGATAATTTTATCCTTTTCGCTTATCCTTAATCCAATCTTAGTCTCGAAAATCTTCTCAAAATCAATTATTTTGTAAGATTCCACATATATATAATTGTTCGTTTTGTCTGTTTCCTTGTCATAGAAAAGATGTGTAAGAAGGTTTGAATACCTTTCCATGAGTTTCATATAAACAGCATCCTCTTCACCTTTCACCATACGGAGATAATTGAGTTTGCCTTCGATGACATTCTCCAAAATGGGTTCGCCTTTCTTCACATGTCCTTTATCGGCTTTATATTTGGGATAAAACCTGGAGTATGCATCTCCATATCCATATTTTTCCCATATATGCAAGATGCACCTCAAATCATGGATATACAGATGTGCCACGTTAGGCTTGCCATTGACAATCAACCCTGTCACCTCTTGGCGGTGATTTTTCTTCTGAAGCCGGGTTTTTGCCTTATTGATTTTAAAACCTTGTTTTGCGATGATTTTTTTTACCCCGCACATAAAATCACCGTTCTCTTGAAACACATTGCGCATGGAGCTGAAAGTGATGTCATCAGCATATCTGCTGTAGTGGACGCCATGTTTGCTGGCCAGTCTTCTCATCTGTTTGTCCATGAAATCACAGACGGCATTGCTCAATAATGGGGAAGTGGGAGCACCTTGCGGCAGTACAAATCTCACTTCACCATTCTCTTCCTTTCTAATGGCACACAGGCCACCTATGGCAAAAGCCAGTTTCTTGTTGAAATTGAACGGAGGATATTGGAGACGTGCTATAACGCGGGCTTCGTTTATTGAAGGAAAGAAATTCTCCAAGTCCATATTGAACACATAATTCTGTCCAACATGGATCCTAGCATTGTCAACGACGCTTCGGTTCTTCACGAAACCCATGGCAGAGTTATTTGGCTCATATATCTCCGACAACAGGAGATTGAGGAAATGTAGAATGTCGTTCAGCGTCCGGTACGGAGCGGATATCTCACGTTTTTGCCCATTCTTCTTTGGGATGTAAAAAGTGCGGTATCGTCTAACCTTCAGATTGCTCGGATTGCAGTAGGTATATATTTGCTCAATCGTAATGGGATACGCTTGTTCCTCGCCATATTCAGCGTCTTTGAGCTTGTTCAGATTCTTGACAAGCCATTCACGATCCTTATCCTTACGATTTTTGTTCATTGATTCTTGATTTTAAAAAGCGGCTTTGAGTAATGAAGGGAGATCCGTTTCTTCGATATAGCAGTAATACATAGAATGTAACTATCATCATGTTGTCCTTGCAGAGCAAAAACAAAACTAACTTTTTATATTATCCCTATCCTTCAGAGAAGGACAAGAACCCCCTAGCAAAACGCTGGAAAAGTTCAAAGTTCACTCCCTATCATATTCTCAAAGACCGCTTGATTGCTTTTCTTATGCAAAGGTACTAACTAAATGCGAAATCTATGTTCGGTGACCATCTTTATTTTCTCTTTCAACCACAAAGGAGCCGAAAAAATCAAGACCACAATCATTTTCATACATAAATTCATGAATAAGGAACAACGTATCTGATAATTTCATCGTTCTGGAATCAGCAATGTCAGCATCAATTATATGAAGCTTGGCTAATAGTTCCCTACATAGTTTTAGCGTATTTTCAATTGTATTCCTATCAGTAATATGTGACAACTTTAATCCATTTAAGAGATCCGTTGTCTTATATGATACAAAAAGGGCAACAAGGAATTCTCCATCCCATAACACTTCCTTATCATCCACAAGCGTTCCCCTTATATTAATCTTATAAAAATTCAAAATTTCTATTAATTTTTCAATGTATGCAATGGATTGCGTCGAACATAATTCTGGGTTAAAGTTGTTGGAAGCCGCAATAATCTTATCAAATAAAGAACTCCATTCATAGGACTTGACATCAAATGAGGCAACACTGCAATTATTGAGAACATGTATTTTTGAAGGGTCAAAGTCCAAAAGTCTTTGCCCATCCTTTTCAACTGTTGCACGTAAATATGAACTTTTACCATATCCAAAATTGGAATCAAACCTTATTTTCAGGCCATTTACCTCTACAATATCATAGTGAAACCCTTCATATCCATGGGCCTGATAAATGGTATCCGATGATACAAAATAATTTGATGAATACAAGCCCCTTGACTGTGAATAACAGAGACAACAATCGCGAGACCATTTATTCTTTTTCCAATATTGGGTAATTATTTTTTTCTGTGCCATGTTTCTTTTATTGATATAAAAACGAGGATTTAGAATAACGATTGTTCAGAGGTTTTTGTCATGAGTTTTTGAATAGATTCTTTCATATTCCCCGAGTCTATGCGAATAACAGTATGGTCATCACGGAGAATCCGCCTGTTCAAATCGTACATCGGGGTGTCATGATGTTTGTTTTCATTATAAATTACACCCCTCTTTATTCCGTAAACACGTGCTTTCTCCATAGCATGTCTTGAACCACAGTCATTTCCCAAATTGTTTGGAGCATAACTTGCTGTGAGCAATATCGCATCGGAAAACATGGCTTGTAACCTATCACGAACAACAAATCGGCTAATCATGTCATTACGGCTTTTAGGGGTTTCGTAATATTCACTGATTAACAATCCACCATTTTGGACAATACGTTCAGCCAATTCCGCATTTTCCTTGGGAATTATATTATCAAGGGGGCATGGCAATATCGCAATAGTTTTTCCTTTATGCTCCAATGCTGTTTTATGGGCAATCGTATCACAGCCTAAAGCAAGGCCACTGACTATTGTAGCGTTATGCTTTAGAATCTCTGTAGTAACCATTTTTTCGGTAAGTTCAATCTTTTCATCTGGATTCAACACCCCTATGACCGCAATGTTTAGGTTATCTCTGCTTAATAGGCTGATGTCCCCCTTGTAAAAAACGGCAAATGGCTTATCGGCTGGTTTTACCTTTCCTCTCATGTATGGGAACAAGGGATCACCAATAGCGACTAAACCATCAACACAGCTATTGAGTTGATGAATGGCAGATTCGATTATCTTCCTTTTATTCATGAATTCGTATTCATGTGTTTCTAGAAGGCTACAAAGCACATCAATATCTTCATTTCCCCGTAAATTCTTGTCTATCCATGCTGGACCTTTTTGAGGATATGTTCGAACGGTCAGAATATTCAAAGCATTTTCCGAATATTTCATAACGCAATAGAGTTTTGGATTAATATCTTGATTTTGTTTTGCCGATGGAATAGAATAATACAGTCCTCGCACCTTTGTCAATCAGAGCCTGGATGCAATCCTCGTCAATATTGACAGTTTTTGTGTAAAGGTCATCGATTAACAAAATATCCTTACCAATTATTTCATCTGAAATAGTGCAAGTATCATTTGTGATGCCAACATAAGGCTGCTCACCCGGACCGCCGTTTCCTCTTCGGGCAAGATGTGTCGTTGACGTATGTGTGTGCCTGATAATATCGTGTGTACCATCTCCAAAGCCGTGAAGTTGTTGGACCACGTCTTGAATAGTACTTCTCAAATACAATTGATTAGGACGATATGTTTGTTCACTCTTTGCTCTTGGGACAACGCAAACCCGAAGATGGGTTTTCCCACAAATTTGAAGAATCTCCGGCAAGTCATTTCTCAAAAGTTGAGATAGCCTTAATCTAGCATTATCTAATGTTGATTGAGGATAAGGCGTTATATCGTTCTTAAAAGTGCAGATAAGATTTTCGATTGTTCCGATGATACGCCAGTTCCCGCCACCCTGATAATCGCTATTGTAAAATGCCTTCACATCTTGCAGGAGGCTTCTTCCGGCACCACCATCTTTTCTGCGGCATATGCTACTACTTGATTGTATAACGAATTGTTTCATATTGAATTGTTTTATAAACTAACCATGATAATGTTTTCTTTGTTAATGCCTTTTTCTATGGCTTCATTCGAGGAAACCAGATCATTCTCAAACAACACAACAGACTGCAGATCAAAACCTTTGCTCTTTAGGAAAGAATATTTATCATGTTGACAGTCTTCAAAATAATAATGATGACTGAAGTATTGATGAATATTATAGTGCGTGCAAAGTTGTATCGCTCTTTTACGATGACAACTGGTCAGTAGGATGGTTTCGTTTCCATTTTGAGATAAAGTCCTTAGAATCTTTGTAAGGTTAATATTCAAGATGGTCTTGTCGAAGTAAGATTCGAACAAGCCTTGCTTTGCTTCAACAATCCTATCGAACTGGTCATCAGTTAATAGAGGAAATGAGGTTCTCAGGTCATTCCTTGTATATCTAGTGCTTGTTGCTATTTGTGGTCTCAGACCGACAGCCATTTGCACAGCGTCAGCATAGGCCAAATTGTTGGCATTGTCTGTCATAATCAACGTGTTATCTAAGTCGAATACAAAGATTATTGAGCCGTTTTTTCTGTGCATTATACTTGCTTTTTTATTTCTGCTGCAAATATAAGGCACAAGAGCGAACTCTATGTTCGCAAAGTTAAATAATCATCGTACATCTGTCGGATTCGGTTAAATACATCCTCTTGAACTGATGTTGGTCCAAGTACCAATAACTCTTTTCCGAACGAGCAAAGTTCTCTTATCAACTCATAGTTTGGAATACAATCAATGGAGAAGAAGCCTCCGTCTTTCAATTGTGTATAATTCATTCTTAGTTCCTCGTCGGCATCACCCTTTAAGGTCTTTTGGGACTCATGGATCGGTTTTGTTATAATATAGTCTTTGGATTTGTCGCCAACCCAGAAAACAATATGCTCAATGGCCCGATCTTCGTATAATGTGACCCCTACAATATCCTCAAAACGTTCAGCCAAGTCAACTTCACATGGAGAATACTTTACTTCAGGCATAGGCGTCACTTTGTCAATACGGTCTAAAGCAAAATTCAAAATCTTTCCATCCTTATCAGCCGCGCCAATGATATACCATCTACTATTATATTGTTTCAATAAATATGGATGAAAGATAATAGATTTCTTCATTGGGTCGGAGAATGTATGATAATCCAGTTCAACCACAACCTGGTTGGATGTATTGTCAAATAAGACACCCAAAAGGTTGGAGTTCTGAAGATAAGGGTTGTTGCTGAAACTAATTACCTTTGGACGCTCCTTCAAGCCAAGTCCTATCTTAAACCTGTCGAGCCATTCGAAATGGGCAAGACCGTCAAACTGCCCAATGGTATTAAGCACCTCCAAGATAAGGTTGCTTTCCTCGTCGCTTAATTCTTTTTGAAATATTGAAAATGATGGATTTACATATCTTACACAGTTTTTTCCGCTTACCCGAAACCTCTCTATCTCAGCAAAAAAAGGATCGTATTCCAAGTAGTGGATATCTTTTTCGATGCAACGACGTGTAACTTCAGGGAAACCGGCATTAGCCAGTTTCTCATTACACTTTTCTGTCAGGTCATTAATGTCATAGTAGTGATACCTGTCAGATAACATCTCATCCAAGAATTTATATCTTGTCAGTGCGTTTTTGTTACTAGGCATATTCGATACTTTTTTGCAAAGATAAGGAAAAAGTTCGAACTGAATGTTCGCTGGTTCAATAATCATCCACTTCTCATAGAAGCAAGAAGAGGATGATGTTCCGATAATAGTTCAACTCTTCAACTCCCAATGGTATTGGCAATCTTGTCGACGTTCATGCTGCGGGCGCTGGCGTCGAAGATGTCTTTGTAGACACCGCCTTGTTGGTAGACCTCCTGGGGCTTGCCGCCCTGCACCACATGACCCTCCTTGAGCACGTAGATGTAGTCGGCATCGATAATCTGGCCGATGTTGTGCGAGATGATGATGACGGTGCGGCCCGACTTGATGGCATCGATGCTCGCCTTGATTTGTTCGGTGGCGATGGCATCGAGACTGGCGGTGGGCTCGTCGAGGAAAATGATGGGCGGGTTCTTGAGGAACATACGGGCGATGGCGATGCGCTGTTGCTGTCCACCACTGAGTTGCAGTGCTTGTGTCTCAAAACCGTTGGGCAGTTGCACAATCTGGTCGTAGATATACGCCTGTTGGGCTGCCTTCACCACGTCGTCGTGGGTGGCGTCGGGGTTGCCGTATTTGATGTTCTCCTCGATGCTGCCGTCGAAGATATGGTTTTTCTGCAGTACCAGTCCCACGTTCTCGCGCAGCCACTGCGTGTCCCACTCGCTCAGTTCCACCCCGTCGAGGGTGATGCTGCCGCAGTCAGGATGGTAGAACTTGTCGAGGAGGTTGACGACGGTGCTCTTTCCCGCCCCGCTGAGGCCGACAAGGGCGGTAATCTTGCCGCTCTGGATATGCATAGAGACATCGAAGAGCGCCTGTGTGCCATTGCTGTAGGTGAAGTCGACACCAGAGAGTTGGAAGTCGCCCTTCACCTCCGCCGGACGGTGCTTGCCCGTCTCCTCCACCTCGTGGTCGGCATGCAGGATGCCGAAGAACCCCTCGGCGTAGATGAGCGCATCGTTCATGTCGTCGTAGATGCGGTGGAGTTGCCGGATGGGCGCGCTGACGTTGGCGAAGAGCATCACGTGGTACATGATTTTTCCGATGGTCATGCCGGGATAGTTGATGAGCACGAGATAGGCGGTGAGGATGATGATGAGCACGGTGCCGATTTGCTCGAGAAAACTCTTCAGACCGTTGAACATATAACTCTGCTTGCGGGTGTTGAGTTGCAGGTCGGTCATCGTGCGCTGGATGTCGGCCTGGCGTCCCGCCTCTATTCGCTCGCGGTTGAACGACTTGATGACGGTGATGCTCTCGATGATGTTGAGGATGCTCTGGCTCACCGCCTGATGACCGCCGAAGATGCCGCGCCGCCCACCTTTCATCCGATTGGCCTGAATATAGGTGACCCAGAAGTAGATGGGGACGATGCAGAGCGCCACGAGTCCGACGTAGACGTTGGCCATGAACATCAGCACGAGGGCGAGGATGGCACTGGTGAAGAGCGGCAGGATTTCGATGAAGAAGTTGTTGACGGTGTTGCTGAGGCTCATGATGCCACGGTCGATGCGCGATTGCAGTTTGCCGGTCTCGTTGCCCTCGGAGGTGAAGAACGCCATCCTGAACGACAGCATGCGTTTCACCACGCTCACCGACAGGTCGCGGCTCACGAGGATGCGCATACGCTCGCCGTAGTAGCGTTGGAAGAAGGTCACCAGGGCGGCGATGACTTCCTTGCCCAGGAGGATGACGGAGATGGTGGTGAGGATGCGCACGGCACTGCCCCAGGAGAACTGCGGCTGCTGGATGAGGGCGTTGATGGCATCGACGGCACGGTCGAGCACCACGGCATTGACCTGGGCCATGAGTGACCCTACGAGGGTGAGGGCGAGGGTAATGCCGATGAGCCACCGGTAGGGCAGCACGAAGGGCATGATGTTTTTCAGCAGGTCGAGAATGTTCATCTTGCCCGTGGGGGGTGGGGGTTGTTGCTGTGGCATTTCTTAAGGGGTGTTATGCTTATTGGGGTTAAAAGGGATGAGTGCTTAATGGCCTTTTGGCGTTACTTTGCCTTGCGAGCGTATTTTTTTACCCTGTCGTCGTTGATGACTCCTTTCCAGTTCATGCCGAAGGCGAAGTCGTAGGTGTTGTTGTCGGCATCTTGCAGGCACTGCATGTCGAAGGGCACATCCTCCCGTTGCGTCTCCACCGTGGTCATGTCGGCTGGCATTTGCATGGGCAGGAGTCCTGATGGCTCCGCCTTGCCACTGATAAGGTCGAGGAGTGCCTGGTGCTGCACGCCGAAGGAGATGAGGATGGCATCGGCCGACGGCTCCACTTCTGCCAATACCACAGGCCTGCCGGTCTCCAGTACCACCACCACGGGTTTGTCGCCCATGGCCTCCTTGGTCTGGGTCACCATCGTCAGGTCGTCGTGGTTGCGCGTTTGCACGGTCTTGCCCTTATAACTGCGGTTGGCCGACTTCTCCAGCGGGTCGCCACCGCCGATGCTCGTCTCACGTGCTTCCGTGGCGGTGTAGTTGTTGTACTGCAGGCTCATGGGGATATATCCGTTGCCGCCGCGGCTTACGTCGTCGGTGTCGTAGCCCATGCTGATGGCAGGCTCGGCTATCAGACAGAGGGCGAAGTCAGCCTCCTCGGGCTTGTCGGTCACGTCGTAGTATTTCTTCACCAGGTCGAGCGAGATGGGATAGTCGGTCTTCTCTTCTGACACGCCGCCCCAGATGCCGGGAATGGCGGGGAAATGGCGTTTGGGCACATACACCTTGAGGCGTTTGCTGATGGGGAGCGTGGCATTGCCGTGGTTCTTCACCATTACCACCGACTTGAGTTGGGCCTCATAGCCTTTCTCCATGAACTCCGGCTTTCCTACCGTCTCTTCTGTGCGCTTCGGGTCGAGATAGGGGTTCTCGAAGAGTCCCACCCGCAGCATGTTCATCAGAAGGCGCCGGGCCGACTGTTCGAAACGTTCGCGGGCACTCTGCTCGCCCTTGTCCTTCACCCACATCTGATAGGCTTCGAGGATGGGCGCAATCTCGTTGTTGCCGCCAAACTGGTCGACGCCGGCTTGCAGGATGCGGTAATGGCGCTCTGCCACAGTGAGTTGCTCCACGCCCCAGGGCTTGCCGCCCCCGGTGTAGTCCATGGCGGTGTTGTCGGCGGTGATGCCCCAGTCGGTGCACACCACCCCGTCGAAGCCTGCCTCGTCGCGCAACTGCTGCTGGATGAGCCAGTGGCTGTAACTGCCGCCCACATTCTCGCCCGATGGGTCTTGCTGCCACAGGATGCTGTAGATGGGCATCACCGCCGATGCCATCTTGGTGCCTTCTTGCAGACGGAAGGCGCCTTCGGTGAACGGCCGCTTGTGCATGGCGAGGTTGTTGCCGGGGTAGACGGCGAACTTGCCGTGGGCGAAATGGGAGTCGCGGCCTCCCTCCTGTGCGCCATAGCCATACCAGTGCTTGGCCATGGCGTTCACGCTCAGCGTGCCCCATCCTTGTTCGCCGCGGGTCCACAGTTCTTTGGGCGAGGTCTGGAATCCTTCGCAGTAGGCCTGTGCCATGTCGGTGGCCAGTTGCGGGTCCTCGCCGAAGGTACCGCTGAAGCGCCACCAACGGGGTTCGGTGGCCACGTCGATTTGTGGTGAGAGGGCAGTGGCGATGCCGAGGGCGCGGTATTCCTCAGAGGCGATGTCGGCAAACTGTCTTACCAGGGCGGGGTCGAAGGTGGCTGCCAGGCCTAGCGAACTGGGCCAGAGGGATATTTGGCCGCCGGCACCGGCATTGAACTCGGCGCTGGCTTTCGTCTCGTGGCGGGGGTCGGAACTGGTGTTGGCGGGTATGCCGTGGTCGAGGCCCTCGACGAAGGCCTGCATGTTGTTGTTCCAACGGGCGGCGTCGGCAGGGGTCTCCACGCTGGTGATGAGCACGGCGCGCAGGTGGTCGTCTTTGAGGAATTTCTTCTGCTCATCGGTGAGGTCGCTGGGCGCCGCACCCGCCTCTTCGTAGACTTTCCCGTCGTAATGGGCGGGCGAGTAACTGGTTCCTTCTTTCATCGGGATGGCCTGGTGGGCACTGTAGAGCATCAGGCCGGCAATCTCTTCCACCGACAGTTGCGAGGCAAGGTCGGCAGCGCGTTCGCTGCAGGGCAGGCGCCAGTCTTCGTAAGCGTCGAGGGTGTCGTTGCGGTTGAGGTCTTTGAACGCGTAGCCGTCGATGGAAAGGATTTTCACTCCGGATTGGGGCGAATAGCCCAGGGTGGGTCCTCCACGTTGTTCCACTACCATAAAGGAGTCGACTTGTTGTTCCGACCATTTCTGTCCTCCGCAGGAGCAGAGGGCTGCCGCTATCATAAGGGTGGCAAAGGCGTGTCTTGTTGTCATGTTTTTCAATTTATGTTCTTCCATGCAAAAGTAAACAAAAAATATTGAAAATCAACAATTGAAGTATGAAAAATTAAAAGGGGAATTTATTAGGAATTCAAAGGGGAGTATGAATGACGATGAAATGTCGCCAGTGGCGTGTTTTTTTTCAAGGAATGACCAACTTTTTTCATCGGAAATGACTACTTTTGTGGTGGCTACCTTCCATCCTATTTGATTGGCAAAAGTAGGGCGTGGCGGATTAAAAAAAAACCTGATATGAAAAAACTACACTTCATCATCTTGCTGACTTTGCTGGCAGCCATGAAGGGCTTGGCGCAGCCGTCACAGAAGAGTCAACTCGTTATCGACCTCTCGCATATCGTGTATACCGGCAACCACCAGCCTGCCGACATCGCACTGATGCGAAGGGGAGCGGAGGAACTGGGAGTGGCACCCCTTGCCCAACTGGCAGAGATGCGGGAGAAAGGGGGCTGCGACCTGGGCGAGCGGCAGTTGGCTGCTGCCGCCGACGCGATGCTCGACTATGCCGTGCAAACCTGGGGTAAGGACAGCCGCGAGGCCGTGGAGAGCCGGCGCCTCGCCATGTTGGCTTGTTCGAGCAACGACTGGATGAAGTCGGAGGCATTGGCAGCAGAGAACGCTTCATCGGCAGAAACGCTCTACAGAAAGCACCAGAAGGAAGTGGAGGTGAAACTGCTGTGGATGATAGTGCAACTTGACCACCTGCTCGTGGCGAGGAAAACGGGTATCGACGACCCCACGGCATGGGAAAAGGCATTGCTGATAGAGAAGGAACTGGAACCGATGGCGGTGAAGTGCAAGCCTATAGGCTACTATCTGCTTGAGGCATGTGGAAACATGGCCAATTTCAAGTACAGCAACTCCCATCATTCCGAATACATCAAATACCTCGAGAGAAAACTGTTCCCGAAAGGGCATGCCTTCGCCATGGCCATGAATACGATAGGCGTACCGTCCAACGCGCTGGGGTATGCACAGGTGGCTTACGAGGAGGCGAAACGGCTGTGGGGCGACGGCGATACCCGCACCACCAACTACCGTTTGCAGTGGCTCTATATCCAGTCGATAGACCGTTTGGCAGATTACGACCAACTGCATGCCACTTTGCAGCAGATGGAGGACGAAGCAAGGGCCAACTTCCCCGAGAACGACTTGTTGCCCGTGATGATAGAGATGCAGAAGTGGGATCTTGATGTCGCTTACAACACCAATGTTTTTGAGACCACGATGGTGAACAAGGTGCTGCGGCTTATGGCAGCGCACTACGGCGAAGAGAGCATGGAGTATCTGAACGCCCTCATCCGACTCGTCAGCCAGCAGGCTGTGGTGAACCCGGAAAGGGCAGGAATGCTCGCTCATGATGCCAAAAAACTCATTGACAAACTTTTCAAGGAGACCGATGCCAACTATGGGCTGATGCACACTTTTCTCCTCATCGTGGGCTATGCCCAGGCACAGGAAGATGCCAATGAATTGATGCAATATGTGTCGGGACTCTACGACAATTACCGGCAAAACCACCAGGCTTCATGGCCATCCATCACCATCGCGCATAACCTCGCCGTTTATCTGATAGGACTGCAGCAGATGGAGCAGGCAGTCGACGTGTACGACATCGCCTTGGCCGACATGGCACAACTGGTGGGGAAAGAGTCGCCCATCTATGCCTTCAGCCTCACCAACCATGCCATGCAACTGACGGCATCCGACGTTCCTGCCCACATGACAAAGGGTGAGCAGGCTTGCAGCGAGGCGGCTGCCCTTTACCAACGCCTGCATATCGCGCCGAAGATGCCGCTGTTCTACCTCAACAATTATGAGGTGAAGTTGGGCAAGTATGAAGAGGGCGCCCAGACGCTGAAAAGACTGCTCGAGGTCGACGACCATGCCGATGCCGCATTCACCACCCATGTGAAACTGCTCCTGGCATGGCAAATCCAGTCGTATCACACGGGCATCCCCCTTGCCGAGGCCGACAGGTTGTTTGATGAGGCGAAGACGGCATTCTGGAAAACGGAGGAGGACGTGAAACTCAACTATATAGCCGACTACGTGTGGATAGGCCAGCATGAGATGCTGAAACACCGATACGACGAGGCCGAGCGCATACTGGCACGAGGACTGGAAAGGTATGAGCAACTGAGTCTGGGCACACATGACGCCAATTATGTGGATTTCGTCACCTCGCTCTATTCCCTCTACACCGTACAGCAACAGACCGACAAGGCCGAGCAACTGATGCAGCGTGGCATGGATGCCATCAGGAACGACCCCTTCGCCAACCGACTGCTCGTGCTCGACATGATGTGGCAAAGACTGCAACTCTTGAAGTCGAAAGGTATGGACGACCAGGTGCTCTGGTCGAGGGCCGTCAATGAGTTTAATGAAGAATTCAATAACCTCAACAACCTCTCAGGCGGACAGATACCTCCATATTATCAAAACCTTTGGCTGACACAGGCCATGGAGTTTCTCTACACTATCGACGATATGGAGAAGAATCTCGCGCACATCAAAAAAGCGCCCAAGGCGTATGAGACCCCGGAGAGAATTGCCGCGGCAGAAGAGAAACTCTTGATGGTAAGGAATCTCTATGGTCAACTCCTCCCCGTACTCCAGACGATGGAGGAAAGGCAGAAGGCGATGTCGCCACACTACCTCGACGAGAACAGTGGTGTGGTGGAGATGTACCGCAACTACGCCACCTATTATCTCATCATAGAGAAAGACACGGTGAAGGCAGGGGAATATTATGAACGACTTACGAAATCGGCAGATGCCGGCGTGCAGTCGGCAGGACTGTGGTCGCTTGCCTACCTGAAAATGGCACAGGGAAAGTTTGCCGAGGCTGCCCAACTGCTAGAAAGGCAAAGGCAGACACTGGGCAAGGTAACTTCGTATATCGAGACCCTCAATGACAGGGAAATGCTCAACTACATGCTGTTCGTCTCCTATTTCCGAAGTGGACAGTACGAAAAGGCGCTGGAACCCGCGCGGACGTTCTATCAAACCCGTCAGCAGCGTATCGGCCTGGAGTTCGACCTCCTCACACAGTCGGAGCGCGAGGATTTTGTGAGCCAAGGTGGTGCGGGCGGCATGGCAATCTTTGCCTTGCTGGAGAAAATGCCTGAGAGGGTGGGCGAGGAGTCGTATGATGCCATCCTCGCAGAAAAAGGTCTGCTGCTCAGGGCATCAGAGCGTATCAGCAGGGCAGTGAGGGCATCGGGGAATGCCAACCTGATGGCCCAGATGGAAGAACTCGAGCGGTTGAAGGCTGAGTACAAGAAGAAAAACCTCGAGGTGGACTGGATGCACGACAACTATGACGTGGACCCTGCCACCGTGGCCCTGAAACAGCAAATCGTGGACTTGGAGAGGGTCGTGAACAGGGAGGTGGCGAAATATGTGACTCAGGAGAAGTTGCCCTCGTGGAAGGACGTGCAGGGCGCGCTGAAGGAGGGAGAGGCTGCCGTGGAGTTTGTGTCGTCTGACAGCATCGCAGGGGCGTTGGTGCTCCTGCCCACCGGCACGCCACAGTATGTGAGCCTCACCAATGGTTTCCAACTGCGCGACCAACTGTCGGAGTTGATGAGGATGTCGGCAAAAGACAAGGCGCATGTGCTCTATGAGGAAGACCGGCTGCAT